>Ga0256846_1000469_pt1 | contig 16317 bp, 13 predicted proteins | sample TevniametaG_FD_189098 | JGI IMG/M metagenome (GOLD analysis project Ga0256846, IMG submission 189098) | Tube worm associated microbial communities from hydrothermal vent at the East Pacific Rise, Pacific Ocean - Tevnia | ecosystem: Host-associated > Annelida > Integument > Unclassified ...
GACCAATGCAGATTTTTTACTATGTAATTTTAAATAGAGCTGTGATGTAAAAAATGCTCTGTGTGCAAGTTTTTCCCTCAACTCATCAATGTATTTTCCTGCTTTTTCTGATAAAGTATCACCGGCGTACAGACGTTGATAATCTTGAAATTTCTCAATAGCCTTATGTGTATATTCCTGGTCTCTGTCAAAAGGCGGTGATAATTGATAGTAGCACATCGCCGCTTTGAATAGAGCGGTTTTATAATACTTGCTTGTCGGATAAGTGCGTCTAAGTGAGTTGTAATTATATGCGGCAAGTATATATTCATCTTTTTTAAAATTGATTTCAGCAATATGATACTGGGCATCATCTGCAAATTTACTGGCGGCATACTGCAATTTAATTACTTCAAAAAGCTGATTGGCTTCTTGCAAATTATCCTCTTTAAATTCTTTCATTGCTTGTTTATACATATCTTCGGCATTCTGCGGTCTATTTTTTTTAGTAGAAGAACACCCGGCTAATAGTAATACAATTGCGATAAATGAGAGAATATATAAATATTTCGTTTGTTTTATCAGTTTCATATTATTTCTTTTTCTTTCTTTTAATTGCATTTTAAAAATCAAAACAGCAAATTTCACATTCTGTAAAAATAAATTTAAGTATTAATTTTATTTTTTCTAAATTAGAAAGACGAAATAACGAATATATTGTTAATTAAATTTAAAAAAAGGTTAAAATGAACGAGAATATGCCGGAAAATACTATGTCAGCAGATAATAATTTCGTTAATAAGGAATATTTCTTGACTTTTGATTTGGAAACAATACCGAGAGATTATAATTCGTTCTCCGAATCCCAACAGGAATATATTGTTAGATATGCTAAAGATGAGGCTGACGAAGAACAAAAAAAAGCACAAATGGCACTATCGCCTATTACTGCAAAACTCGTTGTTATCGGTATGCAAATTAATGAAGTAGCATCTTCGAGAAATTCAAACAGCGGCAATGAAAATTTGGAGATTATCAGTACAAGCAAGATGGCGTATATTTTGGACGAGTCAAAGAATGATGGTGAGATAGTAGAAGGAAAACTTGCTACTGATGATGATTGCAAATATATGAACGAAAAAACAATGCTTGAACATTTTTGGAAAATTTTCACTTCAAGGAAATACAGGAATGTACATTTGATTAGTTTCAACGGTAGAAATTTTGATGCCCCTTTCATTATGTTGCGTTCGGCTTTGCTCGGTATCAGACCAAGCAGAAATTTAATGCAAGGTACAAAATTTAACTATCACCTTCATACAGATTTAATTGATGAACTTTGTTTTTTCTCACCAAGTTCTTACGGTGCAACCAAAAGATTTAACTTTGATTTCTACGCCCGAGAGTTCGGTTTGCAATCACCCAAAGCGGAAGGTATTGACGGCTCAAAAGTAAAGGACTTTTTTCTTGCAGGCAAAGTTGATGAAGTGGCGGAATATTGTATGCGTGATGTTACGACAACTTGGAACTTATACTTGCTCTGGCGTGAAAGATTGAAATTTTAATAATTATCAAGGGGCTAATGTATTTTCTAATTTTTTTATGATTTTTGCACGTTGTTTTTCTTTACGTCTGTCATAAAAGAATTTACTGATTTCTGCAGAAAATAGAATAATTAAAGTAAGATAGTATATCCAGACTGCAACAGAGACTATGACCGCATAAGTTCCGTAAAATTTACCATAAGTACCGAATTTCACAATATACCAAGCAAATATATTTCTGGATAATTCAACCGCTATTACACAGATAAAAGTACTGATTGTAACAATAAAGCGGGGCATCTTGTCATTCGGAAGGAATTTAAATATTCCGAAAAACATAATTGCAGAAGTAAGTAGCGTTGCACCCGTCATAAACATTCGCGAAAAATACCAATCGTATGGTGGCTTGATATGCTCAATTACAACATTGTAGGCTATGGAATACAAAGGAACTATGTATGAAGAAATAATCATCATCAACATAAGCAAGAATATGAGGATAATATCTTTAATTTTATAAATAACAAAAACTCTCGGTGTTTCTATTTCAAAAATCCTGTTCAATCCTGTTCGTATTGCACTGAGTAATGTTGATGATAACCAAACAAGAACACCGATACCTACCCAACCAACAATAGAACTTTGCTTGAAAATCAAATTGACTTCCTTCAAAATATCTTCCAAAAGCTGATTTGTCGAACTATTGGGTGGCAATACGGAATCAATATATTGTACTAAGATTTGAGTTATATTATCTGCTCCGAATATTTGATTGACGAGATAAACGGATACGAGAAATAGTGGGATAAGGTATAGGAAAATATTGAAGGCAATTCCACCTGCCATGAGAAATATATGGTGGTCTTCAAGTCTGTCAATAAACTTAAATAATGAACTTAACCGTATCTCAAGCCATAATATTATTATCTTCAGTTTTTTCATTAACCGGAGCTAAATTTTTTGATAAAACCATTTATTATTAGATTTGTATCTTCAATCATTAATAAATTATGCAATCTATTGACGAAAATCAAAATTTATATAATTTTATTTATGGCAATTACTGCCTGTGCAATACAAAAGCCGCCCTCAGGTGGTCCACCCGATACTGTTCCACCTGTTATTGTCAGTACCGAACCAAATAATAAATCTACCAACTTCAATGCTGATGAAGTGGCTTTTGAATTTAGTAAATATATGAATAAATCAAAAGTGATTGAAAATATATTTATTTCTCCTGATATTGATGTCAATTTTAATTGGAGTGGTAAAAAACTATATTTGGAATTTCTTGAAGAACTGAAACCGCAAACCACATATTCCATTTCCTTAGGTACGGATTACACCGACTTACGTGGAAATAAACCGGATATGTCTTATTCAATTATTTTCTCAACTGGCAATAAAATTGATAGCTGCAAGATTACAGGCAAGCTCTATTCTAAAAAGCCGGAAGGTACATTTGTATTTGCGTATTATCTGCTCGGTATTAATTCGGATACCCTCAATCCCGCACATACTAAACCTACATACAGAACGCAAATCGGTAGTAACGGTTTATTCTCTTTCGGTGCATTGAAGCCCGGTAAATACAGAATCTTTGCCGTCAGGGATATGATGAAAGACGGACAATATGACCATGGAACAGATGGCTTCGCTTCCGCATTAAATGATGTGTTTGTTAATGACACGCTATCACCGGATATTAAATTAAAAATATCTAAACCGATTGACGATATTGGACCTATGCTTTATAGTGCGGAAGCTTTGACTAAAAGCACTGTTTTAACCGAATTCAGCGAGTCCCTTGATTCCTCGACAATCAGAGCCGCGTCTTTTATAATTCTTGATAGCACCGGAACAAAAGAAACAAAAATAAAATCTGCCTTTTTGCTAAATGGGACAAGAAACAAAGTGCTAATTATTACCGAAAATGCCCTTGACGCAAAACCTAAATGGCAACTGCAAGCACTAACAAACGACAGTAAAGCAATTAGGGATTCGTCCGGGAATATTATTCAGGATACAGTCTCTTCAGCATATTTTTATGCGGTTAATGACATTGATACAAATGATTTAAAACTAGTGCAATCATTCCCTGCTGATAGTAGTGAAAACATTGCTACTACCGCATATATTGATTTTATTTTCAATAATTCCATCATACATAGAAAAGATAGTCTCATTATTAATTTTATTCAAACAAAAAATAAAAGCAAAGTTCCATATTCCTTTATTACACCACAAGAAAACATCATTCGCATAGTACCCGAACAAAATTTGGAGAGTATTAGCGAGTATGCTATTGGAATCAGAAATCTTTTCGTCAATACTGATACCACTCTGCAACTTACTTTTAAAACTGCCGATGAACGTAACTATGGCGGCTTATCTGGTATCATTATTGACAGCTCGGGATATAATGGGCATTACATCATCTCTCTGTACCCCAAGGATAAGAATAACATAAATAACACACCTTTCATCTGTTACACTAAATCGAAAAAGTGGAAATTCGAGCGATTGCCGGAGGGTGATTATACTATTGAAATTGCGTCAGACATAAACAAAAACGAAAAATATGACTTTGGCAAACCGTATCCTTGGCAACCGGCAGAGAAATTTTTAAAAATTCCCGGATTTATTCATATCAAACCGCGATGGACTGTAAGCGATTTTAAAATAAAATATCAAGGTAAATAAATTTTCGGCGTTAAATTATTTTTATATTATCGGCAGGAATCCAGCCGACATTTCCATTTGGCAGTGTAATTTCCAACCATTCGCCTATTTTATCTTTAATCTTCACCTTTGTACCTTCGTGAAGAATAAATAAATCCGTACTCTTATCATCGGGTGAACTTTTCACATACACACTTGTTGAGAATATTATCGCCTCGTCTGCTGTATTTTCAATTTTAATCCTGTTGAAAGTGAATACAAGCGATAATAAAAATACAATCAAAAATAGTGAAGCAATTGCAAATATAGATTTCTTCAATTTCAGACTCCATACAAATAAAAATGCAACAAAGAGTATCATCGCCACCCATAAAGAAATTACAGTCCATAATGCCCATGTATCAGACGAAAAGCCATTAACCATGTTCCCGTACCACTCGCTAAGGAAAAACTTCGGTACGGTCTTGAATTTATCTACTACACGCAGGTTTGCAACATTTAGATTAAATCTAATATCTTTATCTTCCGGTTTTAGTTTTTTTGCTTTCTCGTAGAAATATATTGCATCAGACGTCTTACGTAAACGATAATACGAATTACCCAAATTAAAATATATTTCAAACGACTCAAAACCGTTATCAATTAATTTTTCGTATTCTTGAACAGCACCTGCATAGTCTTTATTGATATATAATTGGTTTGCACGCTCAAAGATACTTTTATTGTCAATCTGCTCCGCAGATGTATTAACTATAGCCGCTAAGAACGTAAAAATAATAAGGAATAATTTCATCGTAGAATTCCCTCCAAATCCGTAATTATTTTTGATGCTTTATCATAAACTTCTTGCATTGAGAGTTTTTCAGATGTCGGTGCATATCTTACAGACTCGCAATAATCAATAGTGGATAATAGACGTTCAATTGTATCATTATCAACATTGTATTTATTTAATTCCATAAGAGCATTCTCACGCGTAAATTGCGAGAGTGGAATAGATAATTTATCCGCAGTATATCCTGTTAGCACTTTTGAAATTTCTTCATAAAATTCATTCTCGGAATTTTTCTCAATATATGTTCGTGCTACTGATAGCCTTTTTTTGGCAACTGCACTGGCTTTTCTGTTTCTCATCAACATAACATCGCGATTCAGTTCCTCCCGCCGTTTTGCATAGAAAAATATAATGAAATATATAATCGGTGCTAATAATAAAAGCATATAAAAGAATATTGATGAAGAAAAACCTGCTTTTGACATAGTTTCACCTGACCAACTTGTCTTGATAAACCGTATATCCTTACCCAAATATTTGACATCTTTTTTATTTACGCCGGAAACAATTGAAGAGGAATTGCCCGAACCCTGCGAAACTGAGATGACAAATTCATCTGAACTTAATGTCTTATATTTTTTTTCTTTCAAATCGAAATAGGAAAAAACAAGTGGTTTTATTTTGTACTTGCCGGGTGTACGTGGTATTAGATAATATTCAAATAATTTATTGCCGGACATTCCCGAATTTGATACATTGATATTATCGCTGATTTTCGGGTCGAACATATCAATATCCGGTGGCAAGTCCAATGGCAAAGCATCAATTAGTTTCAGATTGCCTATGCCTGATATTTTCACTTTTAGAGTAACTGCATCACCGGTTTTTACTTTATTCTTATCAATAGAGGTCTTGACATTGAAAACACCAACAGCACCCGTAAAATTCTCCGGCGCTCCGGCTGGTAGAGTTTTAATATGAATTTTTGTACTGCGTGATGTTATTGTGAATTTAAAATCACGATAATTCCGATTAAAGAAATCATCAAAGAAAGAATCGCCAAATGGACTATTGCTTCTACGTCTGCGTCCTTTGATTTCCAATCTGACAACTGATTCAATTTTCATAGGCTCAATTTTTAAATCACCGCTCTGTTGCGCAAGTAATACCACTTTCTTCAAATCCGCAACGCGATAGGGGATACCATTTAGTGTCTCAGTATGGAATTTTAATTCCTTAATTCCCAAATCCTGTGTCCAGAACCCGTTAAATGTCGGCATTGTAGGTTGTCCCAAATTGACTAATTGCAATTGCGGATGCACATACAATTTATAGGTTGCAACAATCGGTTCACCTTCATAAGCCTGACTTTTATCTACATATAATTTTAAGAACAGATTTTTACGTACTATTTTTTCTGCTTGCGAATTAAGATTAACATCTCCCGATTTTTCTTTTTTAGTTTGTTTATTACCCTTTCTTACTGTAATTGTTACCGGCTGTGTCTTAAAGCGTTTACCATTTACTGTAATATATGCCGAATTAATTGTGAATTTACCCGATTGGTCAGCTGATAAAATATATGAATATGTAATGGAACTGCTCGTTACTCCGTTTATCCACTGTGTGCTTTGAGATTGGTTAGGACCGCTCAAAACCGAAAACCCCTTGAAACTCGGAGCCTTGAAGCCACTACCATTCGCATTTTCCAAAACAAATGATACTTCTATTCTATCCCCGACAGAAACATTGTTGGAATTCAATTGTGTGTGGAAACTTGTTTCCGAATAAACGAAATTTACCGAAAGAATTAAAAGCGTAAATATCAGTGTATATAGTTTCATTTTAGTTCAATCATTTGTTTTTCTGACATAATAATAACTGAATATTTCCAAAAAAATTGTATGAATTTGTATAAATCAATTGAAACTATTTTTACTTTCATTGAAACTTTTGGCATATATTGTGTGTTATTCATTATACTATTCTATGGAAGAATGAGTATTGCTCAATTAATTTGATAATATTTATGAAAAATGAAGAAAATTTGCAAAGAAGAAATTTCCTAAAAAAGACTGGGATTTTAATAAGTAGCGGTTTTGCACTGCCGCTTTTATCCCCTTTGATGAATGCCTGCGATTCTATTCCGAATAAGCATAATGATTCGCCTATTAAATATGAAATAGATATAAATAAATACCCTGGATTATCTATTCCCGAAACTGTGGTTAGGTGCAAAGCTCATAAAATTGCAAATACTAATAAATATATTGTTGTAATTGTTCGTGTATTGCCGAATCATCAATTTATTGTCGTTCAATCGAATTGTACGCATCAAAAAGACCAAATACTACCTGCTAATAATAATAAGGAACATAATATTATTTGCCCGAGACATCAAACTGTGTTTTCTCTAAACACCGATAGCGCCGGTCGTATTGTTGCTAATCCCAACAATATAGAAACAGAACCGTTAAAAGAATATAATTATGAATATAAAAAAGATGAAAATAAAATCGTATTACTATTGAACTCATAGAATTACTATAAGGAGACTGCAAAATGAAAAAGAAATATTTTATCGGAATACTTGTTATAGCCGCTTTGTTTATGGCTTCGTTTGCAAATACTGTAAATGCACAAAAAAGCAATGACGACCCTATTAAAATTTTGAAAAGCAAAAAATGCACATCTTGTCATAGCGTTAAAATTCTCAAAGTTAAAAGAAAAAACAAGAAATCAAAAGCACCTGATTTATCAAACGTTGGTGCTGAACACGAGCCTTCTTTCTTTGTAAATTGGTTACTTAAAAAATCCAAGATGAATGGGAAGAGACACCCAATAAAATTCAATGGAACCGAAGATGAATTTGCTTCTCTCTTAGGATTATTAATGACACTCCGTGAAACAAAAGAAGAATAAACCAAGCACCGCCACTATATCATCAAATATTAAAACCGCATCCTTCAGGGTGCGGTTTTGTATTGTCCACGGGTGTGTTTGGCTATTTATCCGGCAATAATGAAATATACAAAAGGCGACTTCATAAGCCGCCTTTTGGAATTAATACTAACCAAAGATTAATCTTGTTTGAACAAATGAACATCCATCTGTGGGAAAGGAATGTTGATACCCTGCTTGTTAAACTCATTATAAACTTTTTCATTAGTAGTGAAATAGACTGCCCAATAATCGGCGCCCTTAGCCCAAACTCTGAAAGTAAGATTAACCGAACTGTCAGCCATTTCCGTTAAACCTATGAATGGGGCAGGTGCGGTAAGAATACGACTATCTGATTTGGCAATGTCATTAAGAATTTGCCGTGCTTTCTCGACATCATCGCCGTATCCTATCCCAAGCGACAAATCTATACGCCGAATTTCCTCAGTGGAATAATTAACCATTGAGGCATTGGATAAACCGCCGTTAGGTATAATAATTGTCTTATTATCGGGCGTTTTAAGAATTGTGTTAAAAATTTGAATTTCATTGACTACACCGAGATAGCCCTGTGCCTCAATCAAATCACCTACCTTGAATGGTTTGAAAAGAAGTATCATCACACCGCCCGCAAAATTCTGCAAAGTGCCGCTCAGAGCCATTCCGACAGCTAAACCGAATGCTCCGAGTATCGCTATAAATGAGGTCATTTCCACTCCGAGCATAGTCATAATACTTATAACCAAAGCCACATAGAGTAATTTCTTTGTAATATTCAACAGAAAAAGTTTGAGCGATTCATCTGTATTACGTTTGTCAAGTGATTTGCCAATAAGTTTCACTATTATTTTGATAATGTATGCACCGACAAACCAGAAAGCTATAGCACCAAGTAGTTTTAAGCCGTATTCCACTACCAGTGGTGTAAGTGTTTTCATAATTGAGTCAATATCCATTTTGCACCCTGTTTTTAATAAAAAGACATAAGACGGTAAATGAATTATGATATTTGCAGAACGATGTATTTACATTTTAAATGCCCGAATTTATTTAGAATATTTTTCTCCTAATATATTAAAGTAAAATATAATTGGAAAAACATTTTGCATTTTGCACAAAGAGAATGGTAGATAATGTTAATCTATAATTACAAATGGTAAATAATTCATATTCTTTTTATATTCGGATAGTAGCATATTTTTCAATACATCATTATCTCTCATCATCATATATACGGCACCTTGTGCGCGTAGAAGCCGTTCTTCTAAATTATTACCCAAACTCAGTTTATATAATTTTCCAACGGTACTTCTAAATTCTTTTTGAATATTAAAATCTCCACTATTCCCATGAGTAAAAATTGATGAAAAACAAAATGCTTCGACCTGTGGTCTTCTTTTCTTTAATGTATTCTTTATTCCATTTATACCTACGCAAATCTGTATATGGTAATTACCTTGTTCGGATATTTTGGGGAGATAAAAAAACTTTACGGCTATATTCATTAATTCATTTATTGTAATAGTATCAGGAATAAAATCCGGTTTGTTACAAATTCTTGCAAGAAATTTATCCATCATCGCATTGAACAAAGTATCTTGGAGCAAATCGGTGAGAAATACATTCCTTAGTTCATTACTGTCATTTATGGCTTTTAATTTTTCATAATTTGAATAATCCGAAAATGTTTTATATAAATAATCAGTATATAAATAATTCTCATTAATAAACTTCCCGAATTTAGTATTCGTATCTAATTTGCTTATGACAAATACGTTTAGGTATTCCTCTCCTTCGTATATCTGTTTTGATATTTTAAAAATATTCGGATAAAGTTCGGAAAGATTGCATTCAGTCTGCGAATACAAATTTGATGTTACAATAATAATAGCAATAATAAATAAAGGGCGGAACATTGTATTACCTTCATTATAAATATGAATAATCAATACAAAAATATATAATTATTGGAAAGAAAAAAAATAGTACAAAATATAAAAGCCCGAACTTCAATTCGGGCTTTTGTGTACCGGAGGAGGGATTTGAACCCCCGACACTCGGATTATGATTCCGATGCTCTAACCAACTGAGCTACTCCGGCTCTATCAATAAAAAAGCCTATTCGAGATAAGCTTTTTTGTTTGCTGTTCTAATAGAGAACACAAATTTAAGAAAAATTATGAAGATTCTAAAATTCTTTTTAGTTCATCACGTAATTGAGCCGCTTTTTCATATTCCTCTTTTTTGATTGCTTCGTCCAATTGCTCTTGTAAAACTTCTACTTTATTTTTAGCTTTTGTCTTCTTTTCGGGAGCAGGGAAGCCCATATCTCTATTATCCTTCATAAACTCGTCAGCTTCGGCGGACGCATCAATAATTGATGTTTCGTCAAGTATATCCTGATTTACAAATATCGGAGTATTGCATCTTACTGCAATAGCTATGGCATCACTCGGGCGTGCGTCAATTTCCAAACCGATATTCTCGAAAATCAATTTGGCATAAAATGTTCCGTCCTGTAAATCATTGATATATATTTCGCCAAGTGTTGCGTTTAAGCTTTCAATTATTGTTCTGATTAAATCATGTGTCATCGGGCGCGGAGGGCGTACTCCTTCAAGCTCCAAAGCAATTGCCTGTGCCTCAAATGCTCCTATTATAATAGGAAATTTGCGATTTCCTTCGATTTCTTTCAAATACAATGCATAAGCATTATTTGATGAAGAATGCGCCGTCAGACCGAGAACCGCTACTTGTACTTTTTCCATTTTTCTACTTAATTAATTATGTACAATCGTTTAATAAATGACTGCATAAAATACTTATTATTGCAAAAAAAAGCCACGTCAAAAAAAGACGCGGCTTTCCTAAATTACAATTATCAGCCTTTGATTGCCTTGATTTTTTCGCTCAATTTCGGTACGATATTAAATAAGTCCCCGACTAATCCATAGTCGCAAACACTGAAAATCGGTGCATCTTTATCTTTATTGATTGCAACTATTATTTTCGATGTGGACATACCCGCAAGATGCTGAACAGCGCCTGAAATACCTGCGGCAATATAGAGTGAGGGAGAGACGGTCTTACCAGTCTGTCCTACCTGCTCGCTGTGTGGACGCCAACCTGCGTCAACTACTGCACGTGATGCTCCTACCGCTCCACCAAGAACTGATGCCAATTCCTCAATAATGTTATAATTCTCGGGTGCTTTTATACCGCGTCCGGCAGATACAATTACATCGGCTTCCAGTACATCAAGTTTACCCTCGTTCTTTGCAACATCAACCACTTTTACTTTCAAATCATCATTATTCAATTCCGGCGAGTATTTTGTGATATTCAGACTTGTTGCTTCCTTGCTTGCTGTAAATACATTTGGACGCAATGTGAAAATCTTTGTATCGGTTTCAACTTTTGTTGTTATCTGTGCTTTGCCGGCATATACGGGCTTCTTGGCAGTTATATTATTATCTTCAACTGTAAGAGCAACGCAATCGGATATATAACCTGCATTCATCTTAACTGCTACACGCGGGGCTAACTCCAAACCGGCGGCATTACCCGAAAAGAGTATTACATCACAACCGTTTTCTTTTGCCGCATTTGCCGTAAATGTGGAGTATGCCATTGATGAAAAGTTAGACAAATCGGGAACATCTGCAAGTAAAAGCTCCTGCAGTCCGTATTCCGCCGCTTTGTTTGCTTGTTCTTCTGTCCCATTAATTAACAAACCGACTGTTGGCAATCCGAGATTCCTTGCCGCTGTAATTACTTCATAAGAACTTCTTTTTAATTCGCCTTTATTTGCTTCGAGATATACTAATATTTTATTCATTGTTTTCTTTCCTTTCAATTTGATTAAATGACTTTTGCGTCTTCGTGAAGCAATCTTACCAATTCATCAACATCCGTATCCTCACCGCCGAGAATTACGCCTGCTCTTTGCTTTACCGGAATTTCGATTTTCGAAACGGAAACTCTATTATCGGAATCAACTGCATCAACTTCTTCAATAGGTTTCGAGCGAGCTTTCATAATATCCGGTAGTTTTGGGTATCTTGGCTCATTTAATCCTTTCTGGGCGCTTATTATACAGGGCATTACGGCTTCTACTACTTCCTTACCGCCTTCGATATCTCTCTCTGCTATTACTTTGCCTTCTTCGTATGTCATCTTTGAGACAACCGACACAGAAGGTAATTGCAATAGCTCGGCTAACATTGAAGGAACCTGTAATGAATCCATATCAATACTCTGACGTCCCAAGAAAATTATATCGGGATTATTCTGCTTTGCATATTCTGCAATATTATTGGCGACAAAGAATGAATCGAATTCCTTATCTGTTTTTACAAGAACAGCCTTATCAACTCCCATTGCAAGAGATGTTCTCAACTGTTCTTTGGCTGTTTCCTGTCCAACGGTTATTGCCGTTACAGTTCCGCCGTTTTTTTCTTTTAATCTTAATCCTTCTTCGATAGCAAATTCATCGTAGGGATTTACTACGTATTTAACGCCCTGCGGGTCAATGGATTTTCCATCATTTCCGACCAATATTCTCGCCGCCGAATCCGGGACACGCGAAACACATACTAAAATGTTCATTTAATATACTCCTTATAATTTGAAATCCAAATAAGTCTGCAAAGATAATAAAAAAGTATGAATTATCAATTATATGATTGCAGCTTATTTTAATACGTCCATAGATTTTATAATTAATTTTGTAGGTGTTTGTAATATATAGAATAGTTTTCCGCTTGGAAGCTCGTTTGCATCTAATTTGTATTTATATATTCCGGCAGGTATATTTCCGGACACAAGTGTTCTTATCCTATTGCCGAGAACATCAATTAAATAAAGTTCCGTATTGCCTTTTTCGATTACTTCAAAAGTTATTTTCGTTGCATCTACAACCGGATTGGGGACATTATTTCCCAAACTAATTCTGCCGTCCGATTCAAATAGGCGATTACCGCCACGCATACAGTAGCCTGTTAGTCTGAAAACTCCGTCCTTACCCAATAGCACCATCTTTCCTTTGCCTATTAGAGATAGCTCGGTAATTTTTAATGCTGAAATAGTATCGTTGCCTAAGCCTACACGAAATGGCAATTGCTTCAATACCGAATCTTTATCAAACGCAACAGGCAATTGAATTTGTAATATCCTTAAACCCTGAGCAATATTTATATTTTTATTGTCTGTTGGAGCAAGTAATGTAGAGTTAAATTCTAATGTTATATTGAACCCCGTAATTGCAGGTGCAATTCCATTTGAAGAAATATTGGATATTTTAACAGGAATATTTATAATATCACCGGGCTTTCCGCTTACATCTCCAATCACAATTGTTGCAGTATCTATCCGCGGCAAAACTCCTTCGCCGAACATTGATAAATCAATCGGATATCCGATGCCATTATGCCTAATTCTAACAAGCGAATTCAATCGACCTATTGATTCCGGCATAAATCTTAGAGATATATCAATGCGTTCACCTGCTTTTATTATGTGATGTTTAATATCATTTATTACATTGAAATGGAAGAAATCCGGTCCTAATTTTATAAGAGAGTCAATACTAACCGGTTGTCCCGAATTATTGATTAAGCTGACAGTTGTATCCTTAAAATCACCAATATCGACAAGCCCGAAATCAATTACGTTTGAGGAGAGTCGTAACGAGCCGTTTATCCCGTTGCCCGACAATTGAATTTTTTTAACATTTCCCGGTAAACTGATTTCCAATATTGCTTTCCTTAGTCCGAGTGCCGATGGGTTAAACCTCACCTCAATATAATTATGCCCCATTGAATCTATCAGGTGTGGGGGTAAATTATTAATAACTTCAAAATCGTCGGCGTTTACTCCGGTTATTTTATATTTTTTAACTTGAATAGGGAATTTAAGCAAATTTGTTATAAATGGCGTTACTACCGAATCGTTAATTGTACCAAGCGGAGTATCGGCAAAATGAATATCATCAATATTTACCTTTAACCGTTGAATACTAAATATGCAATCAGATGTATCTACCTGCAATCCGATTTGCTCTCGATTCCAGACCTTTGCAGTGCTGTCCCAACTTGCAGTTAAAATTCTCTTAGCATCAAAATTGAATGTAGCAATTTGGACTGAGCTTGTATGCTCATTTAGCAATGTTGCAATTTGTTTGCCGGTATTGGAATCCCACAATCTGGGAACCGTGTCGGCGCCTGCTGTCAGTAAGTGTTTGTCCGTATTATCAAAGGTACAGGAATTAATAGGAACAATTTTATTTGTATCGTGTGCTACCCTAAATAATTCCATACCTGTTGCAAAATCCCAAACAATAGCCTTGCCGAACCAGCCCGCTATCGCAAGTTTCGTCATATCGTGGCTGAATGAAGCAAAGGGTATCACCCCAATATGTGAGTCGAATACTTTATATAATTTCTTGGTTTGGAAATTATAAACGACTGCTTTGCCATTATCATCTGTGATTACAAAATATTTGCCGTCCGGACTGAAATCAGCATACCATAACGCATTGCCTGTAGAATATGTACCGATTTTCGCACCTGTTTCTACATTCCAAATATATGCTGAGCGGTCCTTAGAGGCAGAAATTAAATACTTGCCGTCCGGACTGAAATTTGCCGCTCGTACAATATTTTTATGCCCCGTTAATGTACGTACAATAACCGCTTTTTTGGAATCCCAAATAATAATTGAGCCATCATCAGATGTAGATACGATATACTTATCATTATGGTCAAAATTTACCCAGTTTATTGCTTTTGTATGTCCCTTTAATTCATGGAGCAACTGTCCGTTATTTGCATTCCAAATTCTAACCAAATCCTTATTATCATTACACGCTGTTACTACAAGTGAACCGTCTCTATTGAAGTTTGCACAGTTCACACCTCCTTTATGTGGCAGAACCATAGTCCGACCTATATTATTTGGCCATAACTGTATGATACGCACTAAGCAGGAATCACTCTCAAAATTAGGCACTGTCCATCTGTACGAAAGCCCTGTTATATCTGTTGCCAGAGTATCCCAAGTGGCTCCATTATTTGTTGAATATTGCAATTGAATAACATCGGCAGGCAATAAGCCTGTCCATCTGACGGTAGAAGTATCATTAACTATTAATTTTGCTCCGCATTTTGGGGTTAGTAGAGTAAGTGTTCGCTCATTAGGGGGCGTATTCGGGTAACCTCCGGTAATTAGTATTGTCGAACCGGAACATGCATTGGAAACAATCTCCAAACTATCGAAAACAATTGCCGAATCTGTTGGGTTAAATTTGATTTTTACAGTACGGCTGCTGTCCCTGCGCAGTAGAACGGGAGATGATATGTCGCCGGAATCAATTGTAAAATGCGGATTATGAAGAAGTAAATCTTCTATTGTCAAATCACCGTTCTTTGCTTTAAACGATAGACGTAACGCTTTTGATGTACCTATCCTAACAGAACTGAAACGGAGATAGGGTGGAGTGCTAACGATTGTCGCTTTGAACTCATCACCGGTTGTAAATGAAATTGTGTCTTGAATATTTGCACTTGTAATTTTGACAGTTTCATAATGAAGTGAAGAGCAGTCCAAAGTGTTCTTCCAAACTAATTTACAGGGGGTATAATCTTTGCTCATAGCAAGTAATGAGAGTACTTGTCCTTTTACATCTTGTACGTTTTTCGGCAGTAACATTGCAAAGCCATTTGTGGAATCGGCTAATTGTTTTAGAGCCTTAGGCATTTCATTGCCCAAAAACACAGGAAAAATCTTTATTGAACTTGCCTTTGCTTTTGCAATCACTTCAGCGACATTAAATTTGGAAAAAGTTGATGAAAAATAAATTATTGATTTACTGTCTTCGGTTTTATCCAGCAGTGCTATTGAACCTAATGGATTGGAAAAGAAGCCTGTGTCAATAATTGAACCACTCGAAAAGAGTAAAGTTTGCAAAAAATTATTCAATATGTTTTGGTCTGTCGTAAAATCTTGATTCAAATATGCAAGTGCATTGAAACTATGAAGCCCGGCTCTGATGTTATATTTATTTATATTTGCAATGATTTCTTTTAGAAAATCAAGAGTTCTTGCAACTTTGTTTCCCATCACATTGTTTTTGATAGATAAATCCACAGATAGAAGTATAGTAGCCGAATTGGACGGATTTATGCTTAAGCAGTTTTGATGATTCACGGGAACACTTTTACCGTTATCCGAAACCTCAAAGTCATTAACCTTATATGAAAAATCGGGCAAATCATCATCATCAAATGTAAAGTATGATATATTAACATTCGGGTAAGAAGATAAATCATAATCCAGAATTTGCAATCTCTTCTGTCCGAAAAGTGCAGGCGTCAAGATAACGCTTAAATATATCAATAT
>Ga0256846_1000470_pt1 | contig 16303 bp, 17 predicted proteins | sample TevniametaG_FD_189098 | JGI IMG/M metagenome (GOLD analysis project Ga0256846, IMG submission 189098) | Tube worm associated microbial communities from hydrothermal vent at the East Pacific Rise, Pacific Ocean - Tevnia | ecosystem: Host-associated > Annelida > Integument > Unclassified ...
GTTTTAACCGTTTTCCCGGCCTTTGAAAAACTCTGCTCAGAACAGCAGGAACAACCGTTATAATACCCCTCAGCATAACCGCAGAACGCCTCTTCTGTGTGACAGTTGATGAACCCGTATCGGCTACCTGACTGTACCAGATTAACACCCTTATGCGCAAAACTGCAATTCTCAAATAACGGTGCTGGTCCGTTGTGGGTTGTAAGGTCCACAACGCAGCCGAAGAGCGGTGTCCCCCCGCTGTTAACGCCCTCGAAATCAACACCCGTGATTCTGACATGCTGTGCTGTAATCTTAACTGGTGCGACCGTACCAGAGCCGGAGATAAATATTTTCGCCCCGGCCCGCTCAACTTCGGACCACGAAGGCGATGCGCCCCATTGTGTCCGAATGGCACCCTCTGGACAATATAAATCTATATAATCAGTATCTAATACAAGCTGCGAAGTGACTTGATAAACACCCGGCTGCAGTAATATCTTTATTCGCTTTGTTGCAGATGGACTTAATGTTTTCGCCTCCGCATATGCGTTGACTAACCATGTTCCATTATCCACACTACTACCAGCCGCATTTGACACCAGTACATGTCCTTTAGGTGCCAAATTATCTACATCTTGGTCAATTTGATTAACGAAATTACTATACTCCGTATACCAGTCTCTGACCTCTGTTGCGGATGAAGCTTTACGAGTTATTAACCAACGTCTAAAATCTGAATATGTTTGTGCCTCAGGCATATTTTCTTCTCCTATAATCCAAATGGTGAATTTCCAAACGGAAAATAACCAAAACCCCAGCGATTTACTGCACCAGTCCAATTTACCGCTAAAGCCCCCCACGTTCCTGTGGGTTTTAAACGCAATACAATACGTCTAAAGGCTAATCGTAAATTAATCGGTATATTTAATTTAGTTAATCCGGTTATTGCGCCGGTCCCATCCCGGGTAACATCTTTAGCGATAAAAAATACCATATTAGTATTAACCGTGGGATCTGCATAAATAACTTCGGTAAAAACATCTTGAATAGTTCCACAATGCGCTTGGTCAGCATAAGTGGTACAATGCGCTTGGTCAGCATAAGTGGTACAAGTCCAGGTATAATCAACACGTTGGTCATAAATATCACCATTTACGATATACTCATCCTTTAAACCACCGGGATTTACTGCAGGACTATTATCATAAACATGCGCATCAGTGAAACCCGCCTTATGTAAAGCTTCTTCCAAAGCATCTTTATCACCATTACTTTTACGAGCATAAACAAGTGCACCTAACTGCTGTCGTCTTTCACTTTCTGACAAACCCTCCTCGGCTTTTAATCCATACTCCCGTTCTAAGTCTTCTAATATATCGGTTTTATATGGGTTTCTTGTATTTTCAAGATTTTGTAAAAATCCACGGCATTGAATCAAATCCGAGGCAAGCCCATCATACATGCGGTCTTCATCAGAACCTTCTTTTATAATACCCATTAGCCCCTTAGGCTGCATAGTGAGATATTGTTTTTTCAATATATCGTTAGGCATATGTAACGGTGGCCTTTGCTCGTTCCCCCGGATTCAACATGTATTTTCCAATAGGCGAACCGGGTATTAACATAACCTCAATACGTTCAACGTATCCTCCATAAGATTTAATGATATCCTGAACCGATTCAGCTACTGATACAGAGGTTATAGTGTTATTTTTTAAACTTATAGGGTCCAGACCCTCAACAAATGGTGAAAAAGACCTTAAATGACTATCCGCTGATAATTGGATGTTATTTTTACACTCAGTTTCTACAGCGCTATCAACGCTAAAACCATACAATTTTAATGTAAATAACTTACGAGTTATCGCATAAATATGTAGAGTCTCATCAGTACTTCCAAGGGCCTGCCTAGTTTTTCCGGTAATCGGATCATATGTTATATATTGACGAACAGCACTTAATAAAGTTGCATCGGGAATACCATCCGGATTAAAAGCAGTTGTGGATTCCACGTAGATGGTACGTTCCCCAGGTACACAAGTGGTCCAAGGTGGTTTTCCAGTATATGGATAAATACGATAAACATTTGGAGTCTCTTGTCCCCAGGTTCTAATATCGGCTAAATTACTACCCCCGCCCACTGTTCTAAGTTCATCCAGAACCCTAACTCGAAAATCCTCAACATTTTCCTCATCGGCTCCTAGTTGAGCTACACTTGCAACTACCGCCGCATCTGAAACATTAGGGATAACCGCGCCAATGGTTAGAGTATCACCAACCTTTAATGAACCGGCTACGCCAACGTCCTCAGCTGTTACCGTTACGGCAACGGTGCCCCCTGCTCCTATGGTATATGCTTGATTCTGAAAATATCTGAAACCATTCGCCTCTGATTTCCACACAGTTGTAATCGGAATACTTGTACCCGCCGTACCAGTAACCGTGATAATTAATTGTGCCATTTTAGCCGCTTTGGGCACTACGTTATATTCCGCACCGATATTAATTAAAGCATCCATAGGTGCGGTAATCGCCAATACTCGTTTTATTTGTTCTGCTCCAAACAGATACAAACTGGATTTCATTAAACCTTGTAACCGGGATAAAACCAGTAAGAAGGCTTTTTTCTGAATTGCGGTTTGTTGCCCCATCTTGCTCTCCAGGGAGGCCAGGGCCGCGTCAATATTTTCTTGTACTGTCGGTATATTAATGGCCATAATATTATCCCCTAGCCTTCCGCCGGCGCAAGTACCTGCATAATCCAATTACCCGCATTTCGGGAAACCCCATAACTCAAGAGGTCACCTTCGGGCGGATATATATTAATTATCACATATAATGTATTCGTGCCAGTTATAGATGCTTTGACCTCTATTTTACTAACAGACCCGTTATCTACCATCCATTTAAGCGCTTCACTCGCCGCTGATTCAATATTTAACAATTGATGCAAAGTCAAGCTCTTGGAACATTCAGTTTCAAATCGTGATTTAAGTACCTGTTCAGAATCTACCGCAAAATGATTCGCAAACCAATCGGTTACAAATAAAGAATATTTAACGGCATTCTCAATGCCCATATCACGTACTGTTATACCATCCCGGATTTGAATCGTAGAAGCGCCATCGCTGATATGCTTATTTATGTCACCTTGAAATCGTGGAATATTTTTCATAATCTCACCTTTTCAACTTTTGCATTATTCAGATTACCGGTATATTTTTTCGGCGCTACCACAGGATTAATTACCGCCGGTGTTACGGACCCGGCTGTAGCTGTAGTAGTATGAGTATGTCCGGTAAATTCATTAAATGCCGCTGCTAAATCATCAAATTGCTTTTTTAACTCATTATATTTAACGGCATAATCAACCCCGTCGTTTAACGCAATCGTCCCGTCTTGTTTTTGAGTTATTTTCGCAACCCGTTTCCCACCCGAAACAGCGAAGCTTTCCCGTTCTCCGTTCTTAAGTTTCTCATTAGGCAACGTTGCATCTGTACCACCGGAAACAATTGGGACAATATGATAGGTTTCAGATAAAGCATCATAATAAATTCTATCCCCAACACACGGAAAAAATTCACAACCCTGATTTACAGGCAACTCTACATGAAAAATATCACGCGTATCAGCCTCCACGGTTAACATCCGTGTCTTTTTATTATCATTGTCGTTTGGTTCGATTGTTATTTTTTGTATCGTTGCATATTCCATAATTACACCATTTGAAAATTTTCGCCTGTTTCAGGTGCATTGTCCCATGGATCCGGTATAGGATTCGATTTTATATAAACTGATGCGGGGGTGACCCGTAAATTACAACTCCGCTCTTTAGCAGAATATAAAAACTCCACCGCTTTTATAATTAGAGTGGTAGTTTTTACCAAATATGCCATGGAGGTCCTTACGGTTACAAATTGTCCCGGTTTAAATAACTCATTCTGTTCATTATACCATTGTCGTGTCGGTATAACAAAAGTCAAAGCCGCGTCAACCGCATTTCGGGCCTTGGTCCCCACGGCTTCAATTAAATCATCCTCAGAATTAGGGTCATTCGTAACAACGGCTTGAATCCGATTACATCTTAAATTTTCATTTACATGGGTATACGTTATATGTTTTCTTGGTTTTGTTGTATACCCTATAATTTTTTTAAATTGCTTTCTACCATCAAATGTAATTTCACCAGTAGTTAAAGAGGTGCTTTCATTTTCTGTAAAAGACATTGAAGGTGCTAAAACCTTCGGTTCATCCGCAATAACCAAAGACCCCTTCTCATCACAGGTTAATCTAAACCCATTAGCTTGAACCAATTCAGCTAAATGCCTTGAAATAGATTCCGTCTTACCAATTTTAACCCGTTTTAATTTCACCGTCTTTGTGGGCTCATAAACCAAATTGACTCCAAAAGGCTCACATAACTTTTTTGCCCACTTCTCTAATGTAGTATTTGTGGCCTGGAAAGGTGCCTCAGAAACAGAATCCACGATATCAACGGTTTTTGTATAACCGGTAATTGTAGCCATAGAACTTTTAGAATTCCATTGTAATTTAGTGGTATATAAAACGGTATCCCCGATATAATTATTCCCCAGATATAATTTAGACGGTTTATATTGAAAGGGTTTTATAATATCATAAATTTCAGAATCTTGCCGATATTTGATTTTAGCCACCCACATATTATACGGCGAATCGAAAGTTAATGTGCATGACCCAGAAATAACTGGAATATTAATCCCGTCGATTATAAGTCTAAAAGCATATGGGTCGACCTTAGAAGTTTTTTCAACAGGTTCCGTATTAAAATTATTTATATCAGGTAACCCTCCCGTAGCCGGAGGAATCCAAATAACCTCACCTGGATATATTAAATTAGGGTCCCCCGATTTTAATACAGATTTATTTGCATCCCATATAACCGTGTATTTCCAGCCACTCCCATAAACAAAATTCGCAATATCCCACAGGGTATCGCCCTTTATAATAGTATACGATTTACCTATTTCAGGTTTAATAGCCCTATAAACACCGTATTTACCCATAAATCACCACAGTTTTTTGAGCTGGTAAAATAAAAAATTCATCTCCCTGAATATTATTATCCTTGATAAATTTATTCAGGTTAGTTTCAAAATCTCCCTCCGGATAATACTGGGATACCACACTAAATACCGTCGTGTCCTCCGGTAAGGTTATAAAACGGGCCACTTGTAAATCTAAAGAGGAGGTGAGTAAATAAGAGGATACTAAATCGATAAGATATTGTAAATCATTATTCACATCTTCTAAATTTAAATACTGGTCTTCTATCGGTTCATCACCTAATTGTAATTGAATATTATCTAAATATTCGTTAACATCATCTTGTAAACTGCTAGTTTCCTCAATCAAATTTACAGCCTCGTCTTTAGTCTGTAAGGTACTTGTTAAGGATATCGTACCCATATTTAAAAGCATACTACTAAGAACCGTTTCGTCTAAAACCGCTTTAATTTGTAACGTTTTACCACTGATAATATCGATAGGGTTATCCCCGTTATTCATAATATCCCGGGCCAGCGCTTTAACCAATTGTAACCGTGTTTTAATATCCCTAATTGCCAACATAGGCATTTGAGCCGTTTGTTGAATCATGGATATTAAACTCAATGGTTTAATCGCACCCGCGAATATTAACGTTTGAATACCCTGTTGAATCTCTTGAATAGTTTGAGATATTTTTTTATTCACTGATGCAATCGGCTTTAAAAATTTATCGATTTTATCAGATATACTTTCGGCATAATCTAAAAAAGTTTTTCGATCTGAAAACTTTTTTAAACTCATGTTAGATATTTTAGAAGCCTGTTTTAAATTAAATTCGTTTGTTTTAACCCCAAACAATTGTTTCAATTGTGCTGCAGTTAACATTTTTTTAGGATCGATATATTCCACAAAGGATAATGATAAATTAACCCCATTAGCATCTTTTACCGGCTGAATATTTTCAGTTACTGATAATAACTGCAATCCTAAAAAGCCCTTAGTTGGATGAATAACCTCCCATTTTCCGGGCTCATTACAAGCCTTAAAAAACTCATCCACTTTTGTTTCAAAATCAGGTCCCTCAAATCTGATATCAATCGGATATCGAACACCATCTGCACCATAATCATCCGCAACCTGACCATTTATGCCTACATACGAAATTAACATAACCCGACGATTCAATGACCTTCGGTCTCCAAACCATAAAGCCGTAAAATTAGTACCGAAGGGCGATTTAAGTTTAATATCAGGTCTTATTTTTTGTGTAGCCATTGATTAATACCCCCGTACCCAATCGGCTACTTTTCCATACGTAGCATCATACATCTCTTCAAATATACCCCGTGGGGCTGAATCATCTAAACGTGCTTCGGCGGTGATTCCTTCCGGTCCATGAACATCCACACGTACTTTTACTTCGGGTTGTACCGTTTGTTTTTGCGTAACCCACGGTTGAGACCCTGTATTTTTTACATACCCGTTCTGTTCTAATTCCCGCTCACGTAAAATTTGATATAAAGCCATTACCGTACCAGAAGATTCCGTTTTCATCTCTTTAAAACGATCCGCTCCCAAACCCGTATATTTATGATTTAAGGACTGATACGTGGCCACCGCATCATAATATTTTTGGCGCAACGTTGCAGTATCCTCTTTTTCAAAAGACCCCGCCATCCTAGCCGTATTATACCGATATAATTTATTTTCTCTATTTAATTCTTCCGCTTGCTTATCCTGCCACATATGAGACATTATCGTCCCCACAATACCACCAGCCACCAGCGCTGTTACAACCGCCGAGGCAATTGCAACCAGGCCACCTACGCCCGCACCCGCCAATTCACCAACCGTGACCGCCCCGCCTGCTCGATATACCATAGGAGCACTAGCACCCGCAGGCACGCTACTACCAACTTTACCCAACACAGAGCTAAAACCCCCAGCAGCTTGAGCATCTTGTAAACGTTTCGCCAAAACCGCTGCTTTGCCTAATTCTCGTGCCCACTTGCCCATATTGACAGCCATAGAACCAAATTCTAAAGCCATCTTACCAATTTTAGAAGCGAAGCGCCCCATGAAAAACCATTTTATCAATTCCCTGTGGTCATATAAGGTAGTCGCAATCTCTTTTATAACAGCGCCTAAATTCCGCATTTGTTCAACTACCGGATTTAAATCAACTTCACGGGTCCATTTTATTAAAGTTGCAATTTGGTCTTCGGCGCCCTTATTACCTATTAACTTATTTATAACTTCAAATCCACGATTCATAGCAACAGACTTTAACGTAGCCACTTGAATTTCTAAACCCTTACGAGTTATATCAGCAACTTTTTGAGCCTCTCCCGTACTACCCTTCAATTCAGCCCGATATGTCTTAATATGTGTTAACCCCTCGGCTAAATTTTTTCCAAACGTTGCCCCCGCAGCACCAACACCACGCATACCAAATAATTGTCTGAATACCTGATTTTGTTTCAAATCATCGAATTTTGATACGCTTTTTCCGATATCCGCCAAAATATCTAACATATCCCGTAATTTACCGGTTTTCGGATTACTAACAGCCACCCCCAGTTCCTGTAATATCTTAACAACTTTTTTACCAGGCGCTGATACTCTAAGAATCATATTTTTTAAACCGGTAGCCGCAACGGAGCCCTTTAATCCTGCTTTGGCCATCGTCCCAGCCATGGCCGCCCATGTTTCTAAATCGGCCCCACTCCGCCTGATATGAGGCGCGGATTGAGACATCGCTTCAGATAATTCAGAAACATTGGTTGTGGAAGTATTTGCAGTTTTAGCCAATACATCACCCACACGTTGCATATTTTCAGCAATTTTATCCGGCGCCTTGCTCATCCCAAAAGCACCTAAAGCATCCACATTAGTTAAAACGGCTTCGGCTAATTCCGTATGTGCTGCAGTAGCAAAATTGAGAATTTGCGGCATCGCAGCATTTGCCTGTGTAAAAGTCAAACCCGCTTTTGCCAACTCATCAAAACCTTGTGCAACTTGTGCATTAGTATACTCCGTAGTTCCACCATATTTTTGAGCGGCCTTCGTCATCTCCACCCAGCCTTTGTGTCCCTTTTGATAAAACACACCAAACTTTGCGCTTGCTGCAGATAAATTTTGGTCCATGCGTAGATACTCATCGGCTACCGCACCAACACCCATTTCCATATAAGCGAATCCCCTGGATATAACTTTAGCTGATAATATGGATCCTACGAGTTTAGAATAACTCATAACGGATTTACTTAATTTCGCAAATTCTCCCTGACTATACCGGCTAAATCGGCCTGTATTTTTACCCATATGTTGCAAAGCGGGTGAAACTAAATCTCTTGCTTTAAATACTACTCCGACCGCGTAATTCATAATTTCCCCTGCTTTATCTTAAATTGAGAAATTCGCCCCCATTTCCCCAATTCATAATAACAAAAGGTATCAATCTCATTAAAAGACCGATTATCCACGTATAGATATTCTACCCATAATGTTACCTGGTTATAGATGGACATAAAATCCCCCTCAGGTGACATTTTTATAGGAGCAAAAAATAATTACCTATATCCTCAGCAGTTGACCTATCTACATGAGACATCTGATCACTAAACAATTTAGGCGGTTGTTTTGTAAGCGCACCTACCAATGCATAAATTTTATCCACATTAGTTTTTGCACGATCAACCGCCTTCATTGCAATAGACCCCATTTCCCCATATACCACTTCGGAAATATCCCCCACGGGCTTCTCTAAGTATTGAGTTATTAATAACCCCTCCTCAGTGGCATCGATAGACAACCGTCCACGTACAATCGATTTCAATATTCCTAGCGATTGTTGTTTAACTGCATTGCCCACCATCTCGGTCATGTATTCTGGATCTACATCATAATACTCATTTAATAAATCCAATTGCTCTTGTGCCAATTCCCGTGAAATTCTATTTTCTCTTTTATATTTACCCATTTAATGACTCCGTCCATTTTCCTACAGGCAATAATGTAATATTTGCCTGGTTTTTCATAGTTTTATTACTTTCAATGTTAAAACTACCCAACCCTGAATAAACATCACCATTACGATTTACATACACCATCGATAAATCTTTACGCCCGCTATCTGCAAATTCAGCCAATATAGATTTATCGCCAGGCTGTAAAGCTAACACTACACCATCTACCTGCCGGATACGTTTTTCCTGTGATAACGAACCCTCACCAGACGTAGCCACCATGGTATTTGTAAATTCTGAAAAAACTTCCCCAAAATCAGCATCAGAAGTAACGTCAAACGCAATCCCTTCAATGCTCAATGAGGCTATGGTTCCTGCTGCCATGATATAAACCTCCTAATTAGAATATACAGTCAGATTAATGTCTGCATATATAACTGTATTAGATACAACACCCTCACCACTCAATATAATGGGAATAGTTATATCGAACCCGTTGTTTGCGGTACGAAGAGTTACCGTCTGATTTTTGATAGCATTATCTGATTCAAATATCCAGGCACGACGTTTCCACGCTTTAATAGCCTTGGCAACTATACCCTTAACACCGTTAATATCCAACACGTAAGGTTTATCTTGTGGGTCCACTTCCGCAATATCCTCCACAATGGTAAACCTAGGCCGCGCCGCCCACACATCCAGATAATGTTTTAAAATATTTTGGAATATTGATATATTCCTCCACGCCCTGTATGCATTATTATTCTCAGGAATACTGGACGGCCTATATAATGATACCATACCATCAATAGTCAATTGGCCATTAACAACTCTTGTACACGATATTCCGGCCGCTATAGCTGATTGACGGCTAGTTCCAGCATCTGTCCATCTATCAGTACCTACGTAGGTATTTATAATTTCTCCCACATATGAATCATGGGGTACCGCTTGATTTATTTGAGCCGCAATAGATGTTATTGCAGTAGCCAATGCTGCAGGGTGACCATACGCATCAGGCGCACCAACATAAGCATTTGCTCTATCATAAACAGCACCATCCGTGATAGTCTTCATATTATTATACCCGGTAGACCCTGCCTCAGTACTTACACTAACAAATCTAACCGGTTTTCCAACCGTAGGCGCCCAACAATTAATTGCAGTGTCGCCTAATCCAACCCAGGTTGCAATTTTGCTTAAAATATCAGCCGTAGTTTTATACGAATAGGCGCCATCAGTAGCCCCAATCGTATTAGATGCATCTCCGGTCCCATTACCATCCAGAGCATCTTGAATATCCGGGTCCGTCGCCCCGCCGGTCATACTGGTTATGGCCACGGTTACACCCGAAGGTAAAGTTTGATTTAAACCCAAATTAACGCTAATTTTAATGCCTAACCCAAAGGTACCTTTGCTTTTCGCCGTAAATGTTACAACCGCCGCAGTATTGGCAGCAGTTACAGGCAAACTATGGTCCGCATTAACCTTCGCCACAATTGCGGCGGCGATATCAGCAGCGGATTCTGATTTACTCACAGGTACATCAACGCCATCATCATTAACGAAAAGATGTAATGTACCCGCCAGGGCATTACTGGCAGTCACCGTAAGAGTACATGTAGCTGCAGTAGCCCCCGAAGCCTCTTTCTGTGGCGTTATCCACACAGATACACCTGACCCGTATTTAAACGCCTGTGTTGCTAAATAATGCGCAGAAAAACCATACCCCAGTTCATCACCTACCTGATTAGCATTCAGATATTCTTTAGGTACGTCATCATTAACGCCTGTTTTTGCCGGGTCATAACTAGCTATCAGCCAGATTTTCCGACGTAAATTCGATGCACTTACAGAGATAGGTCGATTTTTAATCCGAACCGCTCTTGCAGGTGCCAATGTAGTATTATCAGGAAACATTTTTCAAACCCTTTCAATCATTATTTATTATTGTTTTCTGTACGGTGTCACCATTTATCGGATTAAAATTTGTGACACTGCCCTCAAAAGTATTTGATTTTATACCTTTGGAAACCTCTTGAATACTAAATGATAAAGACATGTAAGCCGTGAGAATCGCCATTTTACCTACAGGGACCAAGCGATCTTTTTTAATCTCTTTAACCATACGATTACCTATTACGTATTTACCTAAACCTAACCATTGATTTTGCGGTGCCATCAAAATATTCCACAATAAGCTTATAAACTCATCCATGGAAGCATCAACAATTTCGGCCGCTGGTTGAGTCCCTGCCAAAGCTGCTGCCCTTTGAATTTGCGTGGAATTAGGATCATCTAATATATCTAAGTCCACTTTATTCTTAGCAACCGCAACCATCTCCAGCATCATCTCAATATCATGAGCCACTGGCGTGGTAATAGCCCCGTCAAACTTACCACCGCTATAAAAAATCCGCACAGTGCGGTTTTTACCAACAAAATCTTTGGCGTCTTGTGGAAATGGCTCGTATCCAACTACACGAAACTCACCATTCGCATTAGAACCCACAAGATTTACTATGGCTTGTTTAGCATCTATAAATTTCATTATATCTGCTCCGTATCTACGAGACGTAAGGTTAATAAACCTAAACTATTACTACCCTCCGGAACATACTCAACAGCCATAGTTTTTTTAGGCGCATTCGCCATTGGAGACAACGGTATCTCACAGGTCCAAAACTCTTCGCTATCTGGCACGGGATTTAAAGAACTCCGCCGGAGAGTTACAGAACAACGGGTTGTCAATAACGATTGACGGCCCCCCTGTTCAACACCTCGTGAATCTTCGGCAATATGCTTTGGCTCTATCACAACCTGACCTCTAACTTCCTGCTGTACTCCATCTGGACCAGTCAATATGACCGTAGACCCAAAGGGCCCCTCCAACGATAGAGCCAAAACCCGTTCTCCTATATCCCGCAAATCAAGCATCTATTTTTTATCCTGCTTTTTATTAATGACTTTTGCATCCCTTATATCGGGTACCAATTTTTCTACAATCGCACGTAGTTCATCTGGTACTTCTTTGGTATAATGCTTACCCCCGATATAAACGATAACTCCGTCAGGTAACTGAATGGCCATGACTTACTTACCACCTTTCGCTTTTTCAGCTTTCTCCAATTTATTCAAAAGCACTTTTTCTTGTGCTAACTTTTCTTCCGCCTTTTTTATCTCGGCTTTTGTAAGTTTACGAATAAAACCATCTGATATTAATGAAGCCACGACTCCCTCAGGCAGCGCCTTTATTATAGCCGTAACATCATCACCGACCGAAGGAATAATAAGCTCACCCTTCACTTTTATTGCACCGCTACGTATCCATTCAAACATTCTAGTTACCTCCCGCATTTTCAATAGTATACCACTCATCCGTGGCAACCGGAATATAAAGAGGACTAAATTGAGAACGTATAACTCTCACGGTTTTTTCCGGATTCTGAAAAGCATCCAGGGCAAACATACGTAAATCAACCAAACCACTGGTAAGATTCGGAGTACCGTTAGGGAAAACCCCCGGTCTAAAACCAAACCATTCCTGATACAATGACAAATCTGTAGGTGTGTCAGGAAAAGTTACCGGGCCACCATACTGCGCATCCACACGTGAATTAGTATTTCCAAGTACAACTTTTTTAGCTGGCATAGTCTGTGTATCACTTCCGGCGGTAACCGCTTCCATCTCCTCAGATGTGAAAAGCCATAATACCCGACCTTTTAAAGTTCTAACCCGTCCAGCAGGCTCCCAACCATTCTGAATAAGAAAACTAAATTTCTTAGGTACAGAAACATTGGCACCCAAATCAAAAAATGACTGATACGCAAGGTTATTACCATAAGTAGTAACCTGTGTAGTTTTATTCAATGCTTCAAGAGCAGTAGACCCAATAAGCGCAAACTCAGGTAATTTACCAGAATCTTTCACAAGCACGTCGCAACCATCATCCAGGTCATCCAGAGGAGTTGCAGTAGCTGAAGTAGTCCACGGAACACCCAATGTTACATTGTGGGTAGATTTACGATAAAAATCATATTTTTCATCAGCCGAAGAGGTGCCTAAAATAGCCTCCTGATAACCCCGTACAATACCCTGACCAGCCAAATGATTGGCCATAGCCAACTGCTGTTCCACAAGCTCAAGTTGGCCTTTCGCGGCCCAATATTTCATCCGATACTGCATAGTGAGACCACTATCTGTAACAGGCTCTCCAGGCAGCTTCTTTTTAAGCTTATCACTAGTTATAGGATACTCTTCCAGGGATAATGGAAACGCCCTGGATACTTGTGTGAAACTACCTAAATCTGTCATAACCGCTGTATTACCCAATATCCCGGTAACTACATCGGTGCGCTTAATCAGCTTTGCCATTCTGCGTTTTTTACGAATTATCTCATATTCAACCTCAGAGACATTCTGATTATATTTAATTTCTCCGCCGCCTCGACCTACAAATGCAAGCCAATTTTTTGGAGGGTTAACCAGTTTTGTTTCATCAAATAACGGCGCAAGATGTTTGGTAACCTCTCCCTGTAAATTTCCCATACTCATTATAAACCCTCCTATGAGTTCTCAAGCTGCGATATGAAATCAACTTTCTTAGGCAGCATACCAAGCGATATGAGTGCATCCCCTACAGTTAGATTCTGATTAGTAATCTCAGTATCCAAATCTATTGAGGTATTCTCAAATAAAATCAACGATTCATCAAAATCAAAATTTCCACCAACTATTATCTTACATCCACCTACATCCGCCGCTTTTATATCGGTAGTAGTGATAGTATCTCCTACATAGATACCACGGGGGAATTCAGAACCGTCGGTGCCCGTCGCTGAAATATATGGAGACCATTTTCCAGTAGCGGGATTTTTAAATAATACCGTTCTCTCCACAATATCATGTGTCGCGCCGGTATTTTTAACCATCACACCGTCATTTACTGCCTGTGGAGTACCACGAACAATAAATTTTCTATACGTTACGTCATTACGTGCTTGTACAGCCATGTCATCCTCCTAAAGTATTTCCCGGAGACGATCATTCATCGCATCCAATTCACGTTGAGTTTTTTCAACAGCCAATTTCTCAGGCTCGATATTCTCAACATCCTCTTGTTTTTCATCCGATTCGGATGCTTTCAATTCATGTAACTGATCCTCTAAGGCAATCAAATCTTTCAGACCTTCGATATCCCTAGTTCCAGCCACAACACCAGCGCAAGCCAGCTTCACCCTATCAGAATATGTTGACACTTCCATATAAGCTCTAACACTCTCCAGACGTTGTGAAACCGCTGCTTTTTCTTCATCCGCTCCCATCTGTTTTACTTGTGAGAACAGTTCAGGATGCTTTTCCTGCAATTCTTTAACGTTCATAATTTCTCCCTTTCCCTCTATAATATCATTAGAGGAAATTTGTTTTATTGGTTCATATCCCATTATACTATCACAAAAACCTACCTTCAGAGCCGCATCAGCCCAAATAATAGACCCTTGTAAATCTTTAACAGCCTGCTGTTTTAAAGCGGAACGATTTTCAAATATTGTGGATAAAAACATATCGTATATACCATCTAATTCCGCAACAATTACCCCCCGGCCCTCTTCCGTTGTAACATCAGAACGCTTTTTTGGTGATTCGGTATTAGTTATATTCCATAACTTTATACCGATATTCTCAAACAATTTAGACATATCCAATAGGGAAATCACAACACCCACGCTACCAAAAGCAACTGTTTTCCGTCGCGCTTTAATCTCAGTACAACCGGCGGTTAACCATATTGCACCACTGGCAATTATACCCTCATTAATAGCCACAACTTTACGTTCCTTACTAACTTCGGTAACTATATACGCAGCGTCCTCTATTCCGGTTACAGTTCCACCGGGGGAATCCACATGTAAAAAAATGGTCCTATCCGCCTCTAAATTCGCATGAGCGGATAATATATCCTCAGTTAATTGGGTATAACTTGTTCCCTCTATTCCTATCTCTTTATCTAACCCACTAGGCCCCTCTGGAGACAACATCCCTTTTATATTGATATGGGCATCCCCATTAGAATCCACCGTGTAACCTAGTATATCGGAATCCTCAGTTTCAACATTAACGGAAACTGCTTTATTCTCTGCTTTATAGATTAAAGAAGCATACTTTAACAGGGAGGTCCTATCCATTAACCATAAATCATATTGTTTCATTTTACTCAGCATAATTTTTACCCCACGGAGGTATCGGTAATTCCTCAAGTTCTCGTCGTAATTTTAAACGATTCGTTTCCCCATTAGAACCATTATTTGTCAAAGCCCCATCGTCTAATGTCTCTTGGCCTAATTCTACACGTAATTTAGCTGCCTCGGCTTCTTTTTTAGGATCAATATTAGGCATACTGTCACCAACCCAACGACAGGACAACCAAGCCGCACGCAATACCGGGTCTTTCCAGCCGGGTAAATTAATACGACCTAAAGCAATTTCTTCACTTAACCACATCTCAACGAGTACATTTAAAAAGTCATACGCCATTTCTTGACGCCACATATTTACAATCCGCCAAAATAAAACTAAAGTGGCCCTTGAAGCGCTGTAATTTTGACCAAATTTCATTTTTAACACTTCAATAGGCATCCCGGATGAAGCCGTTAAATATGACACTAAAGAATCAACAAATTCGGCGAACTTATCAGCCGGGGCTGTTTGTTCCACCGCTTTCATATCCTCACCTGCAGTTAGAGTAGTATTCCACAGAGTTCCTGGCTGTCTGATAGTAAATTCGTTCATTATATTTGCCGTAAATGCGTTTAGCTCATCCTGCCCCATATTATCTACTTCGGAGGCATTCAAAAAATCTTTTACGACTTCAACACTCTCACGGCTATAATCCGCTATGCCACCCGAAGCAGGCGCATTTTTACTCGGCTTCGTATAAAACCCCCACGAACTTTGATTTATCGCTTTCTGTACATGCGAAGCCTTTAACGTAGTAATATCTTCAAATTCTTGTAATAAATGCGTATATAACGGATACCCTTGGCGCTGCCCGGCATATTCGGGTCTAAAACCATGAATAATATACCGCCTTCCACTTCGTCTACCAACACGTGGAATTTCTACCTCCCTGTAACCACCATCTTTATTTATTGTAATAAAACTATAAGATACTTCTCTACCTTTGGAATCATACTTAATCCCGTGATTAAAATCTTGAGAAACACCATCCGTGGCAGTGTAACAATTTCCGGCTAATTGATCGGGGTCAATAAATTGCATTTGTAAGGGACTAATTAATGATTTATCAGTCCTATTATACGATAAT
>Ga0256846_1000471_pt1 | contig 16282 bp, 14 predicted proteins | sample TevniametaG_FD_189098 | JGI IMG/M metagenome (GOLD analysis project Ga0256846, IMG submission 189098) | Tube worm associated microbial communities from hydrothermal vent at the East Pacific Rise, Pacific Ocean - Tevnia | ecosystem: Host-associated > Annelida > Integument > Unclassified ...
GGTGAACATTTCAAAAGTCAGCACTGCAAGAATTGAATTCAGGTCACTTTCGAGCATATCAAATATTATATATTTTGCCGGTATTTACAAATGATTTTAGTTCTTCAATTGTCAAAATTGATAAACGCCGAGATTGATGTTGTGTGGGCAATCAATTTCTATGATCTTGCCCCCAAAGCAATTTCTTTTGGAGCGTTTTGATAAAGGAGTTTTCTTCAAACTGAATCAATTTTATGGTGAATGGTGCAGTATAAGCAATAATTTCAGTGTCGGTACTTAGGCTATACACTCTGGAATCCAAAGAAATCAGAAATTCCGGTTCTCTGCTGGACACTTTCATTCGTATAATGTTGTCGTTTGGAATAACCAAAGGTCTGGCAGTCAGGTTGTGTGGCGCAATCGGGTTGATAATTATATTCATAGATTCCGGCATAACCACGGGTCCGTTACAACTCAAAGAATAGCCTGTTGATCCGGTGGGGGTAGCAATAATCAATCCGTCTGCCCAATAAGACGCTAAAAATTCATCATCGAGATAAGTGTCGATAGTAATCATTGCCGTGGTGTTTTTTCTGTTGATGACCAGTTCATTCAGCGCAAAGTTCATGGCTTTGATTTCGGGTATTTCAGGCTTGGTATCAATATTGACTAAATTTCTTTCGGAAATGCTATATTGTCCTTTGAGATAGAGCATGATGGCTTTTTCAATTTCTTCTTTTTGAACGGTTGCCAAGAATCCCAGTCTACCGGCGTTGATGCCAAAAATAGGGATGCCTTTGTCTCGGATAAAAGTGGCGGCTCTTAAAATGGTACCGTCGCCACCGTAGGTGAAAAATAAGCTGATGTTTTCAGGAAGGTCATCATAAGCTGAGAAGTATTCGAATTCAGGATAGGTTTGCAGTAGCTTGTTGTGTTGTCGCAATTTGTCATAGAAAACCTTTTGAAAAATGATTTGGACATTATTTTTGATTAGAATATCGAGTAATAATAAAAGGTGAGAAAAAGATTGAGTTTCTCTATAATATCCATATATGGCAACTTTTTTCATATGTCCTTTTTTAATGCTAAGAAATTCTGACCTCATCGATTGAAGATAAAGTCGATAAACCATAGCTCAAAAGTAGTGATTTTTTTATTGATGCTTTTAGTGAAATTTTTAAATAAAAAAGCCGAGAAATTCTCGGCTTTTTTTTGTTTCATTGTACTTGCTTTATCCTAAATAGGATTTCAAGATTTTGCTTCTGGAGGTATGTTTCAATCTCCTAATGGCTTTTTCTTTGATTTGACGCACGCGTTCTCTGGTGAGATCAAAGGTTTCTCCGATTTCTTCCAAGGTCATCAAATGATTTCCGTTGAGACCGAAATAGAGTTTTACAACATCTGCTTCTCTAGGCGTGAGAGTGGTCAAAGCTCTTTCAATTTCGGTTCTTAAAGATTCAATCAACAAAGTTTTTTCAGGACTGGGAGATTCTCCTGAACGCAAAACGTCATAGAGATTGGATTCTTCGCCTTCAATCAGAGGGGCATCCATAGAAATATGTCTTCCTGCATTTTTTAAAGAAATTTTAACATCGCTAATAGACATATCCAACGCCTCGGCGAGTTCTTCTGCAGAAGGAGGTCTCTCATTGGCTTGTTCCAATTTGGCAAACATTTTATTGATTTTATTGATGGACCCGATTTTGTTTAAAGGCAACCTGACAATTCTGGATTGTTCTGCCAAGGCTTGTAAAATAGATTGGCGTATCCACCAAACCGCATACGAAATAAATTTAAACCCTCTGGTTTCATCAAATCTTTTGGCAGCTTTTATCAACCCGAGATTTCCTTCATTAATCAAATCGGGTAAAGATAAACCTTGGTTTTGATACTGTTTTGCAACGGATACTACAAATCTTAGGTTGGACTTGACTAATTTTTCTAAAGCTTGCTTGTCGCCGGCTTTAATTTTTTGCGCCAATTCCACTTCGTCATCGGCTGTAATCAAATCAACTTTTCCAATTTCTTGAAGATACTTGTCCAATGAAGCGGTTTCTCTGTTGGTAACCTGCTTTGTAATTTTGAGTTGTCTCATAAAAGTGTACGGATTTTAATTTTGTCGTTTCAATTAGTATTACGCAGGAAAATGAAAAATGTTACAAAAATACACAAATAAATATTTAATTAATTCATAAACAATGGATTATGCGAATTAGAATTTTACAAGGTCTCTATTCCAAAGCTGAGTTTTGAGTCCGAAATAGAAATATCTTGTAGATTCATTTTTGACGAGACTGATTTCAGTATCGATAGTTGTTTTTCTGAAAATTGTTCCTGCAAAAAGCTTTAGGTTGGTTGCAGGATTTACGATGTACCCGATTTCAAATTGATTCATCAATAAGTTTCCGAGGTTACCTTGAAAGGTATATGTTTTTCTTGCCTTTTCCGTGGCATTGATATAATTATATAAATCTCCTCCGTAGGGAATTGCATCAGCCGGAAAATCAAAGCCTTTTTTTCCGAGATTGATTCGATTTTGTGCATAGAAACGCTTATTGCGATATTGAATTTCAAAAATCTTTTCATCAAAGTTGCCGCCCCAAGGATGTGCCAAAGCTTGATAGTTATGCGTGTAATTAATGAGCAGATTGTTGTGTGAATAGGTGTATGGTCTCACTTTGTTGTATTCCAATCTCAAGAAGAGATTAGGAATTTTGAAAGCATCGTGATATTTTATTCCCAGTTGAAAACCATATTTGTTTCCCCAATATCCGACGTCTCCGAAAAATTTATCAATTGTCATTTCGTCTAAAATAAATTGTCCGTAGAAATCTATATTATAAGGAGTTTTATAGTGTGCTGACAGGCCAACAATTGTATTTGAACCTCCCGAGCCTGATTCCAGCTCAACGGTTTTAAAAAATATAAGCGGATTCAAATAGTTGACATCAAAACCTCTGCCGTTTTCATTATACCAAATCACCGTTTCAAAAAATCCGAAGTTGAGTTTGGGCAATGCATTCCAACTGATGTGGTGAATGGCAGAAAATTTTTTCTTAAAAACACCGTTTTTAGATATTTCCGGACGTACATCTTGGTAAGCACTCCACATGGTGGTGTATTTTACGTGCCAAAAGCCGGCATCTATTTTGAAATAGGGATAGGGTGCGGAATTGTCTGACAGAAATAGAGAACGATAGCCTTCTCCGATGAAATGATTGCCATGTCCAATTTCAAAGAAAAAATACTTGCTTGGTCTGTAACTGAAATAACCCTCGGCATAGGGATAGTCCACATAGTTTCTGCTATCGCTCTTTGAGAGTCCCATTCCGGGGACAATTCTGGGTCTTTTGTTCCAAATATATCGATCATAGAAAACTGGATAGCGTGCCATATTTTCTGCGATTGTAGAGCTGAAAGAAAATTGTTTTCCCAAGCTTCCCTCCACTCTGATCCCTCTGGTATTTTGAAAGAGATAGTTTTGTGTCATCAAGTTATCCTTCCCTAGATTTATGTCAACAACAGGGTCAATCGTGATCCAATAATCATCGTGGTCGATGGCAAAAAAATGTTCATCTAACAGTTTTCTTCCAAACCATGTTTTTTTCTCATAGACCAAAGACTGATAATAGTTATTGAAAACTGTTGAGTCAATTTCAAAAAAATGCAAAGGCTTCATCGATGTATGAATACTATCAGACAGATGAGCTTCAAGTTGGTTAAAGTCAAAATGAGTGACAGGCACTTTGATATAGCTTTTAGATTTTTTTTCGATTAGTTTTTTTTGTGAGAATGTCTGTAGAGAAATCAGAAATAGAAAAAAAAGAATGATTTTATTTTTCATAAACTAAAGGTTTAATTCTTTGGGATGTATAATGTTTATAGCAAATGTACATTAATTTTTTTTATGCAAACATGCAGAGAAGATGAATCGGCTTAAAATTTAACAGTCCTTATTTGTGTTGAATGGCATTATGGCTTGATTTTTGATAAGTTTACAATAATTTTAAATAAAGATAAGTTATCATTGAGTATCATATCTTTGTCGAGAAAAAACGACTTAAAAAATGAATAAAATCGAGCATATTGGCATTGCAGTGAAAGACATTGATGAGGCAAATCAGAGATTTGCCAAGTTGTTGGGAATAGAGCCCTACAAACAAGAACAAGTGGAAAGAGAAGGTGTTTTGACTTCGTTTTTTAAGGTTGGCGCATCGAAAATTGAATTGTTGGCAGCAACTCATGAAGATAGTCCTATAAAAAAGTTTCTCGAAAAGAGAGGAGAGGGAATTCATCATATTGCTTTTGATGTGAACAATATTGTCAAAGAAATTGACAGATTGAAGCAGGAAGGATTCGTGTTGATCAATGATATTCCCAAGGATGGAGCAGATAATAAATTGGTTGTATTTGTGCATCCAAAGTCGACAGGAGGGATATTGGTAGAAATTTGTCAAGAAAAAAAATAGATAAAAAAAAATATTAACAAAAAATGTGTATCTTTGCGGTCGCAAAAGTTAGGACCCATAGCTCAGCTGGTTAGAGCACCTGACTCATAATCAGGGGGTCGCTGGTTCGAGCCCAGCTGGGTCCACTTTTTTGATTTAACAAAAAAGTTATACATTTGTAAATTAGAAACTGTTTAAATGGGGAAATATTTTATATTTTTAGTAGCTTTTTGGGCTCAGATGAGTGCTTATGCAGGGGGGATTCCTCCGGCACCTGGAAGAAGAGGAGGTCCACCACCTCCGCCGGGGTTACCCGTAGATCAATATTTAATTATATTGTTTATACTGGGTGTCTTGCTATACATTGTGTATAACAAAAAGACCATAAAAGAGTAGGTTGATATAAGTAAGCGAAAATCGCTTACTTTTTTTTATTCTATAATTTTCCGGATTAAATTTTCTGTAGATTGGTCGTGTAGGCGGTCAATTTTTTTATTTTCGATTTCATTCAAAATATTTACTGCCAGTTTTTTTCCCAGTTCAACACCAAATTGGTCAAAGCCGTTGATATGCCATAAATATCCTTCAACAAAAGTTTTGTGTTCAAAATAGGCAATCAGACTTCCCAAGGTTTTTGGTGTAATTTTTTCAATGAGTATTGTGGAGGAAGGTCTGTTTCCTGTAAAATTTTTGTAGGGGTCAATATTTTTTTCTCCGTTCATTAAAGCTTCAGCTTGTGCAATCATGTTGGATAAAAGTGCCTGATGATTTTTTTTGTTTTTATCAGGAGATGATTTTTCTGCGATAAAACTTACCGGAATAATTCGAGTGCCTTGATGCAACAATTGAAAAAAAGAGTGTTGTGCATTTGTGCCTGCGTTTCCCCAGTGAATATAGTCGGTTTTATAAGAGACCTGTTGTCCGTCTTTGTCGATACTCTTTCCGTTACTTTCCATGAACAATTGTTGCAAATAGGCAGGTAGAAGTTTTAGTTTCTCGGCATAAGGAATCGTAGCTTCCGATTCAAAATTATAGAAATTATTATAGAGAATACTCAGATATGCAGCCAGAACAGGTAAATTCTTTTTAAAGTCTATCGTTTTAAAATGCCTGTCCATTTGATAAGCGCCTTTTAAAAGTTTTTTAAAATTTTTAAATCCAACAGCCAAAAGAATGGAAATTCCGGCGGGACTCCACATTGAAAAACGTCCGCCAACCCAATCCCACATCGGAAAGATGTTTTGTTTATGGATGCCGAATTCTTGTGCTTTTTTGGTTTGGGCACTTACGGCAATGAAATGTTTGGAAATGGATTTTTTTCCAAACAGGTTTATATATTCTTTCTGAATGGCTTGAGCGTTTAGCAAAGTTTCTTGGGTTGAAAATGATTTGGACACAACAACAAATAAAGTGGTTTCAGGATTGATTTTTGACAAGATATTGTTCAGTTGAACAGGGTCTATATTAGACAAGAAATGAAGATTTAAATGATTTCGGTATTCCTGTAAAGCCTGAACCACCATTTTTGGTCCCAAATCAGAACCTCCAATGCCAATATTCACGATGTCGGTAATTTTTTTTCCGGTTGTGCCACGCCATTTTCCGGAAATTACTTTTTCTGAAAAATCTTTTAGTTTTTGTTGTGTTTGTTTTATTTCGGATATGATATTTTTGTTGTCAACATAAACGGGTTTATTATCTTGTTGTCTCAGGGCGGTATGAAGTGCGGGACGTTGCTCGGTTTGATTGATTTTGTATCCGTCAAAAAGCAAGTCGATGCCTTCTTTTAAGTTGATTTCTTCACTCAAAGAAACAAACAAATCCAATATTTTTTTATTCCATTTGTGTTTGCTGAAATCAAAGTAAATGTGGTTGAAATCGAAACTAAAGCTATCCATTCTTTTTTTATCATTGAAAAATTCGTGAATGTGATATTCTTTGATGACTCTCACATAATTTTCAATTGCTTTCCAGTTTTTTGCTTGGGTCGGATTCATACTGTGTTTTTATATTTGATCCAATTCCTTTTTAACGGAATCAATATATTGCAAATATTGATTTTTTATTTTTTCATCGATGGGTTTTGCCGGAGGCATTTTTTCTTTGAGAGCATCAACTTGCTTGCCATGTTTCCAGAATCTGTAGCAAACATGCGGTCCGGTTGTATTTCCGGTGACTCCCACATAACCGATGATATCTCCTTGTTTCACCACACTGCCCGCATGAATGCCTTTAGCAAATTTGCTCATGTGCAAATATTGTGTGCTGTAGGTGGAATTGTGCCTGATTTTTATATAATTCCCATTTGCAGATGTGTATGCTTTTTTTATAACGGTTCCGTTTGCCGTTGTCATAATGGGCGTGCCGACGGGAGCGGCAAAATCTGTTCCCAGATGAGGTTTTACTCTTCCGTATAGTTTAATGAAACGCCTCGGATTATATCGAGAACTGATTCTTCCGAATTTAAGTGGTGCTTTCAGAAATTGTTTTCGTAAGGTTTTTCCGTCTTCATCAAAATAGTCATAAATGTTATTGATGGAATCAGTGGGATATCTGAAAGCATAGAATTTTTCTTTTCCATATTTGAATACTGCCGCATGAATGGCGCCAACACCTACATAGATGGAATCTTCAATATAAACGTCATCATAAATCACTTTGAATTCATCTCCCTTGTTCAGGTGAAAAAAATCAACTGTCCAAGCGTAGATGTTGCTTAGCTCCATTGCCATTTTTGGACTCAAATTTTGGTCTTCAATATTTTGATATAATGATTTTGTGATATTGACTTTTGCCGTTTTCTTAACGATGCTGACTTTTCTCTTTTTCTTCAAAGTTTTAATACTGTCTCGAAAATCAACTACAACATAATTGACAGGATCCGGTTGGTAGATAAAAACTTTGGGTCTGGCAATGCTGTCCAGAGTGTCTTTTTGGCTCAGGACAACATAAGGTTTACCGGTTTTCAGGTTTTTGATATTAAAAGAATCTTTAATTTTTTTTGTTATTTCGTAAATTTGAGTGTAGGGCAGATGGTTTTTGCTTAGAATATCGCCAAAGGTATCGTTTTTTCTGATGGTGTCTCTGCGGATAACAAATTCGCTTTCAGGATATCCGAAAATTTTTGCAATGGGTTTTGGTTTTGGTGTTTGAATTTCAGGTTTTTCAGAAATCGATTTTTTGTCTTCTCTGCATGAGGTATAAAATAGAATCAATAGAAGAAATAGAAAATATGAATATATGCGCATAGGAAATTTAAACTTTAGTCTCAAACGCAAATATCCGTAAAAAATTACTTAAATCAAATGAATAATGAAAGCTTTAAGAAAAAAGGGTGTCTATGACTTGTAATTAATAGGATGTTTGATTCCCTTAAAACTAGTCAAGCTTGCTTTCAAAGAGCCCACCATTAATTTTGCTTTGATCAAAAGAGGCATTTTGTTTTTGTCATTGCTCACCCAAACGGTTACACTTTCATTTTCTTTAAAAACCCTTCCCGACATCACAATAGGTCTGAATTTGAGTGAATGAATTCTTCCCATTTTTGTTTTGGTGACATCTTTTCCCAGATATTTCAGCTTGAAAGGATATACTTCGTTGTCGAAGAAAAGATTCACACTGATTTCATCTCCTTGCTTGAGTTTAGATGTGTCATAATTTCTGAGATAGTAAAATACGGAAATTAAATCATGGATATTTTTTGTGGTGTTATAATTATTTACGCTTTTTTTCTTTTTGTCAATAACAGTTACTTTTTTTTGTTTTTGATCGAAACGCAATTCTACATTTTTAGTATAGCCGCCTTCATCAATTTTTCTGATAAATTTTTTAGGAAGATTATTTTCTCCAAAATAACTTTCATAATTATCGTCCACTTTCATGAATAATTTTGACAAACCTACTGTCCAACCTTTTCCGATGGCATGATAATACTTTTTGCCTTGAAAAGTGTCTTTTTTTAAATTCAATGTGGCATATCCCGCATTGAAAAAGCCGTAATGAATTCTGAACTTGAAAGATTCTCCGGCTTGATAGGCATTTTCTTGTGCTTGTGTGTTCAAAAACAGACCGAATGTCAAAAAAATAAAAATAAAATTCTTCATGTAAATGGTTTTATATTGTCGTAAAATCAAATACTGTTCCAAAATTATTTGCAAGTAATTTGGGTTAAAAAACATAGCCGAATTCAAATGATAAATTAGATTTTTTTAATAGAGGCGTATATCCATAACTAAGTTTTAGAGGACCTAAAAATGTACTGAGTCCGTAGCCTACGGAAAAACCTAAAATGTTGTTATATTCAATTTTGTCATGGTTCAGATATATCGGAATGATATAATTTCCACTAAGAAAAACATGATGTTTTTTCATAAAACTAAATTCCGGAGTTAAAGATGCTTTCATAAAATTGCTTGCTCTTTTTGAAAATATAGGAAGCGATGAAAACGAAATAAAATTATCAAAATTTGGATATTTGCCACTTCCTCCAATATAAAAATCATGCGCATAGGTGGGAGTTTGAGAGGTGTTTATGCCTATATTTAATTCTGAATGTAGCCTGAAATTATTAAAAATGCCAATGCTGTGAAAATATTCCAAGTGATAGACGGAAAAAGGAGCAAAATTTCCATAATAGTCCGTAGAGATAGGGTTGTAATTCCAAAGCAGTCTGAATTTTATTCCTTTGGTGGGAAAGTCAAAATCATCTTGATTGTCAAAATTTATCGATGAAAATACTCCGAGAAAATGATTCCGTTCAAAAAAGAAAGAATTGATATCGTCATTTTCTGAAAACACATTGGTATAAACTTGGTTGTATTCATGTTGCAGACCTACTTTGAGATATAGAAAATGATTAAAATTTCCTTGCACACATAATTTGTTTTGCAATTTAAAATAATTAAAATCAAGCTGATTGATAGAAATATCTTGATCAAACATCAAATGCGATGGCATCTGATGAGACACACGATGCAGCCCGCTATGAAATCCCCAGTTTATATTGAATCCGTTGCTCATGATATAATCAAAGTTGTATCTAAAATGATTGCCTCCGATAATTTCTATGGAAAGAAGGTCGTTCTTGGTAAGAATTCTTTTATTTTCAAAGTTGACAATTACGTTGATTTTATACAAATTATTGTAGTGAAAGCCTAGATTCATACTGGCTTTGTTTTCTTTTTCTTTGATATCGAGATATAATTTTTTTTGTCCTGATTCAAATCGAAACCGATAATGAGCTTTTTCAAAGTTCTCAGTAGCAATCAAATTGTTGATGCCATCAAGAAAGTCGTGATAACTGATTTTTTTATGTGCTTTGATATCAATTTTTCCTAAGATATATGCACGATTGAAATTGTTTTGCCCCGATATGATGACTTGGTCAAACAAAAGACTGTCTGGTTTTCTGAAATTCAACCTACTTGTTTTTTGGACTGACCGTATTTGATTAATCAATTTCTTATGATTTTTAAAAGTGTTTATCGTTGCCTTTTCTCCTCTTTTTATGATAGAATCCAGATTTGAAAAATCCGTCAATTCAATTCCGTCAATATTCGGACGAATATATAGGTTAGTCATGTTTTTTTTCAAAGGCATTTTTTTATACATGCCAAAACTCACAATTTGATTCATAATGGATGGCATATCGGTGATTTGTTCTTTTTTCAGAATTTCACCTTGCACATCAGAACCAATAATGATATCAGCACCCATATCTCGGAGTTCTTCAACAGGATAATTGTTCACAATTCCGCCGTCGAGCAAGAGTTTATCTTCAAATTCCAAAGGATTGAAAACGCTGGGAAGCAAAGCGCTCGAAGTAATGGCTTTTGCCAAATAACCCTTATTGAAAAGCACCTGTTTTCCTGTGCTAATATCGGTTGAAACGCAGGCAAAAGGGATTTTTAGGTCGGAAAAATCCTCAATATTGCTCACATGCATCAAATTTTCTGCGAGTGTATTGAAAAGTTTTTGTGAATCTGAAAGCCCTTTAGGAATTTCAATACTCATCTTATGAAAGGAGAAAGGCAAACTCATAATATATTTTTTGCCGTGTTCTTTTTTGAAAGCTTGCTTATATTTTCTGTTGTATTTGTTGTATAGAATGGCATCAAAATTCAGTGTCTTGAAAATAGAGTCTATTTGTTGCGGGTTGTATCCGGATGCATAGAATCCACCGACGATTGCTCCCATGCTGGTCCCGGTGATGTAGTCGGGATAAACGCCATTTTTTTCAAGCGTTTTAAGCACCCCGATATGTGCCACGCCTTTGGCTCCACCTCCGCTCAGAACCAAGCCGACTTTAAGCTTTTTAATACTGTCGTTTGTTTGTGCAAAAGAAATGTGCAAAACAAAAAATAAGGCGATAATGTAGCGTTGTCTGTTCATGTCACTAAAATAGTGAAATTATATGAAATATTGTCAGGCTTGTTAAGCAAAAATTAACAAAGAATCTAAATGTTTTCTTAAAAAGGCTTTTTTATAAATTTCTTAACACACTTTGGTATAATTTTTTGGTAAAATTGCACTGAGAAAAACAAATAAGATATGGAACAAATGGATCATGTTACTAACGTAAATGAACTCAATGAAATTGTGAAACAAGAAAGCAATTTTATCGATGTATTGAAATTTGAGATCAACAAAGTGATTGTGGGTCAAGACAAAATGATTGACCGTTTGCTCATAGGTTTGTTGGGCAAAGGACATATTTTGTTGGAAGGAGTGCCGGGTTTAGCAAAAACACTTGCCATCACCACTTTATCAAAAGCTGTTAAAGGAGATTTCAGCAGAATTCAATTTACTCCGGATTTGTTGCCTGCAGATGTTGTTGGAACGATGATTTATAACATTAAGCAAAACAAATTTGAAGTCAAAAAAGGACCTGTTTTCGCTCATTTTGTCTTGGCAGATGAAATCAATCGGGCACCTGCAAAAGTGCAATCCGCCTTGTTGGAGGCTATGCAAGAAAAGCAAGTAACCATTGGAGAGGAAACTTTTAAATTGGAAGAGCCTTTTTTGGTAATGGCAACTCAAAATCCTGTGGAACAAGAAGGAACTTATCCGTTGCCCGAGGCACAAATAGACAGGTTTATGCTTAAAACCATTATTGACTATCCCAGTCAAAAAGAAGAGAGAGAAATCATGCGAAGAAATTTGCAAGGAGAGCTCAATTCGGTTCAAGCGGTGACAGACACACAAAAAATTCTGAATGCCAGAAAAGTGGTCAAACAAATCTACTTAGACCCTAAAATTGAGCAATATATTCTAGACATTGTTTTTGCAACGAGATATCCTGAACAATACGGATTGAAAGAAATCAAACCTTTGATTAATTTTGGAGCATCACCACGAGGAAGTATCAATCTGGCAACAGCATCAAAAGTGCTGGCTTTTATCAATAAGCGCGGCTTTGTGATTCCCGAAGATATTCGTGCCATGGTTCACGATGTGTTGCGTCACAGAATAGGACTCACCTATGAAGCAGAAGCGGAAAATATAACATCCGAAGATATTATCAACAAAGTAGTCAATACGGTTGAAGTTCCTTAGAACGATTATCAAAAATTGTGGCAAAACAAAAATTTCCAATTGTTAATCGAAGCTTGAAACTAAATTTCGGTATTAAAAATCAATAGCCAAAAAATGACGACCAAAGAAATTCTAAAAAAGGTTAGAAAAATAGAAATCAAAACCCGAAGACTGTCAGATCACATTTTCGGAGGAGAGTATCATTCGTCATTCAAAGGACGCGGGATGACTTTCTCAGAGGTGCGCCCCTACAGCTATGGCGATGATGTGCGAAGTATAGACTGGAACGTAACAGCAAGATACAGAACGCCTTATATCAAAGTTTTTGAAGAAGAGAGAGAATTGACCATGATGTTGGTAGTAGATGTGAGTCGGTCTCAGCTGTTTGGCACAAGAAATCAGCTTAAGAAAGAAATGATGATTGAAATGGTTGCCACCTTGGCGTTTTCTGCCATTCAAAATAACGATAAAGTCGGGATGATTCTCTATTCTGATGAAATTGAAAAATTTATTCCGCCGCAAAAAGGACGTTCTCATGTGTTGAGAATTATTCGTGAATTGGTTGATTTTTCGCCAAAACATAAAAAAACCGATACGGCAAAAGCCTTGAAATTTTTGTATAATGTTCTGAGGAAAAAAGCCATTGTCTTTCTGATATCCGATTTCATCGACAGAGATTATGAAAGCACCTTGAAAATCGTAGGAAAAAAACACGATTTGACAGGGATTAGGATTTATGATCCGGTTGAAAAGGAAATGCCGAATATTGGTCTGTCGTTGATGCAAGATTTGGAAACCGGCAAGAAAATCTATATCGATACGAGCAACGCAGACTTGAGAAGAACCTATGCTTCAAAATTTTTGCGAGAACAAAACTATTTTAAGAACGCTTTTCAAAAGAGCGGTAGTGGCATGATAGAAGTTTCCACCGGAGAATCATACATCAAAAAGTTATTGGGTTATTTTAAATCTAAAGCCTAAAAACAGTAGAAATGAATAGAAGAAAAGATTTAAAATCAATTATATTTCTATTTGCAATCTTATGGAGTTTGCAGCAAATATTTGCGCAACAACTTCCAAAAGTATCGGCAATGATTGATACAACCGACGTTCGTATAGGAGAACAGATTCGTTTGGATATTCAGGCAAAGACAGACACTTTGTCATTTGTTGATTTTCCGGAACAAGAAAATTTTGGTGATTTGGAAGTCGTGGAACATAAAACTGCCGATACCCTTTCAAAAAAACCCTTACGCTTGCTGAAAAAAACTTATTTCTTAACTCAATGGGACAGTGGTCACTATGTGATTCCACAAATTCCGGTGAAAATCAATGATTCTGTTTTTTTAACCGATAGTTTACAAGTACATTTCAGAGAGGTGGTCGTTGATACCACAAAACAACAATTATACGAGTATAAAGATATTGTTAACGTGAACAAAATATCAGGGGGAATATTGAATACGAAGATTTCTTATTGGTGGCTGTTGCTTCTTCTACTACTGATTCCATTGGCTTATTTTCTTTATCATAGACGAAAAAAACATTTGGAAAATCAAAAAACCATACATATTTATGAGAAAACGCTTGATGAGTTAGCCCGATTAAATCAAGAAAAACTATGGTTGAGAAATCAAGTGGATAAGCATTATTTGTGTTTGACCGATATTCTCAAAGATTATATTGAGAAAGAGTTGAAATTGCCGGCAAAAGAACTCCTGTCATTTCAGATTGTTGAGAAATTGAAAAAATATCAATTTGAAAATGAAAAATATATCGATAAAGAGTTGCTAAACCGCCTGCAACAAATGCTCCAACGTGCCGATTTGGCAAAATTTGCAAAATTGGAACCCGAAATTCCCGATATTGATTTGGACTTTAATTTGGCTAAAGAGTTTATTGACTATACACACAAAATTATCAAAGGAATTGAAGATGCTAAAGCAGAGGAAATTGCTCAAGCACTTGCAGAAAAAAAGGCAAGAAAAAAACAGACCTATATTATCTTGGGGGTTGTTTTCGGACTGTTGCTGGCAATTCTCGGAACGGGTTATTATTATTTGAGCAAAAAAGACTTCTTCAATACGCTGAAAGAGAATATCAAGGCACCGGAATGGGTTTATAACGAATATGGAGGAAAACCTAGTTTGGGTTTGGTTACGCCACACGTGCTGAACAGTTATGATATGTCTGAAGCCATTGAATCAACGGGGAATAATGCTGACAAACTAAAGCGGATTCTGGATGAATTCACACTGTATGTGGACGAAAACTTGATCAAAGGTTATGTGATTTTTGAGTTTAATATGGATTATAAAGAAAATTTTCAGTTGCAAGAAGGTTTTGAAAGACAGTTTATGCAAGGAGCACTCGGATTTTTAGAAAAAACCGGAAAAGTGAAAAACATTCAAATCACAACCGAAGAAAAATTGGAAAACGGAACAAAATATGCCGGAACTTTGGATGTTAAAATACCGGTGCTTAATAAAACCAAAGCCTTTGCGTTTACGGGCAAGATTTTATATTCCGGAAATCATGCCAGAATGGTTTTCGGGGCTTATGCTGAAAATAACAAAGAAAACAAAGATTTAGCCGAAAGAGTTTTGCAATCGGCAGAACTGAAAAACTAAAGATTATGTGGAAAGATTTTGTTGAACATTTTGAGTTTTATACGCCATATTATCTGCTGATACTGATTCTGGTTCCGCTTTTGACAATTTGGCTCTATCATAAGCGTTATGCACAGGTGCCAACACTGAAATTGTCTGATATCGGCGGGTTTGCAGGACACAAAACATTAAAAAATAAGTTTTTGCCCATTCTTGGAGGGTTACTTTTGCTTAGTGTAGCTTTAATCGGTACGGGTTTGGCAAGACCCCGTTCGATAGATGTAACGGCAAAAACAAAAAAAACCAAAGGAATTGATATTATGTTGGCTGTTGATGTGTCTGCCAGTATGTTGGCGCAAGATTTGAAACCCAACCGATTGAAAGCCCTGAAAAAAACGGCTGTGAACTTTATCAAACATCGTCCGAATGACAGATTTGGTGTAGTGCTTTATGCCGGAGAGGCATTCACACAAGTGCCGATTACATCAGATAAGCGAGTGACCATAAATTCAATCAGAAAAATCAGTTTTTCAAAACTTTTTGAACAGTTGGATCAAGGAACAGCCATTGGAATGGGGCTGGCAACAGCAGTAAACAGATTGAAAGATAGCAAAACAAAAAGTAAAGTCATTATTTTGATGACAGACGGAGTTAATAATACCGGAGAAATAGACCCGTATCTCGCTTTGGAACTGGCAAAAGAATTCGGCATTAAAGTCTACACCATCGGGCTGGGAACAAACGGTTATGCAAGAACACCCGTGGGAATGACCAACGGCAGATTGATATTTCAAAATGCAAAAGTGGAAATTGACGAAAAATTATTACAAAAAATTGCCGACGAAACCGGCGGAAAATATTTTCGCGCCACGGATAACGGGAAATTGGAAAAGATATATAAAGAAATAGATAAATTGGAAAAAACCGAAATCAAGGAACTGAAATATTATAATTATAAAGAATTATACAGACCTTTGGTGTTGATTGCCATAGGATTGCTATTTCTGATAGGAATATTGAGATATACATGGTTGAGAAGCTTTGTTTAAAGAAAGAAGTAACGAATATGCCTAATGATGATCTATCTGTTTTGTATATTCGAAGTCCCGAAGGACAAGTTTATGAAATAAAAAAGAAAAATTATGTATCAAATAGAAGAGCCTAAATATTTTATCTTGCTTTTATTGATACCGGCGTTGTGGCTGGCATATTTCTATATGCGATTTTGGCAAAAACGCAAACAAAAGGAATTTGCAGATGTGCGGTTATTCCAAAAAATCGTAGTAGAAAAATCCGTTTATAAACCTTTATTGAAATTGATATTGCTATCACTATCGATATTGTTTTTGGTGCTCGGACTGACCAATCCGAAGATGGGAACAAAACTCGAGACCGTGAAGCGTGAAGGGGTGGATATTGTCTTTGCCATCGATGTGTCCAAAAGTATGGATGCAGAAGATATTGCCCCGAGCAGATTGGAAAAATCCAAGCGTTTGGCATCAAAAATCATAGATAATTTGGTTTCCGATAGAATCGGGATTATAGCTTATGCCGGAGAGGCATATCCACTGTTGCCCATTACAACCGATTATGCCGCAGGAAAGATTTTTTTACAAAACATGAACACAAACTTGGTGTCCTCTCAAGGAACGGCAATAGACGACGCCATTGATTTGGCAGCTACCTATTTTGATGAAGAAGATACTAATAAGA
>Ga0256846_1000473_pt1 | contig 16261 bp, 13 predicted proteins | sample TevniametaG_FD_189098 | JGI IMG/M metagenome (GOLD analysis project Ga0256846, IMG submission 189098) | Tube worm associated microbial communities from hydrothermal vent at the East Pacific Rise, Pacific Ocean - Tevnia | ecosystem: Host-associated > Annelida > Integument > Unclassified ...
ATCATCTGCATTTTTCCATGATTGTGCATGATGTTTTTGTAAATCCCGTGGAATGGTGGGATGAATCATGGATCAAAAACAATATTAGTTCAAAAATTGAATTTATAAAACATATGTCTGAGTGATGATGAAAAAAGGATTGCAATGAATGATTATAAAGTAACCAGAACAATTGATCAGATCAATAAAAAAATCGCAGATGGAAGTGCTGTTGTTGTAACTGCGGAAGAAATTGTTGATATTGCTGAAAAAAAAGGTGTTGTAGAAGCTGCAAAACAGGTTGATGTGGTAACCACAGGTACATTTGCACCCATGTGTTCTTCAGGGGCATTTATTAACATAGGTCAGTCAAAACCACTTGTCAGAACCACAAAAACCTGGTTTAACAACGTTCCTGCATATTCAGGCATTGCCGCAGTTGACTGCTATCTCGGCGCAACTCAGACCTGTGATGATGATCCTTTAAATAAAAGACATCCTGGTGAGTTCAATTACGGGGGCGGTCATGTCATTCAGGATCTTGTTGCCGGCAAAAAAGTTCATATAAGAGCGGAAAGTTATGGCACAGACTGTTATCCCAATCGCATGATAGAAAAGGACGTCACCCTTGACGAGCTTGTCAATGCAATGCTGTGCAATCCGCGAAATGCCTATCAGAACTATAATTGCGCCATAAACAGGTCAGACAAGATCATTTATACCTATATGGGTACTTTGAAACCTGATATTGGAAATGCAAATTACTCTACCTCAGGAGAGCTCAGCCCTCTGCTGAATGATCCTTATCTTAAGACAATCGGCCTTGGCACAAGAATATTTCTTGGAGGTGCTCAAGGCTATGTGATATGGACAGGAACCCAGCACAAGAAAGATGTGGACAGAGGCCTGAACGGTGTCCCTCTGGGCCCAGCCGGAACCCTTGCCGTTACAGGAGATTTAAAGCAGATGTCGCCTGAGTGGCTTGTGGGTCAGAGCATACGTGGTTATGGATGTTCGCTTTCAGTGGGTATCGGTATTCCCATTCCCATTTTAAATGAGGAAATCCTTAAATACACTTCGGTTTCTGACAAGGAATTGTTCACACAGATCATTGATTATGGATATGATTACCCCCAGGGTATTTCAAAATCATACGGCCAGGTGAGTTATGCTGAACTGAAAAGCGGGTTCATAATGATCAAGGGCAGAAAAGTGCAGACAGTTCCCTTATCTTCCATGGTCAAGGCAAGAAAGATCGCTGATATACTGAAAAAATCAATTTTGAATGCAAAGTTTTTTTTAACACAGCCTCAGCATATGTTTTTTTAACACACCAGGACACGGAAAATGAAAAAAAAGAGTGCATTAAGAGAAAATGTTGAAGCTGTTGTTATTGCAGTCATTATTGCAATGTTCATCAGAACTTTCATCATTCAGGCATTTAAGATTCCATCCGGGTCAATGCTTGAAACCCTTCAGATAGGAGATCAGATTCTGGTCAACAAATTCATATATGGAGTCAAAATACCTTTTACTGACGGTAAAACCCTGATTCCGGTTGAAAACCCTGAAAAGGGAGATATTGTTGTTTTCAAGTTTCCTGAAGACCCGTCAAAGGATTTTATCAAACGCGTGATTGCAACTGAAGGTGATACCGTTGAAATTATCGACAAACATGTTTATATAAATGGTAAATTATTAAAAGACGATGCCTATGCCATTCATACCGATAAAAGAATTCTTCCAGGCTTCATGAGCCCGAGGGACAACAAGGAGAAATTCACTGTGCCTGCCCACAAGATATTTGTCATGGGCGATAACAGGGATGACAGCTATGACAGCAGGTTCTGGGGCTTTGTGGATCTCAAGGCCGTAAGAGGCAAGGCCTTGATTATCTACTGGTCGTGGAACAGTCAAAGATTCAGGCCCAGGTGGTCAAGGATAGGTCATTTATTACACTGAGGAAAAAAATAATGCGGTTTGAAAAAAAGGATATTCTGGATATTGAATCGCTGACACCCGATGAAATTTCCATGATTCTTGATACAGCACAGGGCATGAAGGAGATTTCCCAGCGCCCTGTAAAAAAAGTGCCCACCCTTAGGGGAAAAACAATTGTATTGTTTTTTCAGGAACCTTCCACACGGACAAAATTATCCTTTGATACTGCGGCCAAGAGGCTTTCAGCTGATTCCATATCCATATCTTCGAGTTCTTCAAGCATGGTCAAGGGTGAAACCCTTATTGACACTGCAAGAAATCTTGATGCAATGAAGCCTGATATCATTGTTCTGCGCCATTCTTCATCAGGAGCTCCCCATCTGATTTCAAAACATGTCAATGCTTCTGTGGTCAATGCAGGAGACGGTATCCATGCCCATCCTTCCCAGGCGCTGCTTGATATGATGAGCATAAGGGAAAAAAAAGGAAGGATCAAAGGGCTTAATATCTCAATCATAGGAGATATTGCACATTCAAGGGTGGCAAGGTCAGATATCACCGGATTTTCCAAAATGGGTGCAAATGTCAGAATATGTGCCCCTCTGACCATGATTCCAATTGGAATAGAGAAGCTTGGATGCCGGGTTTTTCCTGATATTGAATCCTGTATTGAAGGTGCTGATGTAATCATCATGCTGAGAATACAGAAAGAAAGGCAGGGTAATATACTTTTTCCGGGTGAAAGGGAATATGCAGGCCTTTTCGGACTGAACAGGCAAAGGCTTGAAAAAGCTTCAGATGACGTGATAATCATGCATCCAGGTCCTTTGAACCGGGGAGTTGAAATATCACACGATGTTGCAGATTGCAGCAGATCAATAATCCTGGACCAGGTTACCAATGGAGTTGCATTGAGAATGGCCATATTTTATCTGCTTGCAGGAGGTGGCGGACATGCAGATCAGAATTAAAGGCGCAAGGGTGGTTGACCCGGAAAACCTGAATACTCAGAAGGATATCATAATCACCAATGGTATTATTGAGGCAATTGTTGATCCGGAAGAACCCTGTACAGAAGAAGACAATTCATCAAATGAGATCATTGATGCCGCAGGGATGATAATTGTTCCCGGGCTGATTGATGCTCATGTACATTTGCGGCAGCCTGGCCATGAATACAAGGAAACCATTGAGACAGGGCTCATGGCTGCGGTACGTGGGGGATTCACTGCTGTATGCTCCATGCCGAACACCATACCTGTCAATGATAATGCCCAGGTCACACAATTTATTTTAAACAGGGCTGACAAGCTTGGCCTGGCAAAGGTATGTCCTTCAGGGGCCATCACAAAAGGTCAGAAAGGGGATACTCTTGCTGAAATTTATGACATGAAAAAGGCGGGGATCGTGGCCGTGACCGATGATGGAAGACCGGTTGAGAATTCAAATCTCATGCGCCGTGCCCTTGAATACTGCAAAGGCCTTGACCTGCCCGTACTGGTGCATGCAGAGGACTTAAGTCTTGTGGACGGAGGCTCAATGAATGAAGGGCCTGCTGCCACATTAATGGGAATCAAGGGTATTCCCAATGCAGCTGAAACTGTAATGGTATTAAGGGATATCTGCCTGTCAGAGCTTACCGGCGCCCATGTCCATTTCTGCCATATCAGCACAAGGGAATCTGTCATGGCCATACGCCAGGCAAAGGAACGCGGGGTCAATGTGACCTGCGAAACTGCTCCCCATTATTTTACCCTGACAGATACTGATATCCATGATTATGATACATCATTTAAAATGAACCCTCCACTTCGTTCACAGGAAGACAGACAGGCTGTTATTCAGGGACTTGCTGACGGAACAATTGATATGATTGCCTCTGATCATGCTCCGCACAGCCCTGTTGAAAAAGATGTTGAATTTGACAGGGCAGCTTTCGGTATAGTAGGGCTTGAAACCTCATTGCCTCTTTCTTTGCAGCTTGTACATGATAAGGTCTTTACAATGGAGGAACTTGTCAATAAAATGGCAAAGAATCCTGCAGAACTGCTGGGCATGGAAAGAACAATAAAACCCGGTGCTGTTGCAGACCTGACCATTATTGACCCTGATTATGATCATGTGATTGACCCTGAAACCTTCAGGTCAAAAAGCCGCAATACACCTTTTGCCGGAATGAGGGTAAGAGGCAGTGCATTCCTGACCATGGTTGAAGGGCAGGTGGTCTATAAAAGAAATTCAGACTGATCAAAAGAGGAATGATGGGCACACAACATACGATTCTTGTGGTGGATGATGAAACCAGCATGCGTGAGTTTCTTGAGGTATTGTTGTCCAAGGAGGGCTACAAGGTCTTTAATGCCGGAAGCGGCCGGCAGGCTGTGAAAATGATCAGAAAACATGATTACGATCTTGTGCTGTCTGATATACGTCTGGGAGATATTACAGGCCTGGATGTTTTAAGGGAAGCAAAAAAAAACAACCCTGATACCGTTGTGATCATGATTTCAGCCTATTCCACAACAGAGATTGCGGTTGAGGCCATGAATGAGGGTGCCTATGATTTTGTTCCAAAGCCCTTTGACAATACAGAACTTAAGCATACCATAAACAAGGCCCTTGAATTAAGAACCCTTGACCGGGAACGTCTTACCACATCATCGGAACTGCGCGATAATATGCATTTTAACCGTATTATCGGCAAAAGCCCTGGAATGCAGGCCATCTATAAACGTATTGAGCAGATAGGGCCGACAAAAACCAATGTTCTTATCACAGGAGAAAGCGGCACAGGAAAGGAGCTGATTGCAAGGGCAATTCACGAAAATTCCGACAGAAAGGATCAACCCTTTGTTGTGGTCAACTGCGGAGGTATTCCTGATACACTTATTGAAAGTGAATTTTTCGGCCATGTCAAAGGTTCTTTTACAGGTGCTGTAAGCGATAAAAAAGGGCTTTTTGAATCGGCAAATCACGGCACTATTTTTCTGGATGAAATAGGGGAGCTGTCTCCTGTTCTTCAGGTCAAACTTTTGCGGGCAGTGCAGGAAACCTCATTCAAACCCGTTGGCGGAACAAAGGAGATTGAAGTTGATGTCAGGATCATTTCTGCAACCAATAAAAAACTTGAACAGGAAGTGATTGAGGGCAATTTCAGGGAAGACCTTTTTTTCAGACTGAATGTCATTCCCATTAAAGTGCCGCCGTTAAGAGACAGAAAAGGAGATGTTGAGCTTCTTGCCAAACACTTTGCTGAAAAATATTCGCTTTTAATGGGCAAGGATATTGTCAAACTGTCTTCTTATGCCATTGATTTTCTTAATAAATACAGTTTTCCGGGCAATGTCAGAGAACTTGAGAATTTAATAGAACGAAGTGTTGCTCTTTCATCCACCAATATTATTCTGCCTGAAAGCCTTACCATTTCCATGCATAAAAAACGCAGATGGGTTGAAGGAATCAAAGGACAGCGTTTTGACCTTGATGATGTGGAGCAGGGAGTTGACCTTGATGATATACTTGCAAGAATTGAGCAGGCATATCTGAAAAAAGCCATGGAGATTGCAGGAGGAAACAAAAGCAAGGCCGCAGATTATCTCAACATAAGCCTTAGGTCAATGCGCTATCGTCTCGACAAGGCTGGCGAGTTGGATATCGGCTGAATTTTCAGGGGCTTTATGTTTTTTATGTATGCTTTTTAATAAGCCATATTGATATAACCTGTCTGTTTTTCCCCAATTTTATCCCTGCAATATCTCCTTTTTGAAACCGGCTAATCCCTGCATTTTTTGTGTAGGGTGTAACAAATAAAGTTGTCCTGGTCAGCTTTAACAGGGTGTCATTAATTACAATCTCAGACTCTGACACTCTATAGATTTTTCCAAGAATATCAAACATGACAGGGTATCCGGGATATAAAGGCTTTTCATCCATGAAACTTATGCCTGCATCATTGCCTGCACAATATGCAGGACTGCAGTGCCATGATGGTATCAGAATCATTGTGAAACAGGTTAAGAAAATAACTGACAGCATCCTTGTATGTTTGAACATGTATGTCTCCTTGGTTTGTATCCTAATTTCTTTCACGCCAGTAAAAGATTCCAAGATCTTCTGCTTTTTCAAACAAAGTTTCCGTAGTTCCTGCAGAACTGCTTAGAATCTTGATTTCACGTTTTTTATCAGGCATGGTTAAAATTACAGGGGGGTGAAGCTGGCCGTCAAATCCCTTGCCTGTCGGAGCAACCTTGACGGGAACGCCGCCAACAGTTATCGTGATCATATCATTGGCATCAATTTTGCCGTCACCGTTGATATCAAACTGGGCGGTTGACAGCCTGCTTCCATCGCATGCATTCATTTCATGGACTATTGACATGCCTCCTCCTGAACAGGGAGAATCATTGGGTATGAAGGTTATGGCAACAAGGTTCCCGTTCCTTATCATTACATCCTCAATAACCCTTTCTCCTGCAAGGGGCAGATCAAAATACCATCCCATATGGGAGCCGCATTCATCTATCTCGTCTGTGACTGTATCACTATCGTCATCCTTTTTGTTATGACACAGGCTCCAGTCAGCATGGTTGGCACTTATGGTTCTGATATAATAGTCATCTATATATTGCTCATTTATGACGGTCTGTTCAAGCAGGCTTTCCTTGGTGGTGGCAGATAAGTTGGAGAGTGTTCCAAGAGCTTCATTCCAGGTACCAAGATAATCCGAATGGGAAGAACCAAAATCCCATATTCCGTAAATTGTCTGCTTGTCAGTATTTGATCTATCAGTTTCACCCAGAAATTTACCCGTACCGAATAATACAAGATAACCGTCTCCCTCACAATGAAACATTACATCAGGAGCAGAAGTTATTGGCTGGTTAGCAGATGAGAACAAAGGCTTAGGCAGGTCTCCTGCATCGGCTCCGTCAATTCGTCCGTTTGAGTCTCCGTCAGTGCCAAAAGCCACTCCCCATTTGGATGGATCAGAATCTGTTATATCAAATTTCCACAGGTTCCCCTTAAGATCCCCTGCATATACATAATCTGCCCTTCCATCATTATCCACATCCACTATGGCAGGTGAAGACAGCCCGTTATCTCCTCCTGCGTCCGTGTCAATCTTGCGTATAAGATCTCCTGTCAGGGCATTGAGTATGTACAGCACAGCATGTCCGTTGGGGCTGTTATATCCGTTGCCGAAGATGACAACACCAGGCTGACTGGTTTCAGAGGAAGGATTGCTGGTTATATAGGATTTGACAATAAATGCCTTGCTGAAGCTGTACCCCATGTCGTCGTCATCATAGTCAAATTTTTTCTCTCCTGCCTCGTCTATGTTTCCGTCTCCATTATTATCGACTCCGTCAGAATAATTTTCATCAGCTTCATCAACTGATCCGTCTCCATCATTGTCAATTCCGTCACCGGTCTGATCGCCTGCATATACAAAACTATTATCTGTCAGGGAAGGATATTCCCATATGGCCATGTCAGTGAGATCTGATTCTGAAGATGAGCTGTCAATTGATTCAACGTTTGTGACATCAAGCGCATAATACCCTCTGCCTCCCTTGCCAAGGCCGCCCACAAGAATGACTTTTGTTTTGTATTCCCCGGGCTCATCAACGCTTCCGTCCTTGTCATTGTCAACTCCGTCTGAATAGTCTTCATCAGGCTCGTCAACGGTTCCGTCATTATCATTATCAATTCCGTCATGGGACATATCTCCGGCAGTGAAATAAAGGGCTCTGGCATATGGGGTCGCATCAACATAAAAACGGTGCTTATAATCAATGTCTGTAAGATTCATCAGATGATCAAATACAAGATGAGGTATATATGCAAAGCGCTCGACTCCTGTTGCTGCATTAAACGCGTGGAGCATTCCGTCATTTCCACCTGCAAAAATGGTTCCGTTTACTTCTCCTGGTTCATCAACAAGAGAGTCTCCGTCATTATCCTTTCCATCCTTGACCACAAGAAGCGGGGCAGAATGAACAATATCTCCAAGTTTCTTTTCACGTGACCGGAATCCACTGAGTTCCTTGCCTCTTATATAATCCACAGCACTGGAATTGTTTTCAAGGGCAGCCTTCTGGCCTGTGCTAAGGTCACTATATCTGAACCTGAGCCCTGTTCCAGTACCGTCGCTGGTAATTATCCTTCTTCCGGTATCCCAGTTTACTTCCTGAAGTTTATCCCTTGCATGCCATTTTACATTACTTTCTTCTTTTAGGATTTCTCCTGTGATCGGATTCACAGGATAGGCAACAACATCACCGGTCCAGTTCCCTGACATATAGGTTGACTGATATACAATGGTTCCTGTGTTCAGTTCATCGCCGTTAACTGAAACAGAAGCTCCTGATGCTATTCGTGACTGAAGATTTTCAAAAACCTGCTTCAGGGAGTTTACCAGTGCCTGTGGATTGTCAGCGCTGAAGAACTGTCCTCTTCCGTTTACTGCTGCATGCCATAAATCGTCAATTTTTTCAGGTGATCCTGAGGTTGGATTGGGCCATGAAGGATGAAGCGTGGCAGGATTGAGAAAATATGGATCATCAGTATAGCTTGGGTCATCTGCAACCCCGTCTCCATTTATATCAAGCTGGTTGATTGATCCTGTAACCCCGAATGATATGGTATATGTTACCATATGCTGGGTTTTCTTCTTGTCATAATTGTTTGTGGGAACATTATCATCAAGGCTGGAGGAAAGGTCATCATTATAAAATTTCATTGCCACATCAGCAAGGGTATCAGAATATGAATCTGCATATGGTGCACCCTGAGAACCATCTGTGTTTCCGACTCCCGGGCTGGGCCCGTTCCAGTAACCATCTGTCATCACAATGGTGAATGCCTGCTGACATGCTCCTCCCTTGTCGGCTGCAAGGTATGGTGAGGTGCCAAGATTACCGGTATATCCGTCATCCTGATCAAAATAGCGGCCAACGTTCAGCAGGGCAGTTCTCAAAGGGGTGCCTCCGTCTGAATCTATGCTGTAAAGAAGGGTCAGCAGGGTGTCTGTATCGTCTTCATTGACCCCGCCTGAAACAGGTTCAAATTTTACTGCATCTGCGCTGGTGCTACTTCCTGTGCTGCCGCTGTCCCTTGTCACTGTTACATAGCCTGAAGTGCCCTGTGCAAAACTGTAGGTACCAAGTAATACCCATTGATTGGACACAGCAGTATCGCGCTGGTTCACCCTTATTGTATCTGTTCCTCCGTTATAATGGACAGTATAAAGGGCATTGGTATCACGGTAATTGTAATAATCCCACCATGCATAGACCTTGTATTGCTGGGCAGAAGGTATGTACGGAGTCCATTTTGCCTGATTGCCTGTTCCTGTGGTATACCTTGAGCTGTTATCATATTCATTGGATACACTTGATTCATACCATAGGCCTGTTTCCTGATAACCGCTGTCCTTGTTGTCCACGATAATTGCATTGGTTTTAACATTAATGGGCAGTACGGTCTGCCTTACTCCGGGGGTGTTGATTGTGTAAAACCCCACATTGACCCAGTCCAGATCCACAATGGAACTTGCCACAGCAGCCTTTGCTGCAAGTTCACGGCGGCGGTAATAGGAATACCAGTTGGCAAAATTCTGAAGATCCTCCGCATCTGTCTTGTAATGATCAAGGGTTCCGTCTTCCTTGTATAAGGCAGGTTTTACAGAATCAGGCAGGTCTGCATAGCTTACCTGAATCACTGTGCCGGAAGAAACAGTATCCCCTGCGCCGCTTATCTTGTAATAAAGCCTGTTATCAAGGGCTCCGTCTGAATCGCTGTCTTCCCATGTTACAAGATAAATATCTTCTCCACTGTCATAGGCTTTGTTTGAATTGGTATCATTTAATATATAGTAATGTGCATTTCTGACATTGACAGTGCCTGAGGTACCTGATCTGACAAATTTTACTGCATCAGCACAGTATTTGCTTGAGCCTGCAACACTTGCATCAAGCTGAACATACTCAGAACCGGCTGCTGAAAAATAATAGGTGCCGAGCAGATGCCATTGCCCTCCGTTTGCAGTCTGGTCATAGCAGCATGCTGTGGCGGTTGTTCCGTTGTGGATTACTTTGTAGGATACAGTGGTTATACGCGCTGAAGTCTCCCTCCACCATACATAGACATCATAATTGCCGGCAGTGGTGAGACCTGGAGTCCATTTTGCCCATTTGGTGCCATCGCTGTTGGCATTTGTAAAATAATAATTGGAACCATAACAGTCACCAGTATTATTTGTATCCCAGCCTGTGGAACTTTTTGAAAAACCGGTGTCATTGTTATCCACAATGACAGTGTCACCAGAGGCAACAAAGGAATAATATGTGGCTGCCAGGTCAATGTGCGGGTCGCCTGTAGAATGGTGTATGGGATTTGACCATGGATAGTCAATCTTGGCATCTCCCATGCCGGGCCATGGTTTGTATGTTGAAAGAGGGTTATAAAAAATCTTGTTATAGCCTGACCATTGTGATTTCCAGTATCCGCGCGCGGTAGCGGGCAGGATATAACTTGACCAGTATACATTGTCACCTGGATCATCAAAAAGATAAAAATATGAGTTGCCGCTTACAGTAAAGGTCCCGTCGTTTTCCTGTGTCATGAATTCCCAGTCCATACTTCCTGAATTGTCCAGTACAAACATTATGTTGGGAGGGGCTGCCTGTACCTTGGTATCCATTGGATCGTTGCTTATATCAATGCACATGCCTGAAGAGGTCATGTATAATACAAACACAAGAATCAGGGTAACTGACTTTTTGCAAATAGATATGCCTTTATATGATAAATTCATGGTCTGCCCCTTTTTCTAAAATCTTTTTTTAAATCCAGCCTCAACAACCACCTGGCCATTATTGTTTGTTGAGCGTCCATATACAGCATATTCATGCACTGAGCTTGAAGTTATTTTAATGGAGCTTGCCTTGCTTCCCTTTGCAATTCCTCCGTCAAAGACTTCAAAACTGCTTCCTAAAGCCGATGCACTTGAACTGACTGTTCCGGACTGTCCATCATTATCCCAGTCTGTATCTTTAAGGTCAGAGCACGTATTCAGCCACACATATGAGCTTGTGGTTCCTCGCAACTGGTCTGCTATGGTCTCATTTTCTATTCTCTGAATTGCCTCCTGCACAGCGCCTTCTGCCATATAAAAATTTTGTTTGTATGTTTTTTCATTTCCTGCAATATATGTCTCTATATTCGTTGTGTTTGTTGCAGCAATACCAAGGAATGTAAGCAGCATTAAAATCAATACAGATATGATGAGGGCAGATCCGTCTTCATTATGTATTAAAGAAAAATATTTGCGATTTCTCATTATATACAGTCTCCTCATCATTGGCTCAGGGCCTTTATAAAATTAAGTGTAATCTGCCTGGCAGATGTTTTTGCTGTCCATTTTACGATGATTCTTATCTGTTTTGTATTGGTGACAGGTGAATCAACAGCAACATTCCAGAATATATTGTATACTGTGCCGGTCTGGCCTGTATACTGAGATGAACCGTCCGCAGTCGCTGCAGACGCATCATTAAGTCCTGCTGTTTTGTCGTTGTCTGTATCATTCAGTGCGCTGTCGTTATAGCTTAAGGCCATGAGTTTTTCCATCTGGGCCTGTGCAACTGTGGTTGCTTCGGTTAATCCGCTGGCAAAGGAGTTGCCGCTGACAGCTTTCATCTGCATGGCTCCTGTGGCAAGAATACCTATGGTAAATATTGTGACAGCAATCATGATTTCTATCAGAGAAAAACCCTGCTGATTGTTTTTAAGCAGTTTTGTCATAATCCAAGGTTCCTGCATTTTATAATGGTTTCAAGTATGCGCATTCTCATATTGTTATTGGAAGGGTCAGTATCTGTGGCCGGGCTTATAACTTTTTTACCCACAACATAGGTTCTGGTATTGGAAAAATTTTTATCCTGCTTTCCTGTTGCTGCAAGAATCCATATCCGCACAGCCCGTATGTCGCTGAGCGGTACAGGGCTGGTTAGGGCCTGTCCTGTTATAAGGCCGTTGCCTCCGGTTCCGGGCCCGTCTGCAGCATCTATATCACCATCACCGTCAGTATCGAGGTTCGTGTCAAGGCTGTTATCTCCGTTTTTATCTATGGCCCATATGATATGCTGTTTGCCGCCTGCGGCATATGTGTCAACATTCCCGTCTGAATCTGCATCAAATGCATAGGCCATTCCAAGCGCCACTATGTTTGAGGCCAGTAACTGGCGTCCACTTCCGTTGTCCCGTGCAAGATCTGTATCTCCATCAGGAGTTGCAACAGGGAAATCAAAGACTGAAAATGCAATTGTTTCATCTCCTCCCAGGGTTCCGTCTCCATTGAAATCAGCAGAAATCTGTATGGCAGCGTTGCCGGTTATGGACGTATCTATGCTGTTATTTTTATTTTTTGGCCTGATGTCCAATATTCCCAGTCCCCCGATTCCCTGGGGATCTGATCCTGCCATTCTTATTTCTCTTATCATTATATCAAGGCCAGCCCTGAGATTCTGCTGCATGGCAGTAACGTTTTCCTGTGTGATATAGCTTGTCTGCTGGGACTGGTATGCCGTAAAGATGGCAGCAGCAATAATGCCGGTGATGGCCATGGCGATCAGAATTTCAATTAATGTAAAACCTTTTTGCATTTATATCCTCAAATTTTAAAACCAGGTTGTTCCATTGGTGCTCATTGCCATTGTGAACGATCCTGCAGATGACAGGGTAATTTTATAATATCTGGAATTATTGTTCTGCATACGCACATTGCCCCATCTGTTGCTCCAGGGCAGGCCGCGTGAATTGAAGCCAGTGGTGTTTGAAGTAAAATTGCTGTAATACAAAGATACATTGGCAGGCATGGATACCTGAGAGACAATGGTTTCTCCTGTGTCAAAACTTCCGTTGGCAGGGGAATTGTCAATAAATATAAAATACCCGCCTACTCTGCCTGCAGGCGCATAACTGCCTGTGGTAAAAACAATAATTACATTTGAATTGTGTTTCAGAGCTGTTATTTTTGCCTTCTGCATATCAGAATACAGGTTCTTTGCAGCAGATTTCAACCTGTAGTTGGGCATCCATCCCACGATGTGCGGGAAGGCAACTGCAGCTGTGATTGCAACCACGGCAATGGCAATTAAAAGTTCGATAAAAGTAAATCCCTTATGATTTTTCAAGATGCGATTACAATCCTTTCTCTTATATGTATACTGTAAACGTTCACACCACATTTTTACCTTTATCTTATATACGTTATGCAAGAATTGCCATACAAGAATTGCACCTTAAATATTAAATACCCATATTTTTTTTGTTGTTATGTTAAACATATTGTATTTACCGGGTTCATGTGACACCAAATGTAATCAGTTTAACTTTGCTGCTGCTACGATATGACAAAAAATGTAATTTATTATACGGAAAATGTTAATAAAACACTTAATATGACATGGTCAAGAGTTTGTCTGTGGGTTTTTCCGATGAAAAATAAATATTTTTTATTTAAATAAAACAATTAAATTTATATTTAACAGGCAATGTCATTTAATTTTTGTGTTTTTTTCTGTATGGTTTTCCAATGGTATGGCATATGCTTTAATTAAAGAATCGGCCTGGCCTGTATTTTATGATTAAGATTTAAATTTATGAAAATATCAGATATTCCCATAGTGGCAAGATTGAAAAAACATAAAGATCTTTTTTTGATATTTATGTGGAGGGAGCTTCTTATCCGCTACAAACAAACAGCTCTTGGAGTTTTCTGGGCAATTCTTCAGCCTTTGAGTATGATGCTGCTTTTTGTGCTGGTCTTTGGAGTTATTCTCAATATCAAAACCAATGGTTATCCAAAGGCATTGTTTTATTTTTCAGGGCTGATTCCATGGACTTTTTTTTCTTCTTCCATTACAGCTTCAATCAATTGTCTTGTCTCTCACAGAAATCTTATAACAAAGATATATTTTCCAAGGGAATTGATTGTTTTTTCAAGAATCATGGTTTTTCTTGCAGATCTTCTGGTTTCACTTGTTCTGCTTGTTGTTCTGCTTTTTGTCTATCATATCCCTTTGACCTGGGAGATGCTGTGGGCAATTCCATTATTTTTCCTGCTGTTTGTTTTTACTGCCTCTGTGGGGATTATCCTTGCAACTGTCAATGTATATTACAGGGATGTGGGGCTTGCTTCAGGTTTTCTTTTAAGATTGTGGTTTTTTGCCACACCAATTTTTTATTCACTGGACCGCCTGTCCATGAAAATCAAGCTTTTGCTATTTTTAAACCCTCTTTCATTTCTGGTCGAAAATCTAAGGAGAGTGCTTGTTGAGGGGCGTGGTGTTGTTTTCTGGCAGCTGGCAATTGAAACCGTTTTCATACTCTGCCTTTTTATGATCTGCTATAGAAGTTTTATTTATATGGAAAGGTCATTTGCCGATGTTATCTGATATTCTTGTAAATTTTGACGGTGTAACCAAGAAGTTTTCAAAAACTTCAAAACACTATGGCACATTAAGAGAAGATATCATGAGATATTTTTTCTCTGCCGGAAAACAACAGAACAAAACATTGAACAAAGATGAGTTTCTGGCCTTGGACAGGGTATCATTTAAAATTTATCAGGGAGAGAGCATAGGATTGTACGGGCCGAACGGATCGGGTAAAAGTACAATTTTAAAGCTGATTGCCAAGGTTATTTTTCCAACACAGGGGCGGATAACGGTGAGAGGCCGTATTGCTCCTCTGATTGAGCTTGGCGCAGGCTTTCATCCTGACCTTAACGGGATAGAGAATATTTATATGAACGGAGCCATCCTCGGCATGACAATAGGTGAAATAAAATCAAAGCTGAAAAAAATCATTCAGTTTTCAGAACTTGAAGATTTTATTTTAACTCCTGTGAAGAAATATTCTTCAGGAATGAAGCTGCGCCTTGGTTTTTCCATTGCAATACACAGCAGAGCAGATATTTTTTTATTTGATGAAATACTGGCAGTTGGAGACGCAGATTTTAAAAAAAAATCATTGTCAGCAATTAAGTCTCTTGCAGCTGATAATAAAACTCTTTTGATTGTCTCCCATAATTTAAACGGGTTAGCTGAAATGACAGATCGGATCATATATGTTCAAAAGGGGAAATGCTCTGAATAATAAGTCTGGCAAGCAGATTGGTGAAATTTCACTTGTTCCAAAAGTTTCTTTCAGGAAAAAGTTTATTTTTTTTATTGTTAATATGCTGGTGAATATATTCAGAATTTTTCCTGTTAAACCCGACAAGGTGATATTCTGGCCTAAAAATCTGAAATTCAAGGGGAACGTAAAAGCATTGTTTCTATACTGGTGCCGGCAGAACCAATATGAATCCATATGGCTGATGGACAGGAAAAACTTTGATTCTGAGGACAGTCCTGTGAATTATCAAAATACAAAAATTGTTTTTCTGAACAGCCTGTCCATTTTTTATCATCTTGCAACGGCTAAATTCTGGATAAGGGAAATCGAAGTGGCTTCTCCCGGCATACAACCTTCAAGAGAAACTATTGTGGTTCAGTTGTGGCATGCTGCAGGGGCATTTAAAAAATTTGGCCTTGATATTGAGGATAGAAGCCCTGATTTGAAACAATACAGGCTGAAAGATGCAAAAAGATGGGATATGCTGTTATGTTCATCAGAAAAGGTGGCGGCAATATATCAGAACGCCTTTGGCGATCTGGATCAGAAAAAAATATTTATAAGCGGGCTTCCCAGAAATGATTTTCTGTTTCAGTGTATTCAGAAAAAAGAGAAAATAAAAAAGGATTTTGGTATTCCGTCAGGCATCAGGCTTGTGCTGTATGCTCCTACATTCAGAGATAAAAATTCCGGTATAGATCTATTTAATGACATTATATGCCATCTTCAGGCGTCACTGCCTGATGAATCTATGTTAGGAGTGCGCATGCATCCTGCTGTTGCAGAAAAAATGGAACTTGGTGATGATATATGTAATCTTTCGTTTTATGATACTGAACCTGTGCTCAGCATATGTGATATGCTGATTACAGATTATTCCTCAATTATTTTTGACTTTGCATTGCTTGAAAGACCCATGTTATTTTATGCTCCGGATCTGGAAAATTATGAAAAAGACCGGGGCTTTTATTTTGACTACCACTCCTTTGTGCCGGGCCCCTTATGCATGACAAAACAGTCTCTGGTTGATGAAATTGTAAATTATGACTATCAGAGATGGGCGGATATCATCCGAAAATTCAGACTGGATTTTCAGCCTGATTTTGACGGAAAAAATTCCAGGAGGGTTTTTGAACGTATCATGCAGATAAAAGAT
>Ga0256846_1000477_pt1 | contig 16231 bp, 11 predicted proteins | sample TevniametaG_FD_189098 | JGI IMG/M metagenome (GOLD analysis project Ga0256846, IMG submission 189098) | Tube worm associated microbial communities from hydrothermal vent at the East Pacific Rise, Pacific Ocean - Tevnia | ecosystem: Host-associated > Annelida > Integument > Unclassified ...
ATATACACCGACGTCGACGGTGTTTATACGGCCGATCCGAACATCTGCCCCCAGGCCCGGAAAATAAAAACCATATCCTACGACGAGATGCTCAACATGGCCAGTCTGGGCGCCAAGGTCCTCCAGATCCGCTCCGTTGGTTTCGCCAAAAGATACAATATTCCCGTACATGTCCGCTCGTCGTTTAATGAGGAGGAAGGAACCATGGTCGTCAGTGAGAATGCAGGAATGGAAAGCGTTGTGGTGTCCGCCGTGACCCATGACAAAAATCAGGCGCGGATCACGCTCAACAAAGTACCGGATCAGCCCGGCGTTGCCGCAAAAATTTTCACCCCCCTGGCGGATAAAAGCATCATCGTTGACATGATCATTCAAAATACCCGCCCCGGCGGCCATACCAGTCTGACCTTTACCGTACCGGAAAGCGACTACGAAGCAGCCCTCGAGATCGAGCAGCAGGTTGCCAGCGAAATCGGCGCGGAGGATGTCTTCGGGTACCGGGAAATTGCCATGATATCCGTTGTTGGCGTGGGGATGAAAAACCACTCCGGAGTGGCGGCCACCATGTTTACCACGCTGGCCGGTGAAGGAATCAATATTGCCATGATCAGCACGTCGGAAATCCGGATATCCTGCGTGATTGAGGAGAAGTACACTGAACTGGCCGTCCGGGTACTCCACACGGCTTTTGGGCTGGACAGCGACTGAACGTGAAAAAATTCGGCCCGGCACAACTGCTTTTTGTTCTGCTGCTGGCGGGTACCCTGCTGGCAGTAGTGGGATACCGCTTCTGAAAAAACGCCCTGGCCGCACCGATGGCCGTTCAACCGCCCGCGGATTCGATTTCAGCGGCAATCATGGCAACCCGCTCACCCGGATCATCGGCCTGCCGGATGGGGCGGCCGATAACCAGGTAATCCGCCCCGTCGGCAATCGCCCGCGCCGGCGTGGTAATCCGCTGCTGATCATCATGGGAAACCGCCTGACCGGCCAGGCGAATACCGGGTGTGACCGCCAGAAAGTGGCGACCGAGATGTTTTTTGATCGGCCGGACCTCGCTGCCCGCGCAAATCACACCGGCACATCCGGCCGCCCTGGCCGCTGCCGCCCGCATCCGCACCAGCGCCGCTGGCGTGCCGGCCAGTTCCGGCTGAAAACCGGCCCGGACCAGATGCGCCGCCGACACGCTGGTTAAGACGGTCACCCCCAGCACGCCCACCGGACCGGCAGCTGCCACGGCCGCCTCAAGCATGGCCGGATTTTCTCCGCAATGAACGGTGGTCAGGGAAATCCCGAGATCGGCGATACGCGCCATGGCCCGGGCAACAGTCACCGGGATATCGTGGAGCTTCAGGTCAAGAAAAATACCGGTACTTCCCTGTTGATGTATATAATCAACGATTTTCGGGCCAGCCTGGACAAATAATTCCAGGCCCACTTTAAACAATCCCACCTGACCGGCAAGCCGGTCGATATATTTTTTCGCCTCTGAAAAAGTGGGCAGGTCAAGAGCGAAAATAATTCGGTCCGCGGGCCGTTTAATTGATCGGCCCACCGATGTTACCGATATTGCTGGTCGATCCATTGCTGATACTCCCCGCTGATCACCCGATCGATCCATCCTTTATGACTGAGGTACCATGCGACGGTTTGACGCAATCCGGTGTCAAACGTTTCGTCCGGCTGCCAGCCCAGCTCCTTCTCCAGCCGGGTACAGTCAATGGCATACCGGAAATCATGACCGGGCCGGTCCTTGACAAAGGTGATCAGCGTTTCCCGCGTCCCCCGGGCAAGGGGCGGGGCAATTTCGTCGAGAATCCGGCAGAGGGTTCTGACCACATCGATATTGGTTTTTTCGCAGCGGCCGCCGATATTATAGGTTTCTCCCCGCTGGCCTTTCTGCATAATGGTCCAGATGGCCCGGCAATGATCCCGGACGTACAGCCAGTCCCGAACATTCGTCCCGTCACCGTAAACCGGCAGCGGTTTACCATCCAGCGCATTTAATATAATCAGCGGAATCAGCTTTTCCGGGAACTGGTACGGCCCGTAATTATTGGAACAATTTGAAATTGTAACCGGCAGGCCGTAGGTCCGGTGATACGCCCGGACCAGGTGATCCGACGCCGCTTTGGAGGCCGAATACGGGCTGCTCGGGTTATAAGGCGTTGTTTCGGTAAAGGCCCCCGCCTCACCCAGCTCGCCAAACACCTCATCGGTACTGATATGGTGGAACAGATTGAGCTTCTCTCTGTACCGGCGGGCCAGTTCGAGCAGCACAAAAGTCCCGTTGACATTGGTCCGAATAAACGCATCCGGTGCGGTGATGGATCGATCCACATGGGATTCGGCCGCAAAATGGCAGATGGTATCAATTTCGAAATCATTAAACACCCGGTCCATGGCCGCTTCGTCACAGATATCCGCCTTGACAAAATGGTATCTTTTCAAAGTGTTGGGGACCAAATCAGACAGATTTTCAGGATTCCCCGCGTAGGTGAGACAATCGACATTTATCACCTGGCCATCGAACCCGGCCTCGGAAAGCAGGAAGTGAATGAAATTGGCTCCGATAAATCCACAACCTCCCGTAACCATAATATTTTTCACAATATTGACTCCTTACAGATACCGGTTTCCACCATGAGAAGGCTGGCTTCCACGGCCTCCGCCTTCCAGAATACATATTCGCACTCAATAGCCCAAAACAATGGATCCGTAAAGCTGTTATATGGGATATTCACGCCGATAATTACAGCCCGCCACTGATTTTACCGTCGCTGTCCTTTGAGAAAACGGGGGTCGTTTTTAGAAATATTAGCGTTGACACCGTCATGGCCATTGAGTATACGGATTTCTGTATTATTATTTTGCGTAAGGTGGAAAATCGCAATACGGAAAAATGTTGGTGCGGGAAACGCCTTGGCTGTCGTATTTCGTTTCTGCTTTTTATTTTTCCACGCTGCAGACACATTTGATTTATTAACTGATTTAGAGAGGAGTTACCATGAAAAAGCTGATTATCATTGCCATCGCCGTCCTTTTTTCTTTCAGCTCGGTCGCCGTTTGTCTGGCCGGTTCCAAGGCAAGCGCCAGAAAGGGCAAGTATACGTACCGGAAAGTTTACAAATCCTGTGCCAAGCGCGGAGAAGTCGAATCGGCCAGACCGATACTGAGCCCGGACGCAAAAACCATGGCACAGTGGGATCGCGTATTTAAAGACAAGGATTTTGACCAGTTCAAGTGCACCGAAGAGTGGAGCAAATTAACGGATAAAGAGCTGGGGAATATCAACGATTATCTGAAATCGCACGCTGCCGATTCACCGTCACCCGCCAAATGTAAGTAATACCATATATAGATAACCTGCAGAGAGCTGCCGGCGTGTATTAAAATCACACGGCGGCAGCTTTGTCACCCGCTTCGGCGCATCTGAACAGCGGGTCATTGTTCACCTTTACCATGTGGAAAGTGCCATGACTCAATTTATTTTCAGAAACATTTCGACACATCGTCGCCTGTGGGGAGCCACTGCCCTGGCGGTATGCGGTCTGCTTCTGCTCGTTGCGGTAACGGCACCGGCGGCCGTCACCCCGGGGAAAAAAGCACCCGGCCGGCAATTGGCTGACCAGGTTATTAAACAACCGGTTTTCTGGGACACTGTGGACCATACCCAGCTCAAAGAACTGCAACAGATTTTCACTTCCGGTGAGGATGTTACGCGTGCCTGCCTGTCCTGCCATACCGACGCGGATAAACAGCTGAAAAAAACATTCCACTGGACCTGGACCGACCCCAATTCACCGACCGACAATCGCAAGGGCAAGGCCCAGTATTCGGTTAATAATTTCTGCCTGTCTTCCAATGCCATGCACGACCACCACTGCCAGGAATGTCACATTGGCTGGGCAGGCAAAGGCAAGGAAGCGCCCATCGACTGCCTGCGCTGCCACGGTCAGAAAAAATTCAACTTTGAAGAAGCATTTGATGATTACAAGGAGTTGAGCGAATCCGACGACCCCGAAGAAAAAGAAATGGCCCTGGAAGCCCTGGGTGAAATCCAGGAAGCCGTCCAGGCCGTGGGCCGTCCCACACGTCGCAACTGCGGCACCTGCCATTTTGAAGGCGGCGGAGGCGACGGTGTCAAGCATGGCGATCTGGATTCTTCCATGATCACCCCGCATAAGAGTCTGGATGTGCACATGGGGATTGACGGACAGAATTTTGAATGCGTCCGCTGTCACACAACCATGAATCACAATGTTGCCGGCCGGTTTTATGGCACTGCGGCGGCCAAAAGCCGCAAGAGTCTCATCGAAAATGACATGAGTGCCAAAATCATGTGTGAGTCCTGCCACAGCGACAAGCCCCATAGCGCTGCTGACAGCAAGATGAACGATCACACGGATCGAGTGGCCTGCCAGACCTGCCATATTCCAGCCGTCGCCCGGGTGCTGCCCGTGCAGATGTGGTGGGACTGGTCCCAGGCGGGTAAAATGAAAGACGGGAAACCATACGATACCAAGGGGCCCCTGGATCGCCTCACGTATGCGTCAACCAAGGGAGATACCCGATGGGCCAAAAATGTTGTCCCCGAATACTTCTGGTACAGCGGTTCCCTTTCCGGCCCGACGCTGAAAGACAGTATCGATCCAAGTAAAACCGTGCGTCTGGCCTGGCCGGTCGGGAGTCGGTCAGATAAAAACGCCCGTATTTTCCCTTTTCATGTTCACCGTGGCAAACAGCCCTATGATATTGAGCGCAGTAAACTGCTGGCGCCGCTGCTGTCGGGCGACAACGGCTACTGGACCACTTTTGACTGGAAGGATTCCATCTCACGTGGCCAGAAGTTTCTTGAACTGCCGTTCAGCGGCAAATTCGGGTTTGTTAAAACCAAGTATGTTTTCCCCAGCACCCACATGGTAGCGCCCAAGGACCAGGCCCTGGAATGTACCGCCTGTCATGCACGGTCAAACAGCCGCCTGGCAAACCTGACGGGGTTCTACATGCCCGGTCGTGATCGTGTAAAGGCGATTGATTTTGCCGGTTGGCTGCTGGTACTGGGTTCCCTGGCCGGCGTCACATTACATGGTTTTGGGCGTTTTATTTTCAGAAAGAACGGGAGGAAACACTAAGCCATGAATGCTGTAAAAATGAAAAATATCTATCTCTATACCCGCTTTGAGCGGATCTGGCACTGGCTGCAGGCTTTTTTGATCTTTTCTCTGATCATCACCGGTCTGGAAATCCACGGTGCCTACACGCTTTTTGGATACCAGAAGGCGGTCTCCATCCATAATTTTATCGGGCTGGCATGGGGAGTGCTCTTTGTTTTCATTGCTTTCTGGTTATTAACAACCGGTCAATGGCGCCAGTATGTTCCCACCACGAAGAAACTCTTTGCCGTGATCGGATACTATAGTTTCGGTATCTTTCAGGGCAAAGCCCATCCGGTCCAGAAGACGCCGGGGGCCAAACACAATCCCCTGCAACGTCTTACCTATCTGGGACTGGTTACCGTGATGCTGCCTATCCAGATGGCGGCCGGGCTTCTCTACTACTTCTACAACCACTGGCTGAAATGGGGGTTGACCGGCTACTTTACCCTGAGCAGCGTGGCCATCGTTCATACGGTACTGGCCTTTCTGCTCCTGGCGTTTATCGTCATTCATGTTTACATGACGACCACCGGCCATACCATTTTTGCCCATATCCGGTCGATGATTACCGGATGGGAAGAAATCTGCGAGACAACGCCGGTACAGGACTGGGAAACGACTGGCGAGAAATAAACCTGTCTTAAAACTGGAAGGATCAGATGGGGGATAAGGGTGAAAAACCTTATCCCCCTTTTTACCGATGTCTGCCACAAAACGCGCTTCCGATGCGACCCGGGGCTCCTTTTACGCCCTGGCCGCCTATGTCCTGTGGGGCGGCAACCCCCTTTTTTTCCATTTCCTGAACGGCGTTTCCGCCCTCGAGATTGTCGCTCACCGGGCGTTGTGGGCACTGCCCGTCGCCGGACTCCTCGTCGTTTTCACCGGTCGTCTGACATCCACCCGCGTTCTATTCCGGTGTTTATCGACCCTTCGCCTTCTCATCCTGTCTGCGCTTTTTCTCTCGATTAACTGGGGATTTTTCGTCTGGGCGGTCAATACCGGCCGGACCATGGAGGCATCCCTGGGGTTTTATATCAACCCGCTGATGAATGTTCTGGTGGGATTTCTCTTTTTGGGCGAACGTTTTTCCCGCGCCCAGGTGGCGGCAATCATACTGGCCATATTCACTGTCGCGTGGCTGACTTTCTCCGCAGGCATTTTCCCCTGGCTGTCCCTGCTGCTGGCCGTTTCATTTACAACGTACGGTTTCCTGCGCAAAACCATGCCGGCCGGCGCTCTGGAAGGATTCTTTGTTGAGACCGTTGTTCTCTCGCTGATTGCCATTCCGCTTCTTGCCGGGCTGAGCATCTGGGCACCCCAGCCATTACAGTTCGGTCACAATGCCCGGTTTACGTGGCTCCTCGCCGCCTGTGGCCCGATCACCACCACACCGCTCCTCTTCTTTGCCGCCGGCGCCCGCCGCATCCGCCTGTCTACTCTCGGTCTGATGCAATACATCTCGCCCACGCTGATGTTTTTGACCGCCGTCTTCATTTTCGGCGATCCGCTGGATTCGACGCACCTGATTGCATTTACCCTGATCTGGGCGGCGCTGGCCATCTATTCCTGGGATGCGGTCAGGCAGGAACGTTCCGCCCGGCGCGCCGGTTAGAGCCGCTTTTTCGATCCCGCGGGTATCCGTCGTCAGATTCCGACATTTGGCCATTGAAAGCTAAAAAAGAGCAGTGTCTATGTCAGCACCTTTCCAAGCCGCTCATTGATTGCCGTCAGCGCCTGTTTTTCAGAAATAAAGATATTTTCATCCCCTATTATTTTATCTAATCCGGTGCGTTGCATGACTTCGGCAACGATTTCCTTGCGATTGCAAAATGCCAGGGCCACCCCCGTCTGACTGAACCGGCCATGCATGTTTTTAAACATTTCAACGCCGGACGCATCCAGGCTGTTGATGCCATCACACACGATCAGGATGACTTTCAGCCCCGGGTTATTACCGGCCAGATAGAGCAGAGAATCGTTGATATAGCTGACATTGGCAAAATATAGATGTCCACTGAACCGGATGGCCGTAACTCTTGGATGAATTTCCGGCAGATTGAACCGTTTGGCATCCCGCAGTACGCCATGTTCATCTTCACCCAGAACAATGATCCCCGGTTTCATTGTCCGATAGAGAAACATCATCAGCGAGAGGATAATTCCTGTCAGAATCCCGTTCTGGATATTGGGGGCAAAAATCAGGGTCGCCAGAAAAGTCACGACCGCGGCAACACCATCCAATTTCCCGGCGATCCAAGCCTCTTTAAAGAATTTAAAATTAATCAGATTCAGTACCGCCACCATGATCACGGCGGACAACACCGGCTTGGGCAGATGGTATAACTCCGGTGTAAAAAACAGGAGGACCAGTACCACGAATAATGCACTGAACACCGAAGCCATGCCGGTTTTGGCGCCGGAAACAAGATTCAACGCGGAACGTGAGAACGACCCGCTGACCGGCATTGCATGGCTGAAGGCGGCGACGACCTTGGCAACGCCCTGCCCGATCAATTCCTGGTTCTCATCCCATCGGGTACGGGTTTTGATCGCGATAATCTTGGAGCTGGACATGGCCTCCATAAAACTGATTACGGCAATAATAAAAGCGGCAGGAATAAAGTGAATCGTGGCTCGCCAGTTGACGGCCGGCATGCTGATATGGGGCAGTCCCCGCGGAATGGCGCCGACCACCTTTCCGCCATCGGCTTCGAAGCCGACATAGGTACTGATCACAATCCCCAGGCACACGACAATCAGGATGCCGGGCAGTTTCGGGAAAAATTTTTTCATTAAAAGCAGCAGTGCCAGCGCACCCAGGCCGAAAACCAGGGAGAGAGTATGAATATGAGCAGCATTTTCGATAACATGCAGCACATCACTTAGAAAGTGTTCGCTGTTCTTCAGTTTCAGGCCAAGCATGGCCGGCAATTGTGACAGGCCGATAATGATCGCCGCGGCATTGATAAACCCATGCAGGACCGGATAGGATAAAAAATTGATCAGCACTCCCATGCGCGCGCATCCCAGAGCAATCTGAATAATTCCGGAAAGCAGGGCAATCAGAATGACATAGGTATAAAACTGCTCCGTGCCATAGTGGGCAAACGTCATGACGCTGGCCGCCGTCAGCAGCGACGTCATGGCCACCGGGCCGGTTGACAGCAGCGGTGATGATCCCAGAAGCGCCCCTACAATAACGGGAAGCAACGCCGCATACAACCCGTAATACGGTGGAACGCCGGCCAGCTGGGCGTATGCCAGTGATTGGGGAACAGCAACCAGGGCGACGGTCAGACCGGCTACGAAATCCGCCCGGAGAGTGTGTCGATTGACATCTGGAAGCCAGCAGAAAAAGGGGAAAAACCGTTTCCAGCCGGCAGCGGCCGGACAAAATTTGGCTGTGTCCATATTGACTATATGCTCACTATCTAACCATGGCTTAATAATAAATCATTGAAAAAACATCCCCCCGCAGGAGATTGTAAACCAGCGACTATAAACAATTTTCCTTAAAATCAGGGAGGATATCCAAAGATACGCCATGCGGGCCTGTTCCGTCAACCGGTATCCTTGTTTGACCAGAAAAAAGTTTGGCCGGGAAAAAGCGTGTACACGGGTTTTCAGACATTATTGTTTAAGCCGCGTCATCGGGAGGATGATGCCGGCCGCAGGCAATTAATTAAATTCAAAATCAGACAGCGTTATCTGCCGGGTCAGCCGCCGGCCCCGGCGGTCAACTGCAATGGCGACAGTGGCACCCATGGGCGTATAAAAGAGGATATATTTCAAATCAACGAGATCTTTTACCGGCTTTTCGGCCAAGCCGACAATGGTGTCGTCTTTTTTGATCCCGGCTTTGTCGGCCGGGCTGCCGTCCGTCACACGGACAACCCGAACGCCCTTTTCGGTCTCTTCGATGCCCACGCCCAGCAGGGGGGCCTTTTTTCCCTTGATCGGCGTTGTCCGCAGGACAAAATCGGCAATCCCCGGCATGGCGGCCTCATCCTGGACGATAACAGCATATGGAAATCCGTTGCGGCGATACCCTCTTTGGGGAATGCCGTATTTATACTGCACATGCCCGTTGCCAGCCAGGACAACCATCGTGGTATCCGGATGGGCCGCCAGATAGCGATGAACGGATTCGGCCATGGTTTCATCCCACAGGACCTGGGCCTGAAAAAAGAAATCAAATTGATTCAGCCGATGTTCTTTTTTGTGCATCCGAAAAATCTTTTGCAGATCGTACCGGTAGCGACGGTCGGTGAAATCCATTTCACCCGGCAGGCGTTTTCTGTCTGCCGAAGACAGGGCGTCGATCCCCTTGCGCGCCACCTGCCGGGAAATGTCGCCGTCGATATTTAACGCCACCACCGGTATCCGGTTTTCCCGGGCATAATCGATGATCGGTTTGTAGAGATTGTAATCAAAGCGCCATTTTTCAAAATAGGCGCTCTCTTTCAAAAAACGATGTTCATCGATCCGGCCGGCCAGATACGCATCGAGCGCCGGCTGATACGGCCGCTGGAACATTTCCATGCCCACCGCCACCTTGCGGCCGGCGTCGTGCAGCCGTTTGATCAGGACCAGCTGGTTGATGTGATGGGCAAAGCGATCGTGCTGCTCGCCGACGTAAATCACGCGCCGGGATATGAGCGCGGGCAGGATATCGTCCAGAGTGGCAGCCGGGTCCGGCCGGACAATGGTGGTTTCCGGACGGCTTAAGACCGGGATGCCGGCCGCGGCAGGGGCCTGCCGCTTTTCCGTTGCCTTTCCGCCGTTAAAGACCAGCCGGCTGTACCTGCCATAATGGGGCAATGTACGGACAATCGCCTCGGCCTCGCCACTGTTTTTAACGTGCAGAAGGGCGATCACCTCCTTTTCATCATACGGGTTGGGATACATCCTCAGACGAACGCCATCCGTGTAAACCGGCTGTCTGCCAAAGAGCATGCGCGCCGGCGGCGATTGAAACCCGGCAATCACCAGGCTGTGTCCGCGGATGTTGTCAACGGTAACCGCTTCGGAAGATTGCCAGGTGATTTTGGCCACTCCCAGCGCCTCGATGACCGACCGGTACTTTCCCGGCCGGCCGTCGGGCGTAATGACGCGCAGCGATTCCCGGCCCATGATCTTCGCCAGGGTTGGCGGGATTTCCGCCGGATCGAGACGACGCATGAGATCGTACCCTTCGTCCAGAACCACCCGGGTCGGCGGCTCGTCCAGGGGCAGCCGGATCGATTTCCGGGTCTGATGAAAATCGATAACACGGGTTGTCTTGCGACCCGGCGTTTCGATGGTCACCGGTACCTGCAGCGCAACCGGCGGATCTTTCTGGATCAGGTCGAAGTCGAGCATCAACTGTCCCCGGTCCACGACGACACTGGCCGGTGTCACGGTCAGGCTGGGAATGTCCGCCCGGTGCAGTCGCTGGTCAAAAAACGCCTTCAGATCCGTCCGTCCCGCCGTTTCAAACGCGGCCCGGATATCATCCCACGATGCCCGGCGAAACCGATTGGCCGTAATAAATGCCCGGAGGGCCGTCAAAAACGTCTCTTTTCCCATCCGTCTTTCCAGGGCATGAAAAATCATGGCCGCCCGGCCATACCCGATCGTACTTTCCATTTTGTTGTGCCGCGATATAAAAGCCGCCACCGGCATCGCCCGATCCGCATGGGCATAAGCGTCAAAATCGATCAGGATCTGTTTACGAAACCGGGCGCCCCGGCCGTCCATGTCGGCAAAGTGATAATCGGCCAGATAATCGGTGATTCCCTCCGACCAGTTTCCGCCCGTGGCATCGATGTAGACCGAATTACCGAACCACTGGTGCAGAATTTCATGACCGAGAGACGTCCGGGTAATAAAGGGCAGACGCACCACGGCTTTGCCCAGCAACGTATAAGTGGGGAAAGAATACCCAGTGGGCATCAGATTCTCGGCAACCACGAACCGCCGGTAGGGGTACGGGGTGAGCATGTTTTCGTACATGGCCAGATATTTCCTGGCAAACGACAGATAAACGCGGGCCAGCGCTGCATCCTCGGCGAAAAAATATGCCTCCAGGCGGATATCTTTATAACGGTCCACGGCCACCTTGTAGTTTCGTGACGCCGCCAGACTGATCCCGTCAACCGGATGGGCAAACTGAAAGTGGAAGATGCCCGCGGTTTCATTTTTATCCACATTAACGGCATCTGCTTCGGAAACCGCTGAAAATCCGCCGGGCAATCTGACGGTCAGGGCATACGTGGCCAGCAGACCGTCCGGCCGCGGATACCAGTTGCCGGTTAAAAAAACATTGTCCGAATCCATGTAGTTGGCCCGTGACGCACTGAAAACCGCTGCAAAGGTAAGAACGCGCGCCTCTCCCGGTACCAGAGATATGGTAAGCCGGCCATTTTCGGCCGAAAGGGGTTTTCCGTCAAGCTGCAGGCGGCCGAGCCCGACTGTCGACAGGTGCAGGTCGACCGGTTTTCCCGCTGTCAACCGGGCCCTGCCGGCAATGCGGCGATGCCCGGTATCCACCCGCACGTCCAGTTCGTATCTCAAATCCGTCGCAGCAGCCGCGGCGGGGAAAAGGACAACGAAAAGAACAATCGCGATCAATCGTTTCATCAGGGACTCCAGCAAGGAATACAGTTGGGCAGGTAAAAAAAGAGGCCGGCCGCCGCACGGGAAAGGACCTATTCCAGCCGGTAAACCTTGATCAGATTATCTCTATGATGGGCAAATGACCAGTGTTCGTTCTTGATAATACTGGCGGCCGCTTCCCGGTTTCCGGCTTTAACCGAATCGATAAACCTTTCGTGTTCATGCAGATTGATCCGCTCCCACTCGGGATCGTAATTCATGAGGGGAAAGTCATACAGCCGCTGTTTGATCGGCAAAAGGATCCGGTGGATCTGAACGTTATCGGTAAGTGTCAGAAATACATCATGAAAGTCCAGGTTCAATCGATAATAATCATCGAAACGGCTGTTTTTCAATGCAACGGCCAGACGGTTATTCAGCGTCTCCAGCCGGTCAATATCGGCAGCCGTGAACCGGTGAAACCCCGCCAGAATCACCGATGCTTCCAGCACTCCGACGATCTCGTATGAATTCTTTATATCCGGAAGCGTTAACAGCTTGATCAAGACGCCGCGACGGGGTTGAATTTCGACAAACTGTTCGGTTTCCAGCTGGATGAGGGCATCCCGCAAAGGCGCGCGGCTGATGTCGAGATGCTCACAGATGAGGTTCTGGTCGAGATACGATCCGGGAGTCAATGTCCCCCGGGCCAACGCTTCGCGGAGATAATTGTAGACTTTTTCCCTCAGGCTCAGTATTTTTTCCATGTGCAGACACTCCTTTCCGCCATTTAAGCTACTCGCCCCCGGTATCTTTGTCAAACCGTCATCCACAATGTTCTATTTGCTTGTTATTTAAAGATTTCCATATGCCACCGGGAATTCGGTATCCGGTCGACCACCGCCCGACACCAGCATGACATTCGAAGCGGCAGTGGGCAAATATGACATCATCGGCCGCAAGGTACGCATCGGCCCCGCAGACCGCCGACGGGGCATGAGGGCCATCATCCTTCAGGCCAATAACGAAGGGTCAGGAGAAAATGTCCCCTGACCCCCTGCCGCCGGTGCCACCCGGCGCCCGGGCTATTCTTCAGGTAAGAAGGGTTATTCGAACATAAACCGCCGCATGCTGACATTGATCAACAGGCCCACGGCCATCAGAATGGTAATCGTCGAAGACCCGCCGTAACTGATCAGGGGAAGCGGCACCCCCACAACCGGCATCAGCCCCATCACCATCCCGATGTTGATAAACATTTCCCAGAAGATGAACGCGACAATTCCGACAGCCATGAGGATACCAAATGGATCCCGGCATTTATTTGCAATACTTAACCCCCACAACAAGATCAGCAAAAAAAGAAAAATCACCAGCCCCGCGCCGATAAATCCCCATTCTTCAGACAGCACCGAGAAGATAAAATCCGTATGTTGTTCGGGTAAAAAAGAAAGAATATTCTGGGTGCCTTCGAGATACCCCTTCCCGGCGACGCCACCCGACCCGATCGCGATTTTGGACTGAATAATATGATACCCGGCCCCCAGAGGGTCCCGCTCCGGATTTAAAAACGTCAATATCCGCTGTTTCTGGTACGCTTTCAGCATTGACCAGAGGACAGGCAGAGAAACAGCGCCGGCCGTGACAAACATGATCAAGGTCCGCCGGCCGATACCGCAGAACAGGGTCATGGACCCGGCAATGAGAACCAGCATCATGGCCGTGCCCAGATCGGGTTGTTTAATGATCAGAACAAAGGGCAACGCAACGATCACCATCGGCTGAACCAGTTCGCGCAACGTCAGCCCGTGGGGCCTGAGGTGCCGTGAATAATAGTGTGCCAGCGCAATGATCAACACCACTTTCATCATCTCGGAGGGTTGAATGGACACCGGGCCGAGCGCCAGCCACCGCTGGGAACCGGCCACATGTTTTCCAAAAATCAGGACGGTGGCCAGCAGCCCCAGACAGCCGACATAAAGGACCATGGCGTATTGGTCAAATCGTTTGTAACCGACCATAAAACAAACGGCCATTCCCATGGCGCCCGCCCCCAGCCAGATAATCTGTTTGATATATAATGTATGCTGAAAAGTATTGCCGCCGGCATTGACGGCGCTGTAAATCGTCACCACGCCGATGGTCGATAAAATAATGGTCAACCCCAGCAGCCCCCAGTCGAAATAGGCCACCAATCTTCGATCAAACATTGTCGATCCTTTTCAGATATAATTCGCCCGGATATGACCGGTTCGGGTGCCCGGCGAGTCAGATGCGAAACAAAACATTAATTACGATCAAAAGCGGCGCGGACCGTATTTGCCGGGCTTTTTTTATCGAGATATGCCTGGATAACGTCCCTGGCAATGGGCGCGGCGCTTCTCGAGCCATGCGCCCCGTGCTCCACAAGGACGACAACGGCAATCTCGGGTTTTTCGGCCGGCGCGTACGCCACAAACCAGGCGTGGGACTTCAGCCGGTATGCCATGTCCTCTTCCTTGATACTCTCATTGGCTTTCCGGCTGAAAACCTGGGCCGTGCCCGTCTTCCCGCAGACTGCTATATCTTTCAGTTTGGCAATCCGCGCCGTTCCCCGTCTCCCGTTGACCACTTCCCACAATCCCCGGCGGATCAATGCCAGGTGACGCGGGCTTACCGGCAGCCTGCCCAGGATCTGCTTCTCAAAACGCCTGACCACCTTGCCTTCCGCAGTCTCCGCTTTATTCAATATAATCGGCCGGTAACGAATGCCGCCATTGGCAACCGCCGATATCAGGACCGCCATCTGGAGCGGTGTGACGAGATCGTATCCCTGGCCAATGGCCATGGAAAGGGTTTCGCCCCCCTGCCACCTCACGCCGACCCTTCGTTTCTTCCACGCTGCCGTGGGAATCAATCCGTCCTTTTCGTGGGGCAGCCGAATGCCCGTTTCCGCCCCCAGCCCGCAGGCTTTGGCGTACCACGCCAGTCGGTCAACGCCCACTTTCTGTCCCACCTGGTAAAAATAGACATCACACGATTCCGCTATGGCCTTTCTAAGGACAACCTGCCCATGGCCGCCTTTTTTCCAGCATCGAAATACCCGGTTTCCCAGGCGGTAGCGGCCCGGACAGAAAAATACGGTATTTTGATCAATAATACCTTCTTCCAGGCCGGCCATGGCGGTAACAATTTTAAAAATTGAGCCGGGGGGATATTCACCCTGGATGGCTTTGTGGGCCAGTGGATGTCGCGGATCTGTTATCAGGGTCTGCCAATCCTTTCGGGACAATCCGCCCACGAATGCATTCGAATCAAAGGCCGGGCTGCTGACCAGAGCCAGTACCTGCCCGGTATTGGGATCCATGGCCACGACAGCGCCCGCTTTATCCGCCAGGAAAGACTCCGCTTTTCGCTGCAGCCGTTTGTCAATCGTCAGATAAATGTTTTCACCGGGTTGGGCCGGTACCGATCTTAATACCTGCACGATCCGTCCGCTGGAGTCTACCTCCACCTGACGGCCGCCCTCGCGGCCGCTTAAAATATCTTCAAATGACCTTTCCACGCCCAGCTTGCCTATAAAATCGCCGCGCTCTTTTCCGGGAAAAGCCCCGCTTTTAAGTTCCCTTGAATTTATTTCCCCCATATATCCGAGAAGATGGGCAGCGGTCCGGGAGCTGAGGTAGTGGCGGATCGGATTGACATTGACAACAACTCCCGGCAGGTTAAAAGAATTGACTTCTATGGCTGCCAGCGTATCCCTCCCGACATCAGGTTTCAAAGATACCGGTTTATACGACGGAAACGACTTCTCTTTTTTTATTTTCCCCATCAGTTCATTTTTCGGGATATGCGTGTATCTGGCCAGTTTTGCCAGGGTCGAATCAACCGGTTTGGCATCGCTGGGAATAATGGCCACGTCAAAAGAGGGGCGATTGTCGACCAGCAATTCACCGTTGCGGTCAAAAATCAATCCGCGCGGTGCATCAATGGTTTGAAGCCGGATGCAATTATTGGCAGACAGTTGCCGGTATTTTTCCCCGCTGATGATCTGCAAATAAAAAAGGCGGGTAACCAGAAGGCAGATGGCGGCAAAAGCGATAATCATCATAATCGTGAGACGCCCTTTAAACCAGTCCATGCTCACAATATTGAGAAAATTCTTCATTCTGCCATTCCCCTGGCCGATCCGCGAAGAGGAACCACAGATACTACCGCCAGCCATATGCACATCGTCGCATTACCCATTTTTGCCCACCACAATCACCCGTCGAGCCATTTGCCGGGATTTCCTGAGCACTAAGCCAAGCAGGAACAGCAGGAACGGCCCGGTGACAATCGCCCAGAGCAGCTCAAAGGCAATCGGTCGGACAGTCATTTGTGCGATGGTGTCAGCAGAGGGATTCATCGAGACAGCACCGATAAAATTAAGCAGGTTTTCCATTAACACGCCATAAACAACAACGAACGGCAAAATAATGGTATTGCTGAGGCGAAGGTAAATCAACGCCCAGCGA
>Ga0256846_1000478_pt1 | contig 16194 bp, 25 predicted proteins | sample TevniametaG_FD_189098 | JGI IMG/M metagenome (GOLD analysis project Ga0256846, IMG submission 189098) | Tube worm associated microbial communities from hydrothermal vent at the East Pacific Rise, Pacific Ocean - Tevnia | ecosystem: Host-associated > Annelida > Integument > Unclassified ...
GTGCAAAAACGCGGGGGAGTAGAAACGGTACTCCCGCGCCTTCACCATCTCGGCGGCGCGTGGGGTCCACTCGACCCGGCCCCAGATGGCGCCGTCGCGCAGCTCCAGCGATTCGATCCAGCCAGCAGCGGGTGCCTCTTCGCCCTTTGGGCCCCTTAGCTCCGTGGCGTGCTCATAGTCGATGGGTAGTGGGGCGCGGTTGGCGGAGAAAGCGTCCACCACCGCCTGGGGGTTGGCGTTACGCCAACGGCGGCCATCACGGCCAACCAGATCCCCAGCGGGGATCAGCGGCAGCCACTCCGGTAAGGCAGTGCCCTGCAGTTGGAAGTTAAGCGAGAGAGAGGAAACATTCATGGGCCGCAGCTTAGCGGCGCGTGGGGAGAGGATAGCCCGGCAGAGGTTCAGGGAGAGCGGCTCATGGGCTGTTTTTTTACGTTATCCGCAATCCTGCCCCAACACAAACACCACGCACCATCGGATCGCCATTTAACTCGGCGCGTGATCGTTTAACTATTTTTCGTGGTAACAATATGGCAGCAAGCCGCAATCGCGCCTCTGACGGCCTCTGATGGCGTCTTGGCGCGCGCACCCAGCAAACTAAAAACGCCGCTTAGGCGCTGTCTTCGCCCCCCGCCGGCCCAGCCCAGCCAGGAACGCACTATGGATAGAGAGTGCGGCAGTAATCACCCGGCCACCTCCGCCAGATGCTCACGCAGAATCTGCATGATCTCCACCTCGTCATCGCCAGAGAGCCCCAGGAACGGCCGAGCAGGGATACCTCGGCTCTCATCGCCAAACTGATGGGTGGCGGCATAGGGCAGGTTGCTACCGAAGGCCAGGCTGTCGGGGGAGGCCTCATAGCTCAGGGTGTCGCCCAGGTACCCCTCCAGCACCAGGATCAGGCCGGGGTTTTTCTTTTTGCGCGCCTGGTAACGTCTATTGAGCGGTTTCCAGGGGGTGCCGTCTGGGGCCTGCTGGTCATCGAAGCGCTGGGTATGGCTCTGCTCCAGGTACTTGCCGATATCCTCAAACACCAGCTCCAGGTCGGTGCCGGCCTGGGTGAGGCGGTTGAGCACATCGGTGACGCCTCTGGCATCGATGCGGTAGTCGATATTTAGGGATGCGCCTGCCATGGGTTATACTCTATATAGGTGATCGATCTGGGACGGCCCCCAACAGATCGAGAGCCTGCCCGCCCCGGCCGTGGGGAGCGAGGGCCACTATTCACCGTACCTCCAGATTAGCGCCCCCTGCCGTTGCCGATTGATGTATTTGCGATCGGACGTGGGCAAAAATGTCCACCCCTCCAGCTGCCCCTTACGCGCATCAGCCACCAACAACAACGAGCGCGCTTTGCCCAGATCATAGGCCTTGATCAGACGGGCGCGCAGCACGACCTTACCTGTGCCACGATGCCGCCAAAACGATAGCCATACCTCATAGGGGGCTGTCAGCAGATCGTCGAGTAACGGGAGGTACCTCGACCGGTCTGGGGCGATATGCGAGCCTAGTGATTGAGCATTAACCATCACCGGCAGGCCGCCAGGCTGATAGACCTTTGATCGACCGCCAAACTGCCGCTCCAGCGCCGCAATCACCGCCGCCTCATCGGCGAGGTGCGGACCAAGCGCGATGCCGGGCGCTAGCGGGAGCTGCTCAGGTCGCCCCGCCTCGGCCCACCCCCCCGGTGTCAGAGCCTCCCAGGCCGCCCCCTTCATCGCCTGCCACTCGTCCATCACGGCTTTAGATAGGGGCTGGCCCCAGGCCGCCGTGCCAGGGTTATAGGCAAACCCCGGATCGATGCCCTTTGGCACCCGCACTTGGCGGGGGCTCGGCCCGCGGGCGCCAACCAGCTTATCCTCCCACTCGATGGGCGGGGCCTTATCGGGTCCGCTCTTACCCAGCCGCCTGATGTCACGCTCGCTGAGCATCAACTTCTTGCACTTGCACCCCCAGCCGTTCTGTGGAGTGTGGGTCTCCCACCAGGGGTCATCGAGGGGGATCACCAGGCCATCCCACTGCTGGTGCTCCAGGCGGGGGTGTTCGACGGCGCGGGAGTGGCGGTAGAGCCCATAGGGGCGGCGCTTGCGCAGCGCCGGGTTCTGCATCTGCTTTTCACGCCCGGCATTGTAGGCCTGGCGCAGGTTGGTATCGTAGATCACGCGGGTGCGCCAATTGCGCCCGCCATTGTAAGACCAGCCATGGCGCTCGACGATGCGGTCGAAATCCGCGCGGAACTGCGCCAGGGTGGCGCCAGACTCAATGGCGCGGCCAACCGCCTGTTGCAGATCCACCAACAGCTCATCACGCATGGCGCCGGCGACCACAAAAGCGCGAGCGTGCATCCCCTCCCAGATGTCGGTCCAGCTGGCGGTAGGCAGGCGGAGCTTATCTTTGAAGAAAGAGACGGCCTCTTTGAACGGCAGGGAGCCATATTCAACGGCCATTTTCTACCTCATAACGCCCCGCCAGATCGGCGGCGGAAAACCCCAGCTGCATCACCTGGGCCAGCGCATCCGGGTCGAGGTGGCCATAGGCGTCCAGCAAGCTGACCTGGAACGCCTCCAGGCTCTCCGCCTGCCCCAATAGCGCCTTGATCTGGTCGAGCATCTGGCCGATGGCGGGCGCCGTCTGATCTTGGAGTTGATCAACATAGTGATCGACCAGTTCCGGTGTGGCAGGCGTCGCCCGGTTAAGGGCGGCTACCCCATCGGCGCTGGCTGGAGCGGCGGCCTGCCCGGGCGGCGTCAGCAGAGCCGCCCCCTGGTCGGGGTCTGGCAACCCCATCTTGTCGCGGATTACGCTCTGCTCAACCTGCAGCCCCAGTGGGACCAACTTGGCCAGACCGTCGGCGAGCAGGGCCAGATCCTCGGGTTTTGGCACCTCCAACTCGATGCGGGGGTAGTCCGCCTGGGGGCCAAAGTTGAGATCGATATAGGGGCGCAGCAGATCCCGATTGAGGGTGTTCGCGAGGGCCTTGGCGTCGGCCTCCAAAATATCCACGCGCACATCGTTATGGACTTGGGCCTGGGCGTTCGAGCTCCCGTCATCCGCCGTCATGGTCTGACCCAGCACCGCTTTGCTGATCTGTTTGTCGAGCCACTCGGCGAGTTTCAAGAACATATCGGGACCGCCGGCGGTGGCGGCCACGGTCTGGAACTCGATATTCATGCTCTCGGGGATGATCCCGGCGGCATCACTGGCGATGTTTGCCACGGCGCTGAGCAGCACCGCCTTCTCCTCTTCCGTGGCATTCGGCCCATACTTGCCGACCCGCAGGGGCAGGCCGAACACGTCGGCAAACGCCAACCAGTCTTTTACCGTCCACGCCTTGCACATATAAGAGAAGGCGGCCAGGCGGGCCAGCCCGCCGCGTGCCGGCAGCCCCGACTTGAGGCGCGGGGTGTGGATGATGAACTTGTAGGGCGGCAACTCGACCCCGTTGGGGTCTGCCTCGTCGAGCAGGCGCAGGCTGTGTCCGCTGGCCCGGTACCAGACGAAGAAGCGCGGGTCGCGCCAGGCATAGTCGGGCAGCCACTGGCTGCCGTCACGCCGCCAGAGCAGCTCCACCGCACTGTAGCCCTTGCCCAGCGCGTCGAGCAGGTCATCGACCAGGTCGCCAAAGGCGGGGCGACGAACCACCCGGCGCACGGCATCGGCCAGCGCCACATCATGGGGCGCATCGCTATAGGCCTCAACGGTGACGGGCACGCCAGAGACAGCCCGTTTGCGGGTGCCGAGCACAGATGCATAGTGGGGGTCTCGCTCCTCCATCTCCTCGGCCAGTGTCAGATAGTCGTGGCTATCGCCGTCATCGGCGGCCAACAGCAGCCCGGCCAGGCGCTCAGGCGTGAGCCCACCCGCCACGGTGCTACCGCTCCAGATCTGGCGCAACCCGGTCAGGCTGGGGGCGGCGATCTCGCGGGTGAGCTGCCGGCGGCGTATCGGGTTGCCGTGTCGGTCCAGGATTCGGCTCTCGGTTGTCTCAGGCATTACCAGATCCCCTTGCGGCGTCTAAAGCCTGCGGTGGTGCGGATGGGGCGGGATTGTGGGTCGCCCGGCTTGGCCAGGTCGCTGATGGGGGTGTAGGCGTAGGCCTGCACCGGCTGAGTGGCGGCGTGAATCGCCAAAAAACAGGCCCAGGTACGGTCGGCATGGCCGGCGCTGTCCGATTCCGCCACAAAGCGCGGGGCGCCGGTGGCGCTGGCGACCTTCTGCAGTTTATGCAGGTCCGCACGCAGGGCAGGATCACCCGCCGGGATGCGGATCTTTCTATCTTCAAAGGCCTCTTTGCCCTGAGTGGCCATCACCAGCTTGTTGGGGCCAGTGAATAGCACCCCCTCCGCCCGGCTGCCGTAGCGGCGTTTGGCATCCTCTACCGGCTTTTCGCCCATTCCGGTCTGGTCCATACAGAGGCGGGCCACCAGGTATTTCTCAAACAGACTATCCATAGTGGCGTCGTGCTCGGCGAAGCTGGCGCGCTTGAGGGTGATGATCTCGCGTGTCCAGAGCACATCACCGACCGGCTCCAACACCCAGGCCACCCACAGATCGGAGCGAGCAGCGATGTCATTCCCGATATAGACGGGGTTGCTCTGATAGCTGTCGGGGGCGCCGGCTTGCGGGTGTTCACAGGCGTTAATCAGCGTATAACTGAGCCAGGCGCTGGCGGCGTCGAGCCACTTCAGCTCAAACTCCTGGGCCCAGGTATCTTCATCATCCGCGCCGTCGCGTAGCTCGTCGATATCGCGCGGTAACCCATCGTTTACTGCCTGATAAATATCGGTTATCTGCCGATACCAGCGGTTATCTGTCCCTGTGATCAGGTCATAAAACTTGTTCCCCTTGCCGTTGGGGGTAGAGACCACTCGCAACTTGTGACCGGCGGAGATCACCGGGAACAAGGCCTTCCAGATCTTGCGGCTATCCTGGTGGAAGGCGAACTCATCCAGAAAACAGTTGGCGGAGAAGCCGCGCGCGGTGTCGGGGTTGGCGGGCAGTGCGGTGATGCGTGAGCCGCCGGGCAGGGTGACCTCCAGGCTCTTATAGCTGGCATCCGCCAGATAGTCGACCTCCTGGTAGCGGATGGCGTGCCCCAAGGCCTGGAAGTGGCGTTTTATCCCCTCCTCCATCGCCTCTTTCGCCTGACGCTCACCCCGCGAGAGGATCACCCACCGCTCCTTATTGCCCGCCGCCTCGGCGGTGAGGCAGGAGAGGGCGATCTCCAAAGTGGTGGTAAAGGTCTTGCCGGTCTGGCGAGCGAACATCGCGCATTTGAACCGGCTCTGGTTCTTCAGCCAGCGCTCTTGATAGGGGTAGAGCTGGATCGGCGCGGCCACCTCAAACCCCATAGAGGCGCTTCACCGCCTCTTCCAGGGTCGCCTGGTCGAACTCGCCCGAGCCTTGCATCGCATCGAGTTCGGCCTTGGCGCGGGCCTGCTCCGCCTCTTTGGCGGCCTTTTCAATCTGAAACTTGCGGGTATTCACATCGGACCGGTTGAGCTGGGCGATTGATTGCATCAGCGCGGGCAGCTTGATCTGGGCATCGTAGCGGCCCTCTCTGATCACGCTCATCAGCTCCTGCTGGGCCAGGGCGGTGAGGGTCTGGTTCATCGCTGCGCCGTCGTCGCCGACCACCTCGGCAAACGCCTTGGCCATCTCGATCGACTGCTTGAGCTGCTTCTGCTCCTCCTTGAACCGCTTGCCATAGCGCCCCAGGGCAGAGCGGGAGACCCGCCACCCCTGCTCTTTGAGCGCCTGGCCGAGGCCGTCATAGTCCCGAAACCCGAGTCTGACGAGCTCCTGGTCGAGCCACGCCTTGATCTCTGGCGGCAGGGTCTCGACGCTGGAGACCCGTCCCCGGCGGTTTGTCAGGGCGGCTGGCTCTGGATGCTCGCCGGGGGAGTAGATATCGAGCCCTGCATCGGCCGGATCGGCCAGCCAGGCCAACCCGGCGGCGGTGACCTGCCCGGCCAGCCACTCCACATCAGGCAGCTCGATCAGGCTGACCAGCCCGACCTGGTTGAGGTAGCGCAGTGACCGGCGCACCCGCTCCAGGGTGGGGCGCAGGGTGGGGTCGTGGGTCAGGTGTTGCAGCAGGCCAACCTCACCCATCGGCGCCGGTTCGCACTGGGCGAGGCGCTGCAGGATGCGCAGACGGCGGAGTTTGTCGGTATTGTCAGGCATCGCCGCCCCCTTTGCCCCGCATGATGCCGACCAGGGTGCTGACCTCGCGGCTGATGCCACGGAGCTGGCTGTAGATCTTGTCCTGCTCGGCCTTTGACTCCTCGTGGATCTCCTTTAGCAGGTCACGCATCTCGCCACGCACGGAGTTGAGTTGATCCACGTTGACGTAGTGTTTGTAGAGCTCGGCGCGGGTCTGAGACGCCATCCGACGCACTTCGTGGAGTTCGCTGCTGATATTGGTGACCGATCCCGCCCACTGAGCAAACTTCTCATTCAGGCGCTTGTAATTCTGATTGACGTGCCATTGAAAGAGAGACACCAACATACCCACCACGGCGACCGCAGCGGCGACAGCTGTCCAATCCATCAGTATTCCACTCCTTTCATGCGTCTCTCTTTGTCTTCTTTACAGCGCAGGCAGCGCACCGACTCAGGGCGCGCCGCCAGACGGGCGGCGGGTATTGGGTCGCCACAATCGCGGCAGCACCGTTCGCCATTGATAATCAGCGGTCGATCCCGTTCCATGGCCCGGCTACGCTGACGGTTTAAGGCCGCCTCGCGGGCGGCCATCTCCAGCGTTTTTGCCCGGTCGGCATCATCCATCGGCGCGTTTGCGGATGGGGCGGTCGGCCGTCACCCGCCCATAGACGGCCATGGCACCTCCGGCCAGAGCAGCGACGGAGGCGACAACCTCGGTGGTGCTGGCGACATCGACGGTCAGCCCAAACAGTGGCGCCAGGCCGGCAAAGGTCGCCACCAGGCCACCGATTACGCCCTTGGACTGCCACCACGGTTTGATGTACGTGTTCTGCTCGTTCATTTTTGCTCCTTGGTATAGAGGGTGTGTTTTGCGAGGGGTTTCAGGTCACCCTTGACCCAGTCGCGCACCTCGAACCCGGGGCAGAGTTTGATCCACTCATGGGGGTCGGCGCGGCCGTTGTGATTTGTGTCTGGCGACAGGTCACGATGGCCGATCAGGGTGCGGATGGTGAACTCTTTACGCTGGCGCAGGCCGCTGACCAACTTGGCCAGGCTATCCCACTGCTCGCGGGAGAACCGGTCGGTGCCGATCAGACAGATGCCGATACCTCGGCGGTTGGGCCGACCGCGCTTCGGGTCTTTCTTGGGATAACGGGGGTCGATGGCGTGGGCGCCCGTCTCTGTCAGGCGGCGGCCATTGCTGACGCTGCCGTTCACCGCGATGACAAAATGGTAACCAATTGCCCGCAGGTAGGGCTGATGCAGCGCATAGGGCGGATGGGCCCATGGCCCCTCGCCAAGGCGCGCTTCCAGGGCGCGGCGAAAACCCCGCTTGTAGTGCCATTTGTCGATGGTCAGGGCCGCCACCGGCTCGCCATTGGGCGTGCCGGCGCAGTGGATGACAAGCGTATCGATATCGGAAAGGGGGCGGTAACGGCTCATGCCGCTAGATTAGAAAGGGCAGCGGCGGGGAGCGCCCGGCAGGGGTTCAGGGTGATTGGGGTGGGGTGACGGTTTTAGGGTACGCGCTGGGGTTGGATGGCGTCAATTGGGGTTACAAGGCGCGGGGAGATAGCACGCGTGGCAAGCTCTTGCGTAGCCCCTCAAGCACTCGTGACCAGCCGATTCTTCGCTTCCATGGCTGACCGTCCGCAACGACATCGTAACAGTCGATGCGGTCGGATCGGTAGAGATCCAACCGATGCACGACGCGGCCGTGGTCGTAGTCAATAATGACGATGCGGCGGCGCAAATAGGGCAGCTCTGGCAGAGAGGATGAGGGCACGTCTTCCATGCGCCGGCGCGCCTTGGCTGCCCGCATGGCAGCCAGGCGTTCCTGCTGACGATTGGTGACTCGGTAACTCATACCTTGCATGGTCGGTATATTCTGATGTTATATTTCAGCTGGCCGCGCAGTAAACGTCGGCTCGTGTTCCATGTCCACGATCATGCGTGATATTTCACGACCGCCTTCCGTATCATGCAATGCTATTGTCAACGGCCAGTCGCTTTCCCATCCATCGTGGCCAGAGACGTAATCATCAGCCGCGTCTTGCGCGATATAGTCCGGGTCTTCTTCAATATCCCAGTTTGTTTCCAGCGGGTAATAGCTATCTTCGCAGTGGTCGATTACTCGATAAAATATCGTTCTTTTGTCCATATCGTTCACCATAAAAATATAACAAGCACATCCAGCGGACTCCTAACGTCGCCGCTGATGTTGGTCGTTAGTGGTCACAATCCGCATCCGTATGCGCCATCACAGCCGGTGCTGAATAGGTCTGGTTCCGCTTCTTTCATGCGCTTTGTCTGTGGGCCGAACCTCGCCCATGTCATGACGCCGAATATTCCAATAGCCCCAAACCGTTTGGGCCGAAACATTGGCTTTCCAATCTCAACTTCGAGGTCATTTACCCGTTCAATTTGTGCAGGCCCCATCAGCATGAAGTCTGCCCGGTTTGCGTTTACGCAAGGCTCACATTCACGGCTGCGATGCGGTAGCACTTCAAATCCTGCTCGGTGGATTAGAGCGTTTCGTTGTTTTTCGGTGTGCATAAAAAGCGGGTGCCAGAGTGTTCTGCCGCCGTGATACTCGGAATCATCTATATACCCAGGTGTGTCTGCACGATCTAGGCTTTCTTCTCTGCGCTTGCCAACCAATACGAACGCATCTCCTTTCTGGTCGACGTCATCAATCCACTCCAAGAACGGAAGTCCTTTTAGAAAAATGGTACAAAATTGCTGCCCATTGCCGGGCCAGCCTTTTTTCATGCGCACCAGTTCCGCCATTCCCATGCTTTCAATGCGCGCCGTCTTAAAGCCATAGTTTCGTGCAAGTGCCTCGCCTTCTGCTACACGCTTATCCCAGCCTGGGTGCGCCCATCCTGTATCGCAGTAAACCACAGTCACATCAAACAGTAGGTTTTCATAAGCCCATTGAATCATGGCTATACTGTCGTTTCCGTAGCTCGCAGAAATCACATTCATAATTCGTACCAAGTAACCACTAACAAGGTGCTGCACATGGATGCTCGCTGGCGCTCGCACCAGTGAGCACTGCCGTTATGTTGCTTTACAATTTCACTTATTGCGGCCTTTCCGCGAATATCGCTACCATCCCAATATTGAATATATGCTTCGCCGCTTTCCCCGTGGCCACAGCAAGCATTCATGACCCCAGGTAAAGTTCCTATACATCCATCATGCCCTTCTTTTGTGTTGCTCTTTCCGCAGTGTCCGCATGGACGCTCGTTCCCAGCCGTAGCTGTCATTGTGTCCTCATATAGCCACTCACCGTTTACATAAACAATTGAATGACCTTTTAATTTACTTCGCCTCACAGACTCGCCTCGGTTAAATCTCAACATAACAAGCCATTCCAGCCGACCGCTAACGCGGCGGCTGAATTCTGTCGTTGAGGCTGTCGGAAAACCCGTATATCTGAACAAAAGAGTGTTTGTCTGAATCTGGTTTTTCGACAGGCTCGTTAGGTGAAATAAGCAACAAGCCCAACATAATTCCGCCACCAATTGGCAGTGTTTGATATATTTTCCAGCACCATAAAAAATCCAAATATGAATAAATTGAGCCATATAGATAAGCAAACAGAGCGGCTGGTAGCTCAAGTATTAGTGCAGCTATAAAAAACCATCGCATAAATTCCACAATCATCACCCACCCCAAAGCCGCACAATCTCCAGAACTGACAAGACCATGGCATAACCGGCCAGCGCCGCCACGGCGCAGCTCATCGCCGTCAGGGTCAGCACAAACAACAGGTTGATATATCGTTTCAGCATCAAAACAGCTCCCCTTGGTTATCGGCCTTGGCCGCCATGCGGGCCTGTATCAGATAGATGGCCCGTTCTGTCAGTCGGTGGCGGCGGGCGATGCTGGGCACGGTCTCGCCACGGGCGCGACGTTGCATCACGTCATGCCAGATCAGTTGCCGGTAGGCGCGGTGCAGGCGTGGGATGTCGATCCGTTCGCCGCGATAGGTCTCGACCAGCGCGGCATACTGCTCGGGGTTGAGGCAGGTCGCAAAGTCGTGGTCGGGGCGGGCCGCTACAGGCACCTTGCGGCTGAGGCCGCCGTACTGGCCAACCAGGCGCAGCAGGCCGTCCAGGCCGATCACGTCGGCCAGCTCTTTGGCGCGGGGCGGTAGCAGGTCGGGGCTAATCTCCATGCAGGGTGGCCTCTAGTTGCCGTTTTTTGTCGGCGATCTGCCGGGTGAGCGCGTCGTTGGGGCTGGCGTCGTGCAGGGCCTGGAGGTTTTTCAGCTCGCTCTTCAGGTGGCTGACGATCAGCTCGGGCTTGGCGGTGGTGGGCTCGCCACCGTCCCCGACCAGGCGGTGCGAGGGGTGGCTGATCTGCGTCTCTGGCCGTTCGGCACGGCCTGCGGCCTTAACGGCAAGACGCCAGACGACCTCCATCAGATAGGCGTGGTCCGCCAGTGGCAGGATCAGGCTGCCGGCATCCCGCGCGGCGAGGGTCTGCTCGATGCCCTGCTGCCAGAGTTCCAGGGGGGCGGCGTGGCTGATGCGCTTGCGCTCGACATGGCCGCTGGTGACCAGGGCAGTGAGATCCCGCAGCAGGCGGGCGAGTTTTCCCATGCTGACGGCGCGCCCCTGGGGGGCATGCAGGCTGAGGTAGGGGATCACCAACTTTGCCAGCGGGGCGGGCAGCGCGAGGGCAGCGGCCAGGGCCTTGCGGGCGTCGGCATCGGTGAGGGCATGGGCAAGATCAAATTTTGCCCCACAGGAGGGGCATACACCGGGGATAGGCATCACTTAACCTCCTGTTCAAGGCGTTTTTTCCACCCCTTTAGCGCCTCGATGGCGCGGCTGGCGTCTGCCGTGGTGAGCCACTCCGGGCTGTGGCGGCCGGTGTGGCGGTTGAGCCAGCGGCCGAGGGCGCGTTCGGAACCGTCACGGATGTGGCCGGCCTTGTAGAGGCCGATCCACAGGGCGCGGATCTTGCCTGCCATACCCCGGCTCTTGGGGCTGTATTGGCGGCTGCGCTTGGGTTTCCACCCCAGGCGCTTGAATTCGGCGAGCAGCTTGGCGCGCTCCCTGGCGCTGAAATCCTTGGCGCTGATCTTTTTGTTGTCGGTCATGCGCAACAGCAGCGCCCGGTAGCTATCCTCGGCCATGGCCAGATCGTGCTTCGCCATGTGGATCTGGGCGAGGTCGCGCTTTCTGGCCTCTGCGGCCTGTTTCAGGCGCTGCTCCATGGCGCTGGCCTGGCGGCTGAGGTCGTCGGCGCGCTTGATATCGTTGTGGTAGGCCGGCCCTTCGGCGTATTGGGCGGCCTGACGGACAAGCGCCGCCTGCTCGCGCAGTTTTTCCACCTGTTCTGGGCTGTCAGACATCGATATTCTCCCGGCGGTAGTACCAGCTGCCGCCTTTGCGGGTGCAGATGATCTGGCGGCCGTTGGCGCGCAGCTCGGCGATGCAGCTATTCACCGCGCAAACGCGGGCGTAGGCCATGATCTCAAGGGTGCTGTATTCGCGCCCGTCGCCCAGCAGGGCGTCTACCCGTTTGAGACGGTCACTGGTGTCGATGTTGGCGGCTTTCATATCAACCTCTGGCTGCTCATCAGACCCGGCGAACCACCGCCGGATGACGGCCCCAAGGGGCCGTTTCGCAATCAAAAAGGCCCGTCTCGTGGGCGAGTCGGCCAGGTCAGCGCGGCAAAAGGTGAGAGGTCCGCACCCCTGGCTGCCGGTGTTAAAGCACCGCCGGCTGGCTTCGCCCGGTTGCCGGGCGGTTGGTTGGTAGGGCTGGCAGATCCCCCTTGCCCAGCTCGTAGCGGGCGCAGGCACGGTATTGGCGCCGAAGCTGCCCCACCACCTGATCAATGGGGGCCTGCCATCTCAGCGCCTGCACAGCCGCCTGATGGCAAGCAGCACGCACCGTATCGGCCTCCATCCGTCTGTGGATCGAGCTAACCTTATTGCTGTTGATGTGCATTACGCGGCCTCCTCGATGCGCTCGGCATCCTTCAGCAGGGCGGCGATGATCTTGTCGACGGCGCCATCGACCGGTTTGATGACGATCTTCTCCGCGCCAGGCTCAACCCGGATCCGCAGCCGCTTGATGTCGGCGGTGGTCAGGTCGGCCACCGCCCGCTTATCGACCCGCTCGCTGACGGCGATCAACAGCTCTGCTTGCGCTTCGGGGAGCTGTGTGCGGATGCGGCGGATAGTCTCGGCCTCGTCGGGGATCTCGACCTTGGCCTTGCCGGTCAGGTAGCCAACCTTGACGCCGCTAAAGACGCGGGTGCGGGGCTTCTCGAACAGCGCCGGGGCCAGTTCCAGGGCGCTGCGCAGGCGGTCGTGGCAGCCGGCCGCCTCATCCACCGCGCGGCGGATGGCGGGCAATTCGCGCCGGGTGAGGGCGTCGATCTCGGCCTGTAGTATGGCGACCCGGTCGGTCAGGGCGGCGCGGGCGGCGGCGTAGTCTGCCGTCAGCTGCTCAATCTCTTTCATGGTCATTGGTCTCTCCTGATGGCGAGGGGGCGGCTCAAGCACGGGTCTTCGTACAGGGCAACGTAGGTGCGCCCGCCGGGGCTAGCGTGCTGCTGGCGCAGGGTGCCGATAAAGCTGAGGCTGACCGTGCGCCCCTGGCGCAGGTCCAGCGAGATATTGAACAGCGCCTCGTTGATGATCGACTCCACGGCGTCTGGGCAGAGGTCGTAGAGATCACGGGCGACCCGATGCACGCGGGTGGTCAGGTCACGCGCGTAGGCGTCATATTTTTCACTGCAATTCATGCCCGCACCTCCCATTCGACCTGGGCGCCCTTGTGCAGGGTGGTCATGGTGATGCAGCGACGCCCATCGCCCCGGCCGCGGATCATGCGCACTGCGCTGCGGAAACGCCGGCAGCGGCGCCCGCCCTGGATAGTGATGATTGGGTTACGTAGGCCGATCTGCACATCCAGTACCGTAAAACCCTGTTCGGCCAGGTCCAGCATCGCCCGGTAGGCGTCGGTCACCGAGTTGAGCAGGTGGGCGTTCTGGGCACCGATGCTGCCCGGATGGTGGGTGGTTTTGTGGTGTTGGTGGCTCATGATCTAGCCTCTCTGTTGTTTTCGCAGCGGGGGCATGCCTGGGAGAGCATCACCCGCATTGGGTTGGTGGCCGCAAAGCTGCCGCTACGGCGCTGGTAGTCGATGCAGCGATTGCGGGGCATCTCCCCGACGACGGGGCAGTCGACAACCGCCCCCATCAGGGCGCCTCTCACCGCCTCTTCAACACGGTGCAAATCGCCGCTATAACTGCCCTTAAGAACCTGATTAACCACTGCCGATGAGTAGCCAATCAGGCGGGCGGCGCGGCTCTGCGAGGTGCGAGCGCACTCTGTCGCCAGTACCTCTATCCAATCGTTATTCACTGTTCGATCCCTCCGTCGTAGACCCGGTGCTGGTTTGGGTCGTAAGTCTTTCCATCACTCTGCAGGCGCGGTGCCTTTGGCCCGGTGTCGCGCACCAACCGGTAGCCGGCATGGCCACCCTTGCGGCCGTTGGCCTTCGGCTGCGCTTCGATCAGGTATCCGGCGCGGCGCAGCCCGGTGACGTATTTACGGGCGTTGGCCGGGCCAATCTCGGCGGTGGCGATCAGCTCCGGCAGGCCAAACTGGCGCAAGATACGCATGCTGGCCCAGGCCCGGTCGCGGGCGCGGGGCTGGCGGTTCCAGACCCGGGTGTGGGCGTTGTGGGTTCGGGCCATTAGCGGCGCCCCCGCAGACTGGCGACTTTGCTACCGGCGTCGGGGTTGACCGCTGCGCCGATGAAGTAGTCGAACCCGTCGGGCAGATCAGCCATGCCGATCGCATCCAACCCCCTGGAGCGGGCGTAGCGCTCGATCTGCCCCAGGCCAACCGTTAGGCGGCGCACCTCGGCGCCTGGGGTGGCCTGTTTGCCCTTGGGAGAGGCCTTCTGGTAGAGGTCCGCCAGCAGGTCGTCGGCGATCTGCACCTCGGCCAGGCCGTTGGCCAGCAGCCGGGCGTCGGCCGGGTCGATGCCGGCAAACCCCACCCACTGGGAGATGCGGCCCGTGAACTGTTCGTTGCCCCGGATACGGCGCTCGATGCCGTGCATGCCGATCAGGATCACCGGCACGGTGGAGAGGTCGTGGATGTCGCGCAGGGTGTCGGTGAGCCGGCGGCTCTCGACCAGATAGTCCGCCTCGTCGAGAAACAGCGGGCGGCCTGTCTCGGCGAGGCGTTGGATGATCGCCTCCACCATCTCGCCGTTGTTCATCTTGCTAATGTCCAGATCCAGCTCGCGGGCGATGGCGGTCAGCATCGTTTTCGGGCTCCACAACCGCATCGCGCGGATATAGACGCCGTTGCACTGGTTGATGAACCAAGTGGCGGCGGTGGTCTTGCCGTAGCCGGTCGGCCCCCAGATCAGCCCCATGCCGGGCATGCCGATACTGCGGTTGATGAGGGCGTCGCCAGCGTCCCGCAGCCGCGAGACGTTTTTGACAGGGATGATTCGATAACGCATGATTAACACTCCTTTTGGGGCCGTTTTGGCCGCTATATTTCGCCCTGCTGGAACAGGGCGTTCTCTATTGGGCCGCGCTCTGCGGCCCGGTTTTGCTCACCGGGGCGGGGAAATCCGCCTCGGTCAGTTCAAATTCCTCGAATATCGCCTGCTGAGAGGCGGCGCTCTGGCTGTTCCAGTAGGTGTTGCACTGCTGGCGCAGATCGCTGTCAATGGCCTCGCCCTGCTCGATGCGAGCCCGCACCCGCAGCCACTCGGCGTGGCGATAGCGCGGGTCATCCTCCAGGGCGGCGAACGGGGCCGCCTGCTCTTCGGCCTCGATGATCCGCGCCACCTCGTTCTGCAAGATCGGATCGACGGCCGGTGGCTGGTAGTCGATCTGCACCGCGCCCTCTTCCCGGACGGCCTCCAGCTTCTTCTCCAGACGATCCACCCGCCCCTGCTCACGTTGAGCGCGGGCGTGTTCGATAAAGTTGATGTAGGGCTTGGCGTTGGCATCGCGTTTGGCGGTGCAGAGCAACACGCCACGCTCATCGGAGATCCACACCTGCTCGCCGTTGGTCGGCTCGTAGGCCACCCGCACCGTCCGCCCGTGGTACAGCGCCAGGTCATCGGAGAAGTAGCGGCCCCAGGGCAGGCTGACCTCGCCACGCACCGCCCGGCGCTCCACCGACGGCAGCAGATCGTGCAGATCGTCCTGCTCCAGGGTGGTGGGCCGCCAGCCATCGGCAACCGCCTCGGCCCAGGCCTGGTTCGGGCTCTTGCCCTTCAGGCTGCGGTGGGGGCGGTCGTTGTACTCCGCCAGCGCCTGGCGGCAGAGGCCAATAAACTCCTGCCAGCCGGGCAGGTTGGAGCCGTCGGTATTGGCGATGGCCATCGCCTTCTTGAATGCCTCTTTGTCCATGTCCCGCCCGGCATAGACCGGCAGGCGCTTGGCCAGCGGGCCCCAGACTGAGCTGTTGAACCGCTCAATCACGCCGCGCGCCTGGGCGCGGTAGGCCTCGGAGAACATCAGGGTGGTGCCGAGCCGCTCCAGGGTGGCCCGGTGCTGCTCGCCGCGATAGGCGCCGTTGTCGCTGTAGTGCATCGCCGGCACGCCACAGGCCGGGTCGAGGGCCATCTCCCGCAGAGCGCACCAGATGGCGAACTGGCTCTCGGCGAGCCAGGCAGAGAACCCGATCGCCTTGCGGGTGGCGATATCGAGATAGGTGGTTAGCTCGGGCCGGAACGGGCGCCCGGTCATCGGGTGACGCACGTAGGCCTTGAATAGATGGCCATCGACGGTCACAACGTCCATCGGCCAGAGCCCGTCGAAGGTGCGCCGGACAAAGGGCTGGATCGACCGCCGGGCGTTTTTGCCCATCCGCCCGTACTCCCGCACCTCGGCGGGCAGCGCCTTTAAGGCGCGCTCGGCCGCCTTGAGGTTGGCGGGGCCTTTGATGTCTGGGTAGTGTTTGTGCCAGTCGCGCACGCAGGCGGCGATAGTTGGCTTCTGCGGCTGTTGGTAGAGCGTTA
>Ga0256846_1000480_pt1 | contig 16165 bp, 11 predicted proteins | sample TevniametaG_FD_189098 | JGI IMG/M metagenome (GOLD analysis project Ga0256846, IMG submission 189098) | Tube worm associated microbial communities from hydrothermal vent at the East Pacific Rise, Pacific Ocean - Tevnia | ecosystem: Host-associated > Annelida > Integument > Unclassified ...
CAATGGGCAGATCACCCGGCTCTGGAATCTCAATTTTCTCCCTCATGTGGCCGATAACCTCATCCAGAAGTATTACCACAGGAGTTCTATAGGTCTCGGCAAAATTAAAAGCCTCCACTGTCATCTTAAAAACATCCTGGTGGTTGGAGGCTGTAAGGGCAATGATTGAATGATCGCCATGGGTTCCCCACCTTGCCTGGTTAATATCACCCTGGCTTACATGGGTGGGGTTTCCTGTTGAAGGCCCTCCCCTCTGTACATTAACTATGACACACGGTATCTCTGCCATGCAGGCATAACCCAAGGCCTCCTGTTTCAGGGAAAATCCAGGGCCGCTTGTGGCGGTCATGGCTTTACTGCCAGTTAATGAAGCACCGACCACGGCTGCCATGGAAGCTATTTCATCCTCCATCTGGATAAATCTACCCTCTCTTTTTGGCAGCTCAAAGGCGAGCAGTTCTGCAATCTCAGTGGAGGGGGTGATGGGATAGCCTGCAAAGAAATTGACTCCGGCATATAACGCACCCTGGACACACGCTTCATTTCCCTGAACAAATCTGATATTTTTATTCATCCTGGACCTCCTCCCAAGTTACCACTTCAATGGCCAGATCAGGGCAGCGAAGTTCACAAAGCTTGCAGCAGATACAATCTTCAGGCCTTTTAGCAACAACTTTATCTTTATCATCAAGTTCCAGAACCTGCTTTGGACAAAAATGCACACAAATTCCGCATCCTTTACACCAGTCTCTGTTAATCAGGTGTTCCTTTAATTTTAATTTTCCCATAACCCCCTCATTTACCCAGAGTAAAATTACTTACCTTATAATTACGCCCTTATTATGTTATCCCGATATATAAGTCAAGCGAAAGAAAATCCTTTTACAATAATATTTGAAAATTGCCAAACCAATATGAAAATGGTATTGTTGCACCATGGAAACCAAACCTGAAAAACCACTTGTCTCTGCAATCATTCCCACCTTTAACAGAGGCTGGGCAATCGCGGATGCTGTTGAATCTGTACTGAATCAAACTTATCCTTACATTGAAACAATTGTTATTGATGACGGCTCCACCGATGATACCCATGAAATACTTCTGCCTTATCTTGATAGAATAACCTATTTAAAACAGGAAAACAAGGGAGTAAGTGCTGCAAGAAACCGTGGAATAAAAGAGAGTCTTGGACAATTTACTGCCTTTCTTGATTCAGATGATTTATGGAAAAAAGACAAGATTACCTGTCAGGTGGATTTTTTTCAAAACAACCCCGATGCCATGATCTGCCAGACCCAGGAGATATGGATCAGGAACGGCATAAGGGTAAATCCCGGTGCCAGACATAAAAAACCCTCTGGCATGATGTTTGAGCCATCCCTTGAGCTATGCCTTGTGAGCCCTTCGGCAGTGATGATAAAAAAAGAGCTTTTTAAAATAACAGGACTTTTTGATGAGAGCCTGCCTGCCTGCGAAGATTATGATCTGTGGCTTCGAATCACAGCTTTTCTGCCTGTATTTTTAATTGACAGACAGTGCACAATAAAGAAAGGAGGTCATAAAGACCAGCTTTCCAATAATCACTCCCTTGATAAATACAGGATCCAGTCACTTGATAAACTTCTGAAAAATGAAACCTTAACTGAAAAGCAGAGAAACCGTGTCAAAAAAATATTAAAAAAGAAGTGCCGGATTTATGCAAACGGGTGCATTAAACGTGGAAAAAAAGATGAAGCCGGACACTACCTTACTCTCATGACAAAATAAAAGATAATTTTTATTTGCACTGGGCCTGCAAATACGATATATTGAATTTATATATTCTTAATATCCTTGGATTATTGCATACTCTAACAGGAGATTACAGCGAAAAGAGGTGACGAAATGGCGCATGTTTCCAGAAGGAAATTTTTAAAAACTTTTATACGCAGGACAGGTTTTATTCTGGCAGCCGGATTTACCAGTACTCCAGGTGTATTTGCAGCTTCACTGGAAAAAGTCAAACTAAACGTTGGATATCTTCCAATTGCAGACCACCTTATACTGCCGGTCTCCCATGCCATTGATAATAGCAGTTATAACCATATCAATATAAATCCATGCCTGTGCAAATCCTGGGATGAAATACTTGGAAAGGTTGATATGGGAATACTGGATGCTGCATTCATGCTGGCTCCCCTTGCCATGCAAAGGGTTATAACCGGCCTGCCCATGAAATGCCTGCTGCTTGGCCATACCAACGGCAGTGTAATTGCCGTAAAAAAATCAATTACAAGCTATAAAGAACTTAAAAACAAAACCATTGGAATTCCCCATACCAAATCAACCCACAGGCTGCTGTTGTATAAATACCTCAAAGACAGAAATATGGAAAAAAGCATAAATATAAAGCTTGTGAAAGTGCCTCCGCCTTTGACCATTGAGAGGTTAAAAGTTGGTGAGATTGATGGTTATTGTGTTGCAGAACCCTGGGGCATCCGTGGCATTGCCGAAGGAGAGGCAAATATACTTGAAAGTTCAAAAAATATTATGCCTGACCATGCCTGCTGTATTGTCATGGTCAAGAATCGTATAATTGAGAAAAAACCCGAGGCCATGGCAGAGTGGATAAAAAGCCTGATGAGCGCCGGTCGATTAATCCATAATGATTCCAGACGTGCAAGCCTGTTGCAGCAGCCGTACATGGCACACAAACCTGCAGATATAGCCCAGATCATCAAGAAGAACCTTATTTCATACAATGATATCAGGCCTGACAGGAAAAAACTTGACACAATTTCTAATTTATCATTGGAGTGCGGCATACTCCAGGAAAAATACAATTTTGATCAATTAATTGATAACCGTTTTGTATAAATTGTGGTTTTACCAAATTTATATTCAGTATTGGAGCAGTATGATGATTAACTCAAGTGATACTCAGAAGATGCCGGAAAAGCAGAAAAAACCTTATCTGCCCATCCTGGGGAAGGGCCTTTTTAAAACGATTCTTCTCTGGTTTCTGGCAATATCCATAATCCCTCTGGTAATAATAACAACAATAAACTATCAGCACAGTTATAAATTCCTGACAAAGGATGCAACTGACCGGTTGACAATGGCTGCAACGCTTAAATCAAATCAGATGCAGCATTTTTTCCAGGACAGCATGTCATCTCTTTTTGTCCAGGCACGACTGAATAATACAGTATCAATGTTAAATGAATTGACATCGTCTTTAAAGGCAGCCCAGCTGAATCTGGCAGAATTTGTAAAAAGCCCCCGTTATAAATCCATTGCAAAACAATATGAAAAAGACATTGGTTTTTTCCTTACTGCCAATAACTTTTATGATCTTTTGCTAATAGATGCCAGGGGCAATATTCTTTTCTCAGAAAGGGAAGATTTAAGCCTTGGGACAAACATATTCACAGGTAAATACTCTGATACATTATTTGGCAAAGCATGCAGATACACATTTCACAAAGATATTCCCATGTTTTCAGGCCTGGAAAAATATGAGCCGTCCGGGGATCAGATTTCAGGTTTCCTTGTCACAGTGATATTTGATGAGAACAAAAACAAACTCGGCCTTGCTGCCGTACAATTCCATGGTGCCATAATAGATAAAATTATCCAGTCAACCAGTGGTCTTGATCAACAGGGTGAAATATATCTAATCAATGAAGATCTCAACATGGTATCAAGCTCCCGCATGAATGATTTATCTGAACTGTTTTCCCATGTTGAGACAGAACAGACATTGCACTGGAAAGAAGATCATGTACAAAATGCCTGTCCTCTCATTGATGTGGAAGCCCCATCCGTATATATTGGCCGCCATGGTGCAAAGGTGCTGGGGCTTCATAAAAATATTGAGGTCTTTGGCAGACACCTTGCGATTATCACCGAAATCCTGGAACAGGTAGCTTTTAAAGATGCAATTATGCAGAAGAATACTGCCATATCCATTCTGGGGCTCACTGCCCTGCTGGTGGTCCTTGTGGCTTTTATTGCTGCAAGACGTATAATCCGGCCCATTACCGAACTTTCCAATGCCACAAAAAGAGTTATTGCAGGCAATATGGACCAGAAAATCCTGGTTGATTCTGACAATGAGATCGGTGAGCTTGCTGAAAATTTCCGCAGCATGATTGCAGAGATTGAAAATGCTAACAGGACATTGCGGAAAAGTGAAGAACGCTTCCGGGGAATTGTAAGCAGCATGGCAGACTGGGTATGGGAAATTAATGCCAAAGGAGAGTACACCTTCTGTTCTGAAAAAATTGAAAATGTTCTTGGCTACTCGCCGGCAGAAGTTATAGGTAAAACACCATTTGATTTTATGGCACCTGAAGAGGCAGAAAAAATCAGTGAAATATTTAAACAGATCATAGCTGAAAAAAAACCTGTAAAAGACCTTGAAAACTGGAATATCAGCAAGGATGGAAAAAAGATGTGTATTTTAACAAATGGTGTTCCAATCCTCAACGAAACCGGTGATCTGCTTGGATTTAGAGGTGTTGATACAGATATCACAGAACAGAAGAAGATCCAGGAAAAAATCCGGGAAGACAGCAATAATTTTAAAAATGTTTACTACAATTCATTTTCACCCATATCCACAATTGATGGAGACCGCTTTATTGACTGCAACACAGCCCTTGTTAAAATGCTCAATGCCAGAAGTAAGGATGATGTGTTAAACACACACCCTTCCGAGTTGTCGCCTGAGATGCAGCCTGATGGGGTAAGTTCATTTGATAAGGCAAATGAGATGATAAGCATTGCCTTTGAAAAAGGATTTAATAATTTTGAATGGACACACAAAAAAATTACAGGGGAAGAGTTTCCGGTTGATGTTTCCCTGACCAGAATAAATTTTAAAAACAGACCTGTCCTGCATTGTTTCTGGAAAGACCTGTCAAAGGAAAAAATGATGATTGACAATCTCAGCAGGGCAAAAAAGGAAGCACTTGCAGCAAGCAGAGCCAAATCAGAATTCCTTGCCAATATGAGTCATGAGATCAGAACACCCATGAACGGTGTAATAGGCATGACAGACCTGCTCTTTGACACTGATCTTGATGAAATACAGCTGCAATATGCAAAGACCATAAAAAGCAGCGGTGAATCCCTTCTGACCCTGATAAATGACATTCTTGATTTTTCAAAAATTGATGCCGGCAAGCTTGATATTGAGGAGATAGACTTTGATTTAAGAAACCTGATGGATGATTTTGCAGCTGCAATGTCACTGAGAACAGAGGAAAAAGGACTGGAACTGACCTGCTTTACATCACCTGATCTGCCGGATTATTTTAAGGGAGACCCGGGAAGAATCAAACAGATACTGACCAACCTTACAGGCAATGCAATAAAATTTACAAAAAAAGGAGAGATATCCATAGTATGCCGCCTGGAAAAAAAGCTTCAAGACTCATATGAACTCTATTTTTCCGTAAAAGACACTGGAATCGGTATCCCGAAAAAAAATCAGGAAAAGCTTTTTGAAGAGTTTACCCAGGCTGACAGTTCCATAACAAGGAAATTCGGCGGAACAGGTCTTGGGCTTACCATATCAAAAAAACTTGCAGAACTCATGCACGGAAAAATCGGTATTGACAGTGAAGAAGGAAAAGGCTCAACCTTCTGGTTCACAATAGCTCTGAAAAAATCAGAAAAAAAATCCAACCCTGTTGAGACAGGTGATCTCAGCAAGGCAAAGATTCTGGCCATTGATGATAATACAACCAATCTTAAAATAATAGGTGCCCTGCTCTCTTCCTGGAATATTGAACACAAACTTGCAAAAAGCGGGCCTGAAGGCATTGATATGCTGCATAAAGCAAAACAGGACAATGAATATTTTGATATTGCAATCCTTGATATGCAGATGCCGGATATGGATGGAATCCAGGTTGCCAAAGCCATAAAAAGCAACCCTGAGCTTAAGGATATACACCTTGTACTCTTTACATCCATGGCTACCCGGGGTGATGCAGGACGATCCAAAAAAATAGGTTTTTCAGCATTTCTTACCAAGCCCATACGCCAATCAGATCTCTATGACTGTCTTGCACAATTAATGGGAATTCCTATTGAGAAAACCAGCATGGAAACAACACAACTGATAACCCACCACTCCATCAGCGAAGCCAACAGAGCAAAGATCAAACTACTCCTGGTGGAAGATAATTTTATTAACAGGAAAGTTGCAACTGCAATTCTAAAAAAACTTGGTTTTTACACAGACATTGCCGTTGACGGACTTGATGCCCTCAAAAAACTCAAATCAACCAATTATGATCTTGTTTTCATGGATTTACAAATGCCCACAATGGGAGGACTTGAAGCAACAGAAAAAATCAGGGACAGCAGATCAAATGTCTTAAATCATAATATACCCATAATTGCAATGACTGCCAATGCCATGAAAGGAGACAGAGAAAAATGCCTTAAAGCTGGAATGGATGACTATCTCACTAAGCCAATAAAGGCTGAGAAAGTTCTAAAAGCGCTCAATAAATGGCTCCAGAAATCACCTGCTGTTTAATAATAAAATTAATCACCTCAACCATCTGCAAAACTTTGCATCCACCGGGATGATTAAAAAAATAAAATCAAAAAACCTTGATGCAAAAGCTTTTCTTAAATTCAAACCAAAACCAGAAACTATTTTCATAAAATAACCTTGACAAAAAAAATCACTCTGCCTATAGTTCATGAAAAGTAAAAGTGTGTCACCTACTGAGAAAATATTGTGAAACTTTGAAAAGCCCCTTGGAAAGGGAAGATTTTAGTTAAAAACAGAATGGTTAATAGAATTGTTCCACAAAATTAACCAGGCGGAGCTATGTAGACAGACTATTTTAGACCTTTTCAGGATGCAGGTCTTCTTCGGATTATAAACACTTCAAATCAGAAGATAAATATCATTGATGTTGCCATGCCTCAAATACCAATGAAAGGAAAGGGAATTGCCTCAAGATAATAAAATCGCATTGCTAATCGACTGTGACAACGTTAGCCATAAATCCATTGAAGGAGTCATTGACGAGCTTTCTAAGTATGGTAAGGTCAATATCCGACTGGCATATGGAAATTGGAAGAGTGACAGCATGAAAGGGTGGGAGGAAAAACTACACCCACATGCTATTAAGCCAATTCAACAATTTGTATATACTAAAGGCAAAAATGCAACTGATGCAGCAATGATAATCGATGCAATGGATATTCTTTACACACAAAACCTTGATGCATTTGCCTTAATGACGAGTGACAGTGATTTTACACCTCTTGTCATGCGGATTCTTTCGAATGGAATTACTGTTTATGGGTTTGGTGAAAAAAAAACACCACTTCCTTTTGTGAAAGCTTGCTCTCAATTTATCTACACAGAAAATATAGAGCAAGTTGAGGGAGAAGATAAAATACCTGCAAATACAGTCAATACTAAAAAAACGCGGAATGAATTAAGGCAAGATGCTGCATTGGTGAAATTGTTGAGGACTGCCGTTGAGCAATCAACCGATGAAAACGGTTGGTCTCATCTGGGACTTGTAGGTCAATACATTAGTAATAAAACTTCATTTTCTCCGGTTAATTATGGATACAAAAAACTGGGTGACCTGATAAGAGTGTGTGACCTCTTTAAAATTGAGATGAGAGATGATAATTCCACTATGTATATAAAAGATATAAGGAAAATGAATTTATAACAGATAAAGGGTTGGTAACCGTGCCGAGGCATGAGGGCAGCTACTGGTCCATGGCTCAAGAAGCCGCGGATCAATAGGAGGGAAGGTAAGCAGTTTTGATAGGTGCGCTAAAGGCCGGATGCGATGAATAGTGTAAAAGATGACCATTTTATTAATTTAATAATCATAAGCAAGCAGTTTTCAGCTTTACAAGGAGGTGATGCGCCAGCATAATAATTTTCAGATTTTTTTATAAAAAACAATTCATACATTAACAGGAGATTGAAATATGGTTAAAAAAATATCAAAACCAAATCAACCGCAGATGCCTGAGGTAATTTATGCTGAAGCATCAGTGCGGTCAATTGGTGGAAAATCACTTTTTGACAGTACCACTATTGTCACCAGTGACACTGTAGATCAGTACTCCTCTGAATCCCAATTAGTTCAGGCTGCAGTAGATAAATTACGTACAGAAGGTTTTAATATTTTAAAGGTGAGTGAAACAACGATTACTATTTCTGCCCCGCAATCAGTATACGAAAAAGCCTTTAATACTAAAATTATTGCAGAGGAAAGGCCGGCTATTAAACAATTGGGAGAAGAAGAAACAGCAACATTTATAGAATGCCCGGATACCGATGTTCCAGGGCTTATTGAAACAAAAAATACTATTTTTTCTGACCTCCTTGAAGGGGTGGCATTAAGTGAACCAGTATATTATTTTGCAAATGCATTTGCACCGACAAAAGAATACTGGCATTTTGATGTTCCGGCAGGAATATCGCTTGGGATGAATGCAGACCGGGCTCATCGCCTGGGTTACAACGGGAAAGGTGTAAAGGTTGTAATGGTTGATTCAGGATGGTATCGCCATCCTTATTTCCGACAAAGAGGTTATCGCTCCGGGCCTGTCGTTCTTGGCCCTGCGGCAGCAAACCCTGACCGTGATGAAAGTGGTCATGGAACAGGTGAATCAGCAAATATTTTTGCCGTTGCACCAGATGTTAATTTCCAGATGGTAAAGATTAACTTCATTAACTCAGTGGGGGCTTTTAATACAGCGGTTTCTCTGGGCCCGGATATAATTTCCTGCAGTTGGGGTTCTTCCCAGCGCAACCCCCCTTTATCTGCCGGCAATCAAGCACTTTCAGCGGCTATTGCAGGCGCAGTACGAAGAGGTATTGTGGTGGTTTTTTCTGCAGGAAATGGACATTGGGGATTTCCCGGGCAGCACCCTGACGTTATTTCAGCTGGTGGTGTGTTTATGAACCCGGATGGAAGCATGCGTGCAAGCGATTATGCCAGCGGCTTTGCAAGCAGAATTTACAGAGGACGTAACGTACCAGACGTTTCAGGACTGGTTGGAATGCGGCCCAGAGCCCAGTCAATTATGCTGCCAGTAGAACCTGGAGATAATTTAGATAGCGGCCTGGCTGGAGGTAACCATCCTAACGGTGATGAGACAGAAGTAGATGACGGCTGGGCAGCTTTTAGCGGCACTTCAGCAGCAGCGCCTCAGATTGCCGGTGTTTGTGCATTAGTTAAACAGGCATGCAAAATGTTGTCACCTTCTCAAGTACGAAGCATTCTTAAACGATCAGCCAGAGATGTTACTGCTGGTAACTGTAGTCCAGGTACAGGAGCAAACCCTGCAACTTCCGGGCCAGACCTGGCAACAGGATATGGACTGGCTGATGCATACAGGGCAACAATAATTGCTAGATTCCGCTGCATTCTACGGCCATCTGTGATTAATCCCTTTCCACCAGTAATTGTCCGACCGTCGACAATGCGATCTGTTCCCCGGCCGGATCCTGCTCCGCCTTTGATACAGGAGCATATTTCTGAAGAAGAATATTTGACGTTTGAATCGATGATATTGGGAAAGGATTTATTAGACTGAAACAGAATGCCTGATATGGGAAAAAGGCTTTGTATTTTGGATTATTTTATAATTTCAATATGTTATAAAAATTAATATGCATGAAATCAGGGGTTATTCAAAGTTCTCGTCAATAATAATTTATAACCAATAGGGCTTTTCTTGTGCAGAGCGGCTTAATTGAACACTCCGGCAATCTGCCTGATTAGAGGCTGGGGTAAAAAAAACAGGAGATTACGATGAGAAAAATACTTAATATAGCTGTACTTATTTGTTTTGTTGGGTTGGCAGGATGTGCTGCAAACCTTGTTGTAGAAAATACTTTGATAGATCATTCAGCACAAACTGTTGCTGTCTCAGAAAAAAATATTGAAAATAAGGACGTAGGAAAACAGCTTGCTTATATTGTGATGAATGAGGCGGGAGTTGTTGCATCAGCAGAATCTCAACCTCAATTATTTTAAGCTGTAATTAAGTGGTTAGAGCAGACATAAAAAACATGGTTAAAGAATCTAATGAAGATGACAATATTTCTGATACCAATCATGGTGTCTGTCAGGCAAGTTGCCGCCTGAATCAAATTCATTGATTCAAAAATCAATTTTTAAATAACATTATAACTTGCTCTGCTCATTACAATTGGATTTATTAAGACGAGAACTTTGAACAGCCTCTGTTTTTATGAATTTTAGCTTTATAACATATTGAATTTATAAAGATATCAGGGGCTGTTTAATACAACTATAAAAATCAACCGGATAAACCGGCTATTTTCAGTGAGCCCCGCAGAAATAATAAATGTCAGGGGCAATCTATCAATATATCCTCACCGGAATCTCATCCTCTGTTCTACTATTGCTTGTACCTTTTGTACCATAGGACAAGCCCTTCCTGTTTCTGAATTAAAGTTAACCTGGCAAAACATAAATATTAATGAGTAAGCTGACTCGATATTACGATCGGACGAAAATTCAATATGATAACGGACAGGTCTATAAATTAGAAAGGAGAGTTTATTATGAGACCAGAAGAGATGAAATTGACTGAACCGGAAAAATTCGGGCTTGCATCAAAAATAGCCTTTAATCCAGACTGGGTTATTGATCCACCTCCCTGGATAATTGCAAGATTGCCTGATGATATTCTTGTAGATGTTTACAAGACAAAATTAGAGCATTTAGCAGAAATTGCAAAAATTGAATCGCGCATGTTTAGCAAAGTTGCAGAAGTAATGGCAAAACAGCGATAACTACAAAGCATGACATCAACTTATTGACCGAACAACAGACCTGTCCATTATCAGACTTAATAAGAGGGAAGTCATGAATAATAATTCTATAATCTTTGTTGCATTTCTGGAGCAGGATAATCTTGGGGTTGGATACATAGCTTCATTACTACAGCAGAACAGAATGGATATCAAAATAATTGATTTCCGTATCGGAAAAGAAAATATCTTAAAACAAATTAAACATTTTAATCCTCTAGTCATAGGTTTTTCCATAATATTCCAATATCATATCTATGATTTTAAAGAGTTAATAAATTATCTCAGAAGATATGGTGTAAATTGCCATTTCAGTGCAGGTGGACACTATCCAAGTTTAAGGTATGCTGAACTTTTAGAAATCATTCCTGAGCTGGATTCTATTGCACTCTTTGAAGGTGAGCACACTTTTCTTGAATTAGCACAATCTATTAACAATGGGAAAGAATGGAGAAATATCAAGGGGATTGCTTATGGAAAAGATGGCGCTGTTACTGCCAATGCTTTACGCCCACTTGAAAAAGATTTAGACAATTTTCCACCCCCTGTTCGCCAGCCTTTAAAAGAATATGCACTTAAAAAAAAATACGCCACAATTTTAGCTGGGAGGGGATGCTATCATAATTGTTCATTTTGCAGTATAAAAGAATTTTACTCCAAACCACCAGGTGCCATAAAACGCTCCAGACGTCCTGAGATGGTGGTAAGGGAAATGGAGTTGTTACACCAGCAGTTGGGGTGTTCGATATTTATGTTTCAGGATGATGATTTTCCAATCGCTTCAATTAAAGGAGAAAAATGGATTGTAAGTTTTTGTGAGCTGCTGACCGAAAAAGGTTTGAGCAGCAAAATACTATGGAAAATTAATTGCAGGTCTGATGAAGTTAAAAAAGATCTATTTGAGCTCATGAGAAATTCCGGTTTATTTCTGGTATACCTTGGCATCGAAGACGGGACAGACAATGGGCTACGTCTTATGAATAAACAAATAACAACAGAAATAAATATTAATGCGGTAAATATACTTAAAAAACTAAATATCAAATATGATTTTGGATTTATGCTTTTCCATCCTGAATCCACATTTCAGTCAATTATGGATAATGTTGATTTTTTGGAAAATATTTGTAGTGATGGGTCTGCTCCAGTTACGTTTTGTAAAATGCTTCCATATGCAGAGACAAGAATTGAATATCAACTCAAAAAAGAAGGAAGGCTTAAAGGAAACCCCGGGTTTGAAGATTATGATTTTATTGATATTTCTCTAAACCATTTCTACGACTTTATCACAGACTGCTTTGAGGGTTGGATAGGCAGGCATGACGGACTCTTAAATATTGCCAGATGGGCAAGATATTACTTATTGATCTATCACAAATATTATCCGGTAACATCAGTGATAAGAGATATGGACAGGGATGTAAAAAAATATGTTTCTCAAAGCAATATGTTTTTTGTAAACATTGTAAGAGAGTTAGTTTATATATTTACTTCTCAACTCAATCAGGAAACTCATTTTGATAAATTAAAAACAATCAAAAAAAATGTTGCAGCTAAACATCTGCGATATAAATCAGAACTCAATGCAATTATGAACAATATTAAAAATATGGCAGACATGGAGTGCAGCAGTCAAAATAATCAAGAAAGGTTTTAGAATCATATAAAGGGCTGATCAGTCAAACTTTTTGGATAAAAACAATTCCAGAAAATAATGAGAGCAAAAAAAATATAAGAGGGGTCTAAATGTCCATAACTGAGATATTTAATATAGGGTACTTAAAAACGTATGCAGAATTTGATGAAGAGGTATTTCTTTCAATTACACCGAATTTTTATAGAGGGCCCGGAATACAAAGAGACGGATTAATAGCACCACGGATGACCGACCCGCACGCGATCCAGCAAGTCAGAGGCAAAACAATAAAAGCAGATAGCACTTCAGAGCTTCTATCCACAACTGATGCGTTTATTCAGAGAGCAGGCACATGGACAATATTTAATCACACAGAAAATTTTATAAATATGCATGGAAAAAACTATCAGATAATCGGCATACAAAGCTGTGGCGATTTGACCATGAACCCTTGGCATGTTGCTTTAGTTAATATTGAAGGACAATATCGGTTGTGCAGATTAAATTTACCAGAGGATCCGCCTTATTTAAGAGAACCTGTCCAAGACAGAATTTATAGATGTTTAGTAAAATGGAGAAAAGGGCTATGCAGTCACCAATATGAATTTATCGACCTGAAATTTCATGATTTAGGGGTTGATGGTATAATGACAGAAATTATAGATGATAGTTTTTTAGACAAACGTCATAGATGGATAAAGAATAAAAAAATAGATATTAACAACATTACCGAAAAAATAGAATTTGCATTGTCAGGGAAACCAATCATTCAAAGAGACAGGGACATTGCTCTGTCTAATGTCATTGATTCCTTTCAGGATGTGCGGCATATTTTTAATCTGCCCACTGTTCAGGCGTATAGCCTTTTATCCGGGGCAGATAGAGGAACAATTAATTTTGGAGAGTTTATACTTTACAACCAACTTAATGCAAGGCGGGGAGCACTGCATTCTTCCATAATAATTGATCTTGAGGACAGCAAATCAGATGTGCAGATAAAATGGTGTGATCTGGAAGCTGAACTTTTAAAAAAACACTATAAAGAAGTTCTGCATTCACCGACCAGAAAGGGTGAGTTCAGGCGGTACTCCCAAAAGACTGTTGAATTGTTTTTTCCTTTCAATGTATATCCTTTTGGTGTCCTGGGCGGGAAAGCGGGTAAACTTGTCTGTTTAGCTGCAGGCGGGCTTTCTGGTCGTGTCGGAACAACACTGGAGGGGATCACCAGGATAATGTATGATTTCTTTGGATGTGAAGATGCTTTGGTTTTAGATGAAGGGTTTGATACTTTTCACATCGTTAATCCCAATTTGAAAAAAGATAAAAGGCATGATGATATTTTAAAGTTCAATAATGATGAGCTGTTGGAAAGAATAGCTGGTTTTACGTTATGGCGCCTGGAAAAAGATAGAGTGCAGTGTAAATCAACTCTTAAAAATTATAAATATGGAAATGATTTATTAAAATGGCCGCTTAACAAGCCATTAATTAAAAAACTAAAAAATTATGTTACTGAAAAGTCCAAAAAAGGAGTTAAGATAAAGCCAAAATCACCATTAAAAGCAGAATTAATTGCAGTAGAGCCTCACCGGGCACAAATGCGTGCTGTTTTATTTTTTGCTAAAAAATTAAACAATCCAATCAAATCAGACTATCGCTGATTATAAAGGGAGCCGGCAGGCCCGAGGGCTGTTCAAGCCTGCCGGCAAGGATAATGGTTGCTAAGGAGATGGGGATGTTTGACTTGCAAACAGCGTCCTTTCATTATCCATGATAGTTACCTTAATGATCATATTGTTCTGCATATTCAGCATCATTATACATTGCCTGTCCATAAAGGTCTGTTCCATAATCCCGGATGATTTTCTGGCCCTGGTCTGAGGATAAAAACCGGATAAATTCTGCAGCAAGTGCTTGTTCATAAGAGCCGTTTTCAGGCTGGCAAAGGCCATGGTAAGTATTGATTAATAAAGGGTCGCCCCTGAAAAGAATCTTTAAATTTTTTAAATCTTTTTTCCCTGCAACCCAGGTGGAAGAATCGGTCATAAAATAGCCTTTAACACGGTCTGCTTTTTTCAATGTTGCCATCATGAAATCTTTGGTTATGATATACCAGTCTGACCCGGGTTTGATACCTGCCTTTTTCCATATAAAAAGCTCTTTTTTGTTTGTACCGGAATTATCCCCCCGGGACAAAAATTTTGATTTTGCCTTTGCAATTCCTGCATAGGCATCAGAAGCACTTTTAGCTCCGGCAATCCCTGCCGGATCATCCTTTGGTCCCACAATATAAAACTCGTTGGAACCTATCAGAGTCCTGTTAGCTGCCCAGCCATCTTTCACTGCCCTTTTCTCAGCTGCTGGAGCATGCACCAGGACCATATCTACTTTTTTCCCATGTAAAAGTTTTAAGGATTTGCCAGACCCGGCTTTGACCCAGCATATTGATGAAGCGTTCTTCTTATTAAAAACAATTGCAAGCTCCTTTAAAAGACCAAGCTCACCAGGGCTTCCCGTTGCAAGGGTAAATGTTAAATCTTTATCACCATATTTAGCCTTACAGGTATCTGCCCAGGCAAAACCTGACATCAACATGATTATCAAAGTTAAAACAAATCCATACTCTACTCTTTTAAAAATATTCATCCTTTAAATTCCTTGTTTTTCATATACTATTATATAACAACCCAATAGTTAATATGAATACAATATAGGTTTATATTTGTCAATATTAATATTAATATTATTTATTATATTATTAAACAAACTAAGACAAACCAATAATTACAATTATGATGGTTATGAGGTATGATTATATGATTTGAATAGGTAAAAGTCAGAAATCAGATTGCGCAATAAAGCTTTTCAATCTTGAAAACTCTTCTTTTAAATTCTTATACGCCTTTAATGCAATACTGAGATCCCGGGACTTTCCAATCTGTTCAAGCCTGCCAGCAGCCCTTGAGAGGTCGTATGCCGTAAGATTCACAGCACCGCTTTTTATGGAGTGGGATTCCATTTCAACAATCTTACCATTATTGTTGTTTATTGCATTTTCCATGGAAAAAAATTGTTTCTCAACATTGCCAAGGAAACTTTTAAGTATCTCAAGTAAGAACTCCCTGTCATTTTCAAACTCATTTAAGGCAGTTGAAAAATCCATGGGCTCCCTGGCAGGCAGTCTGCCGGGGTCATTGTCCTTTCCCCCTGGTTTATCCACTATCTCAAACCTGGTTTTGATTTTATCTTCCCTTGATATTCTCCTGCCCATGGAAGTCCATTTTGCAACTATATCTAAAAATTTTTCCCTTCTTAAGGGCTTGCTGATATAGTCATCCATGCCAGCCTTGAGACATTTTTCCCTGCAATCTGTTATTGCATGGGCTGTCATTGCAATGATTGGGGTTCTGCTCTTTACAATCCGGGTCTTGTCATTGTCATCTACTTTTAAATAGGAAATTTTTGATTCATACCCCCGCATAAGCTTTGCTGCCTGGTAACCATCCATTACAGGCATCTGAATATCCATCATGATAAGGTCAAATTTGCCTTTTTTAAACAGATCAACTGCAACCCTGCCATTTTCTGCAAGGCTTGCCCTGTATCCCGCATTTTTCAAATGTCTTAAAATAATCTGCTGGTTTGTGGGATAATCTTCAACAACAAGGATGTGTATACTTTTCTGCAGTTCTTCTGCA
>Ga0256846_1000481_pt1 | contig 16161 bp, 17 predicted proteins | sample TevniametaG_FD_189098 | JGI IMG/M metagenome (GOLD analysis project Ga0256846, IMG submission 189098) | Tube worm associated microbial communities from hydrothermal vent at the East Pacific Rise, Pacific Ocean - Tevnia | ecosystem: Host-associated > Annelida > Integument > Unclassified ...
AGCAGGTAAAGCAGGGATGTGGTAAAATCTGATGTCATGTTCCAACCTTTTTGGATTAATGCCCGGGCCCAGGAGCTTTTCTGCCCCTGATGCCCGGGAAAAATGTTTATCAGTTGATAAGAACTCCTGCCATATTGGGAATCTGCATTCCATGATGGAAAAGATACGCAATAATTACTGCCACAGGAATTATGAACAGGAATAATGATACAAAATAAACCCATACCATTTTACCAAACTGTGCTTCGGCAAGCTTTTTAAAGTCTGTGATAATTCCAAGGCTCATGAAGGTAAGCATGAAAAACAGTTTCCTCATTCCTTTTTCAACAGCTACTGCACCTACTTTGGCATTTTTCAGTATGGCAAGCCCGTCGGCTGTGGCACCTGACTGGCCGGGACCGAAAAATATACCAAGGTAAATCCACCAGGCTGCAAAATATCCCAGCACAAATTTCGGGAACCTGAACCATACCTCGGAAAACGGAACCCTGTCCCCTTCATGCTTTTCAATCTTGTACACCCAGAAAAGAGCAAGAATAAATGCCCAAAGTCCTATGAACATGTCTATCCAGATTTTGGTCATTACAGCACTTGTGGTGATAACGCCGGGCATCCATACGGTCTTGCCATTTGAATCCTGTTCCACCTTGGCGCGCATGAATTCATCAAGAAGCTCGCCTGCTGCTGCGTCTGCGCCGTCTGTCTTGACTGCCATACCCATAGCAGAACCTGCAACAATCGGATCTGAGGTTCCTGGCCAGAAATGCGTGAAAAAGCCCGGAAGAACAACAAGCTCGATCACGGCATATACAACAACCAGGGCTGAAACCATGATGGATACAATGGGACGTGCGCGTACAGCACCGCCGGTTGCAACAGCTGCTGAAACACCGCAGATTGAGATTGCAGAACCAAGTACTGCTGCTGTCTTGCGGGGCAGCTTGAAAATAAGGCGGGAAATTGTATATACGCCGGGCCAGAAAATAAGATAGGCAACAACGGTTGCCGCAGCACCTGCCGTGAACAGCTCAAAGGTGAGATGGGCCATCTGCTGTCCCATCTGAGCGCCATGTGCACCAAGCTTTGCTCCGGTCAGTACAGCTTTTATGGGCAGATAACCCACCTTGACGCCGAGAAATACAATAGCTGTTTTAATATACCATTCAGGCTTTGCAGCTTCACTTAAATATCTTGCCAGAGGCTTGAAGAAATTACCTATTACAAGCCCAACAATAAGGGCCAGAATAAATGAAGCACCTCCGCCAAGCGACAGAGTGAAAGTGTCAATGGGAAAATGGCTTTTTTTAAGGTCAACTGCTGAGGCGGCAAAAAAAGCATTATGTCCAAGGAACCATACAAGATAGGTCAGGAAAAATATAATGGTCCAGCCTATGAAAAAGCGCTTGACATCCCATTTCTGAAAATATGCTCCTATGGTTGTTGCTATGGTGAAAACAACATAGGTTGCCAGAATGGAGCCGATGGGACCAAGGCTTTTGTAAAAAGCCTTTGCCGTAAGGCTGTATTTACCGCCAAGAGCATAAAATGCATGATCAATGGTGACAATTTTCTTGGCAATTGCTCCGTCAGGCAGGCTTGCAACCCATATTTTGGGGTATGAGATCCACCCCACAAGATCAATGCCCGACAGGGTTAAAAGCCCGAGCACAAAAAAACCAAGACCCAGCCAGACCGCCCACCAGTCTTCGGTTGTTGCCATTCCTGAATACCAGGATCGTTGTGTTTTTGCCATTTATAAGTTTCCTCCTTTGTTTATTGGTACTGGAGAGGTAATTCCAGAATCCGGTTAAAATAATGATTCATGTACGGCCTTATCCACATTGGAATGACTTCGTTGTTGAAGCTCATGAAAACACTAAGCTTTTTTCCTCCCTGAAGCCTGGTTTCCAGAGCCTTTTCCAGCTTTTTGTCCAGCCCGTCAAGCGATTGAGCTGTGATGCGCATTGAATTGCCGGAAACAATCCAGTTTCTGCCGTCATGGTCCAGAACCATTTCAAGGTGTCTGTCTTTGTTTTTACGCCGGGTAAGTCCTGTAAAAAATGACATTATCGCCTCCATCAGTGGAAAATTGATGTGGGCACGATTGCAAGGCCTATTATCAATGCAATTACCGCGCAGATAAGAGAGCCCACCACAAGTTTTGTTTCAACAGGTTCCCAGGGTTCTGCTCCCTCAAGCACGCTTGAGGTGTCCATGTCTTCCCCGGAAAGTGCGCCTGCTGTGTTATCGTTTTCTTTTTGAGTCATCACTTCCTCCTTGTTAAAGAATTAATAAAATACCATTGTTTTTCTGGCCTTTCTGTATCTCATCCATTGCCCCACTTAAGAGCAAAACACATGCCTGAAATGATTTTTTTGTATAACCATTTGAAATTATAATAAAATTTATTATCTATCTGTATTCTGGCGTGGAAACTTGAGTTTACAGCCTGCCTGGCCATACTGGTATTCAAAGGTAATTGATGAAAGCACAGGTTCATTTCTTGACACCCGGTATTCATCCATTGTAAAACTGAACTCTTAAAATAACTGCCAATTTTCATTAAAGGAGCTGAATATAAAATGTTTGGTCTTGGAATGCCGGAACTGTTAATGATCCTGGCCATAGCACTCATTGTGATCGGGCCTAAGAAACTGCCGGATCTGGCCAAAACCCTGGGACGCGCCATGGGAGAGTTCAAACGCTCTGCCCAGGATTTTAAACGCAGTATAGATATGGAAACAACCGTTACAGATATTGAAGATCTTGATGAACCTGATACTGACCTCAAGGATGTGGTCAGACAGGCAAATACCGGGAAAAAATCTGAAAAAAAAACCATGGAAGGTGATGAATCTGCAGATACGGAATCCAGTGAAGGTAATGCCGGCAAAGCAGATGATGATGCAGATGCTGATTTTGCAGATACTGAAAAACCAGATAATGATAAGGTTGACTAGCTGATGTCTGAAGAAGAAAAAAGCCCGTTTACAGAACATCTTGGTGAGTTAAGAGACAGGCTTGTCCGCTCCTTTATAGCTGTTGGCATTGGGTTTGTGGCTGCCTATTGTTTCAAGGAAAAATTGTTTGACATATTGACTGCCCCCCTGGTAACGGCCATGGATGGCCAGGAAAATATGAAAATGATTTTTACAGGGCTTCCAGAGGCGTTTTTCACCTATCTTAAAGTATCTTTTCTGGCTGGTATTATCCTGGCAGCGCCGGTAATTTTTTATGAATTCTGGATGTTTGTTTCCCCTGGCCTTTACAGAAATGAAAAAAAATATCTGCTGCCCATTGTTCTGCTTTCTGTGATATTTTTTCTTGCGGGCTCATGTTTTGGATATTTCATAGTATTTCCCTACGGGTTCAAGTTTTTTCTGGGATTTGCCACTAAAACCATTTATGCAATGCCTTCAATGAAGGAATATCTTTCCTTTGCATCAAAAATGCTGCTTGCATTCGGCCTTGTTTTTGAACTTCCGCTGATTATTACTTTTATGGCGCGCATGGGCCTTGTAACAGTTCCTTTTTTAAACAAGAACAGAAAATATGCCATTCTGATCTTTTTTGTTGTGGCAGCAGTGCTGACACCCCCTGATGTTGTGACCCAGATCATGATGGCACTGCCGTTGATATTATTATATGAAATCAGTATCATGGGAGCCAGAATTTTTGGCAGGAAAAAACCTGAAGCTGAGGATGAAGATGGGGAAAAGGCCGGTGAAAACCTGGAAGACAGTGATGACAAGGATGACGGGCAGACAGAAAAGCCTTCCTGAACATGAGTTTTGGTATTGACTTTTTACTGGTTCAGGGTGTAAACAAAAGCTATTGAAGAGAAGTTTGTTTGGAAACAATCAGGGATATGGTGAGTTCCCTGGTAAAATGGTAGAATAAATAGTTAATCAGGAAAGGAGCGAACTTAAATGAACAGAAAATTGCTTACTCTGCTTCTGGCTGCAGGTATTGCGGTAGTTTTTGCTGTTACGGGTCTTTATGCTGGAACCAAGGCCCCTGACACAATAACAATGAATTTCAACAAATATAAGAAAAGAAAGAAAACCCCCCCCAAATATAAATTTGTTGAATTCAGCCACAGAAAACATTTTACAGATTATAAAATTTCCTGTGGAGACTGCCACCATGACAAGGATCACAAACCCTTGAAACTTAAAGATGGTGACAGTGTGCAGAAATGTGCTGAATGCCATAACCTGCTTGCCAAGAACAAGAAAAATAAAAAAGACATCAAAGTGCTTGAAAATGCAATGCATGGCAATTGCATCGGCTGCCACAAGGAAGTTAATAAAAAAGCCGGTGACCCCAAGGGAAGAAAAGGGCCTGCACCTACTTCCTGCGGCAAATGCCACAAAAAAGCCTGATAGTTTTTATCTGTTTATAACATAAATAAAAAAGGGATTTTCATAATGAAAATCCCTTTTTTATTTTTTTAAACTGTTTTTTTTATATATTATCTTGCCGCCTTGAACTGCTTTGCTTTTTTTATCAGGGAAGGCGCCCATGACAAAGTGCCGAGTGCATGGATGTGAGTATATGTTCCAAAGGTGTTGTTTTTGAAAAAACCGTCTTTTTTATCCAGTATTCCTTTTCCTCTTTCCATTCTGAAAGCCATTTCATTGTCGTTGTAATCAATTCTGAGAATTCTGGAGTATCTGAATTCATGGCCTTTTAAGACCTGACCCTTTGTGTAGAAAGGATTCTGATTCACAACCTCAACGCAGGTATATCCATGCCCCTGAGGCTTAAGGGAGAGTCCGAACCATACTGGGAATATGCCTGCCATGGGATATTCCCGGCCGTCAAGCATTATGCTCTGGCCAAGGAATATGAAACCTCCGCATTCTGCATAAATCGGCAGCCCTGCACGTGACATTCTTTTTAAATCATCTTTGAATCCCTGATTTTCTGAAAGCTGAGGCGCATGGGTTTCCGGAAATCCTCCACCCATATAAATTGCATCAACATCAGGGATACTGTCTTCATGCAGAGGGCTTATGAAAACAATTTCAGCGCCAAGCTCTGCAAGGGCATCAATATTGTCAGGATAATAGAATTGAAATGCTGAATCCCGTATAATCCCTATTGTCACCTTTGCATCGCTTTGATTTTCAGGTTTTAATGAATGGTCCGGGAAATATACGGATGTATCGGTTGTTCCGGAATCTGCATATCTGCAGACTGTTTCATAAAGCGAGTCAAGATCAATATTTTCTGTGGCTATCTCTGCAGCCCTTTGTACAGCTTTGTCTGAAAAACTATGTTCAGAAGATGTGACAAGTCCCATATGGCGTTCAGGAAAATCCTGGGCTTTGAGTTTTGGAACTGCTCCGAACACAGGGATATTGCAGAATTTTTTTATATTATCTCTTAATTTGCCTTCATGCCGTTTGCCTGCAACCCTGTTTAGGATAATCCCGCATATCTGTGTTTGCGGATCAAAATGCATGCATCCCATGATAAGGGCTGCCATGGTGCGTGTGCTTTTTGTGCAGTCAAGTACTAAAAGAACCGGAAGATCCAGAAGTTTGGCAAGCTCGGCAGTGGAAGTGGACCCGTCCGTGTCAATTCCGTCATAAAGGCCCCGGTTGCCTTCCACGACCGCAATATCGCATTCGTCTAAATGTTTATGATAGGAGTTTTTTACAATGGAAGGATCACATAGAAAAGTGTCAAGGTTATAACATGAACGACCGGCTGCCTTTGAAAGCCAGCCGGCGTCAATATAGTCAGGCCCTTTTTTAAATGGTGCAACACAAAGGCCTTTTTGTTTCCATGCCCCAGCAATTCCAAGTGATATAATGGTTTTGCCTGCCCCGCCTCTGAGACCGGCTATAACAATTCCAGGAACTTTTTTACCGGTCTTGTGCATGGGTGATTAAGGGGCCTTAAGTTCTATTCTTCACCTTCGGATTCATGCTGGATACCGCTGCCTTTAAGACCGTACATTGTTGTACTTCCTGAAGACCAGTATTCCAGAACACCATCAGAAACCAGGGTATTAACAACTTTTTTGATTGCCCTTGGTTTGTCATCCGGGAAGATCTTGGAAAAATCTTTGAAATAGAATTTTGTTTTTGTTTTGGACTTTTTGGTCATCCAGTCCACGACTGCCTTTTTTGCAGCTTCTTTATTGTCAAGAAGTTCACTCATTGCCATACTCCTTTGAATTTAAATGTATCAGCCGGAGCAGTTAAGACTCCGGCCGATACGCTTTATAAAAAGATACGGATCAGGCCCGTCTCTTAGAATTTGAACTGTGTTGACTGTCTCCAGCTCATGTATGCCTGCTGACGGAAATCATCAATAAGATGGTGGGTAAATTCGATTTCACATACTTCAAAGAATTTTTCCCATCCGATTCTTTCTGCCCAGTCACCCAGACGTTCGTATTTGTTGGCACCCTTTGCATAGGCATCAACAATTCTTCTGATGGTAGCTGTCATGCTCGGCCATCTCGGCATTTCATTGGGCAGGAATGCAACAACAACCTTGGAGAATTTGGGGTCAGTGATACGGTTGGAAACCTTGCCGCCTGCCATGAGAACAATACCGTCACCTTCAGTGTCAGCAAGAGGCATGGAAGGACACATGGTATAGCAGTTACCGCAGTACATACATCTGCTTTTGTTTACTTCAACTGATTTTACTTCAGTGCCGTCAGCAAGTTTAACTTTGGAAGGTTTGATTGCTGCTGTGGGGCATGCAGCAACTGCCAGAGGAATCTCACATACCTTGTCCAGGTATTCATGATCCAGCATTGGCGGTTTTCTGTGATAACCTAAGATAGCGATGTCAGAGCAGTGAACAGCTCCGCACATGTTAAGGCAGCATGCCATGGAAACCCTGAGCTGTGCAGGAAGTCTCATCTGCTGAAATTCATCAAACAATACGTCCATGGTTGCTTTTACTGTTCCGGAAGCATCTGTTGCAGGTGTATGGCAGTGCAGCCAGCCCTGTGTATGAACGATGTTTGTAACGCCTGCTCCTGTACCTCCGACAGGGAACTTGAAAGAACCGCCGGGGAATTTTCTGGAGGCCAGGTCGTTTTTAAGGGGCTCTACCTTGTCCTTTGAGTCAACCATGAACTCAATATTGTTACGGGTTGTGAAACGTACATAACCGTCACAATATTTGTCTGCTATTTCGCAGATTTCATTGATATGGCTTGTACTCATAAGACGGCAGCCGCCTACTCTGACTGTATAAAGTTCATCTCCTGATTCAGCCACATGAACAAGTACACCTGGCTCAAGAATTTCATGGTAAACCCATTTGCCCTTGTTTTTTGCAACAAGAGGAGGATAAAATTCGTTATAGTCTCTGGGGCCGATGTCGGTGATTCTGTTTTCCATCGGTTTTTCTGGATTATAACCAGTAGAAATAAATGCCATTACAATTCTCCCTTTTTATCTAAGATGGTGTTTTCTGTATTCTTCAACGTCACGTTCCCAGCCACCCGGTACTTCATCTTCTTTCCAGAAAATGTACGGGTTGGTTCTCGGATAGGCAACATGCTGAGGTTTGGCCTCAATGCCAGTCACTTCAAGAAGTTTCTGGAATCCCTGGCGCATAATCAGTTCACCAAGTCTTTCACGGTTTTTGCCTTCTTCCATCCACCAATCCCAGATATTTTCAATTATCTCGGTAATTTCTTCGTAATCATTTTCAGGATTAACTTTTATGAAAGGAACAAGCAGGGAACCCATCTGAGCGCCGTCAAGGATAGGAGCTTTTGCGCCGCAGAGGATTGAAAGACCGGTATCTTTACCAATCCTGAGAGCTCTTGGCATAACATTGATGCAATGCATACACCTTGTGCAGTTGGCATTATCAATGGTAAGTTTCTTATTCTCAAATTTCATGCATTTTGTGGGGCACAGTGCAAGGACTTCTTTTTCAATGTCAAATGGACCCCAGTCTCTGCCTTTGAAAGCACCTGCGTTGGCAGGATATGCAGGATCGTTTTCAACATATTTGTTCACTGCATCCTGATCGATTCTGATGTCATCTCTCCAGGTACCGATGAAAGACATGTCAGAACGTGCAATTGAAGCAACACAGCAGTTGGGGCAGCCATCGAGTTTGAACTTGAATTTGTAGGGGAAAGCAGGTCTGTGAAGCTCATCCTGGTATTCATTTGTCAGGAAGTGAACCAGAGCATTGGTGTCATAGCATGCATATTCGCATCTGGACTGTCCAAGGCAGTCAGCAGGAGTTCTCAGGTTGGAGCCTGATCCGCCAAGATCCTGGTTGTAGTCATGGGTGAGTGTCCAGAAAACTTCCTCAAGCTGGGGAGTTGTTGTTCCAAGAAGAACAATGTCGCCGGTTGCTCCGTGCATGTTGGTTATTCCGGAGCCCCTGAAGTCCCACAGCTCTGTCAGTTTTTTAAGATAATCAGTGGTGTAGTATTTTCCAGCAGGCTGGTTTACACGCATTGTATGGAAATGCTCAACACCCGGGAATAATTTGGGCTGGTCGCAGTATCTTCCGATAACTCCGCCGCCATAACCGAAAACACCTACGATTCCACCATGTTTCCAGTGTGTACGTCCATGTTTATAGGAAAGTTCCACAACACCGAGAAGATCATCCACACAATCCTGGGGAATCTGGAATTCAACGCCTTTCTCATTTTTAGCCCTGACTTCTGCCTGCTGTTTCAGGTCAGAGACAAAGCTAGGCCACGGGCCGGATTCCAGCTGGTCCAGTAAAGGAGTTTCATGTTTAGCCATTTACTTACCTCCGTTAATAATTAATTTACATTTATTAATGAAAAGATTGTTCAGCTTTTCACTCAATAGTCAAATTTATTGTTATTTTAAATAGTTATACTCTCTTATATTCTTCTTTACAAACAACTTAAGCAAAATAACATTGATCATATAAAATTTCTGTTCCAACATGTCAATAAAAAAGGATTTTTTTTACATGGTTTTAAAACAGGAAAAAAGGTAACGGCAATGGTGTTCGAGATTTTTTCCTATAAGAGTTTCTTCTTTCGGGTCAAAACGGCATGATTCAATCATGTTCTGGAAAATTGTTATTATCTGCTGAATGGAGAACTGCATGACAAATTGTATGAACTCTTCCTTAAGGTTGGTGATGCGGCAGTTGGCTGACTTTTCATCAAGTGCTGTCAGAAATCCTTCCAGAGCAGCAGATATGGTTTTTTCTGTCAGCAGAACCGGCTCTTTTGTGCCATCACGCCTGTCCAGCCTCATGCGCAGGCTTAAGTTGAAAAAAAAGAACATGAGGGAAGGCAGTATATATATTTTTTTGTCTGCATCTTCATTTTCAAACTGCATAAGGGATTCATACCCTCTTATTGTAACAAGCCGTACCTGGGTACGTCCCTTTCTGACCCTGAAAATGAAATCCCCTGCTGCGTGATGCCAGGAAACTATCTGTTCAAAGGTTTCAATGTCATAATAAAGGGTAAGTATCCTTGATATTTCCCTGTATATACCAAGGGCATCGTGTTGTGATATATAATGACGGCCGCCGCTGGAATGCCAGACAGCTATCTGGTCAGTACCCTTATGTTCTGAAACATGAAATTCCCTGAATCCTTCAAACCATTGTCCTGAAAAAAAACCTATTCTGCCCTTGTCTGTTTTGAGTATTGCGCAGTCTGATACCCTGGGAATCCATGGAAAACCATATTTTGAATTCAGTTCTGATATGAGACTGTATTCTTTTTTCAACAGGGCAAGGCCGGGCTTTGAAACTGCACCGTTCAGAACAAATACACAGCAGTTTGCTTCTTTGAGTTCCGCTTGAACCCGCATGGGGTGATAAAAGGCACCGTGTTTTTCAAGAAAGATTGAGACATGCCCGATTTTTTCCGCCTTGACCGGTTTTCCGCTGATGGTTTCAAAAATTTTTTTCAGGCGGGTAAAATTGTTGTCAGACAGGAATTTTTCTGCTGCTGTAAAATAGTCTCCCACGCAGAACATGCTGCCATGTGTGTTTGATTCAGCCGAAGCTATGGAAGTCTGGGCCGGTTTCCCGGCCAGGGGCATGTCCCACAATGCTGATTCAGGAAAAACCTGATTTTTTTCTCCCGGGATATGAAATGAAAACAAAGTCAGTCCCTGTCAGTCCTTGCGATGAGGTGCAAGTTCATCTTTCAGTTCCTGAGCCACTTCAAATCCCAGTTCCACTGCCTTGTCGCAATGTTCAATGGCTTTGTCAAATTCTCCTGTCTCAAGATAGGCAACTGCAAGGTTGTTGTGGGCGATTGGAAATTCAGGCTGAATTTTTATTGCTTCAAGGTTTGCTTCAATACCTTCTCTTACAAGTCCTTTCATGAAATAGGCAGTTCCAAGGGTTGTAAAAGCCTGAACAAAATTTTTATTGTGGATAATGGCTTTTTTCAGATTTTTTATGGCCTTGTCAACTTTCTCTTCATCTTCCTTTGGATTTTTGCCGTCAACAAGCTGAAGAAGCACAAATGCCATGTTGCCATATCCTTCTGCAAAGCCTGCCCTTGCTTTGGTGGCGCGCTGGTTGAATCTGTAACAGCCCTCAAGATCATTCCTCTGAAGGCACAGTCCGCCTAAAAGCACATAGGCTTCTGCAAGGGTCGGGCTGCATTCAATGGCTTCATGCAGTTCCTCTTCTGCAGCCAGGTATTCCTTGTTGCCCATGAGGGCCACGGCAAGATTGTAATGTGTGGTGCCGCACTCTGGATTTTTTGCAAGCTGAGACCTTAACTGGGCAATACGTTCATCCGCATCTTTAGGCAGATTCTGTGCGTTTGCACTTGTTTGATCATTCATTCATATCATCCTTGAATTATTGTTTCTAAAATTCTATATCATATTGCTGTAGCAGTTCTGTGTCAAGGGCCAAAAAACAGGGAATCAGGGCCAGCGCATGTATGTCACTATTTCAGATATTGCCCGGCTTCAGAATAAAGAACGCTCTGGTTTGAAAACCTTTGGTATGGCTGGAACTATCGCCATTGTGGCATTGAGAATTCAGTGTATTGGATTATTTACATGCATCAGCCCTGTTATTTAATCTTGAAGCTGTCCATAAGTTATGATAGCACTGATGGATCAGGTGATATTTATTTAAATTAATTATTTATACGGCAGGAGTAGTATTATTATGAAACCAGGATGCTATACAGCATTGATAACCCCTTTTAACCAGGCAGGTGAACTTGATCAGGACGGCCTTGAGCAGTTGATCAATTTTCAGATTGAAAACGGGATTACCGGAATCCTTGCCACCGGAACAACAGGAGAAAGCCCTACATTTCAATGGAAAGAACATGACCATGTCATTGCCGTTACAGCAAAGCTTGCACAGGGCAGATGCCTGAGAATAGCAGGAACAGGCAGCAATAATACAGCAGAAGCCCTGGAAGCCTTAGCTCATGCCAGGGAAGAAGATGTTGATGCCGTTCTGATGGTTGATCCCTATTATAACGGCCCAAGCTCACTTGAAATACGAAGAGAATATTATGAAGCTGCCGCTGCAAAATTCAGTGATATGGATATTATTCCCTATATCATTCCAGGCAGAACAGGGGCGCAGATGCTTCCTCAGGATCTTGCCATTCTGGCTGAAAATTTTGACAATATATCCTGTGTCAAGGAAGCAACCGGCGACTTTGACAACATGAGGCTGACGCGCAGACTGTGCGGCGATGAATTCATGATTTTTTCAGGAGATGATGCCCTTGTGTATGATGTGATGACAGATCCTGGTATTATGGCGTGCGGATCAATTTCCGTGATGTCAAATATAGTGCCGGCATTCATGACGCAATTGGTTGATCTTCTGAACAATGGAGACAGAGACGGAGCAGCAGAACTTCAGGCAAAACTGAAACCTCTGCTTGATCTTGTTGTTGTTGTAACTCAGGAAGAATCGAAATTCGGGCCGGTTAAATGCCGTGCCAGAAACCCGCTTCCGGTCAAAACCATTATGCAGGTCCTTGGAATGCCGTCAGGCCCCTGCCGCAGGCCCCTTGGCAAGATGACACAGAAAGGGTTTCAGGAGATTCTCAGTGTGCTGAAAAAACTTTATTCAGACTGCCCTGAATTTTTCAGGCCTGTGGAGAAGTTTTTCTCTATTGATATTGACCAGCGGCTGAATGATACAAACCTGCACGAATCCTTGTGGTATAATTATTAAATTTCAGCAAAGATTTGATTATTGAAAAGGATATTGAGCTGGAAACCTGTTTCAGCTCAATATCCTTGTTTTTTTGTGGGGTTTGGTTTTATTTTTTTTTAAGAACAAAATTTTCCTGACCGGTATGAAAAAAACTTGCCCTGAGCCATTCAAAACCGAACTGCAGCAGCTTTACATCATCTTCCCTGATCTGGGCGATTTTTTCTTCAGCAAGGTCATATCTTTCAAGAAATGTGCTTTTGAATACAAAATCACGGAAAGAATCAATATTATAGCATGCCAGGAAAAACATTTTTTTGCTTTCTTCGGACAGCTTCATGCTGGGAGGCAGGGATTTTTTTCTTACTATCAGTTCCAGCCATCCATCGTTCACTTCATCCCTTAAATCAACTCCCTGGTCTTCACGCCACTCAGCCACAGTCCATTCTTTTTTTTCTTCAAATCCCAGGCAGTGGGCTTCCTTTACCATGAAAAAGAATTCGTCCTTTTCTCCATCTTCGCCTGAATAGCTCAAGGAACCTACTCCCAGGGGATAATATCTGCATGTTGTCGGGCGGTCTTCATAAATAATGCATCCGTCCTGGTCCCTTACAAAGGGACATGATTTTCTTTCATCGTCCAGGAGCTTGAGAGTTACAACCGGAAGATCTGCCTTTTCAAGCATCCTTGGTGTTGTAAATGCAGCCAGAAATTCTTCTGAGCTCAACTCAAGTTTTTTTCGCATTGTTAAAATATCATATGGGGTAAGCATTATATCAATGCCCCTGCAGCAATCAGTAAAGCATTTGATTCCCTTGTGGCACTCAAATCTGAATCTGCTGTGCAGACTCAGTTGTTCAGGGGGGATTTCAGATATTTTTTGATTTGTATCATTTATATCATTCATTCAGGTTTTCCTTATTTTAAATTATAATCAAGGGTGGCAACTTTACAGAAAAAATTCAATAATGTCAAGAGATTACATTTTCTATCTGTGCTGACTTGCAGGATGCATATCCATCTGATACGAAAATAAATTTGACATATGATATTTTTATCCATACATAAATCAAAACACAATTATCTTGCTGGAATTCAAACAAAGGAGTATCCATGAAGATCAAAAAAGCAGTTTTTCCGGTTGCCGGCCTTGGCACAAGATTTATTCCTGCCACAAAGGCCATGGCCAAGGAAATGCTCCCTGTTGTTGATAAACCCATTATACAATATGCAGTTGAAGAAGCTTTTGCAGCAGGCATAGAACAGATAATTTTTGTTACCGGCAGGGGAAAAAAAGCCCTTGAAGATCATTTTGACAGGTCATTTGAAATAGAGCATGTTCTCAAATCCAAGGGAAAGGACGATCTTTTACGGCAGATTCAGGAGCTTGTTCCGAAAACCGGAACCATTATCTATACAAGACAGCATGAGCCTCTGGGCCTTGGCCATGCCATCTGGTGCGCCAAGGATGTTGTGGGAGATGAACCATTTGCCGTGCTTCTGGCAGATGACCTGATTCAGACGGATAAACCGGTTCTGTCGGAAATGGTGAAAAAATTTGACAGGCTCAGGGCTTCCATTGCAGCAGTCATGGAAGTTGATAAAAGTCAGACCGATAAATACGGTATCCTGAAAGCAGAACAGGTTGAGGATGATATTGTTCGAATAAGTGACATGGTTGAAAAGCCTGCTCCGGAAGATGCCCCGTCAAATCTTGCCATCATAGGCCGGTATATTCTGACTCCTAAAATTTTTGAATACCTTGGAAAGAAGAAAAAAGGCGCAGGAGGAGAAATCCAGCTTACAGATGCCATGAAAACCCTGCTCAAAGAGCAGCCGATTTATGGATATAAGTTTACTGGAAAACGTTTTGACTGCGGAGACAAGGCAGGCTTTCAGATGGCAAATCTTGCATTTGCCCTTGAAAGGCCTGACATGCGTGACCGGCTTATCAAATTCATAAGGGAAGTGGAAAAGGATTTTTAAAGCTGTTCTGTTGGCTCATGGATTTTTATAGTGCCTGTAGGCTTTCAGAACCTTGCTCACATATTTCTGTGTTTCCCTGTACGGGGGGATGGACTTGTACCTGTCCACTGCATCAGGGCCGGCATTATATGCTGCAAGGGCAAGAGGCAGCCTGTACCCGTAACGTTTAAGCAGGCGTTTGAGATGAAGGGTTCCGCCCATTATATTCTGGACAGGATCAAAAGGATCATGCACGGAAAGTGGCCTGAAATTGTCAGGCATGATCTGCATAAGGCCTTTTGCACCCTTTTTTGATACAGCCTTTTCATTGAACCCGGATTCAACATCAATTACAGCCTTGATAAGCGGGAAATCAACCCCGTATCTGTGCTGCGCCTTTAAAATGATATTGTCGTATTTTTCAGTATCTCTTCTGCCTGTCCTGTACTCAGGCTCTTCTTTTAAATATAATTCATATCCGGATGATACAGGAGTGTTTGAAAAATTGAGGACTCCGTTATTGTCAATATACACATATATATCGGCAAGGGCCTGCCCATGCAGGAACATCAGGCATGCAAGAGCCACTGAGTTCAGTATTGAGGCCCTTGCCATGGGATCAGGCCTCCTTCAGTCTGTCTTTATAGGTTTTCAGGACAAATTTTCCTGGAAACTGTTTTTTTGCCACGTATTTTCCAAGATTATCCATAAAGGTTTTCACAAGAGTTTCAAAAACCTTATCCTTTTCATGATCCAGTATGAAATTGCGTTCATTTTTGTATTCATAGACAATCTGACTGCCAAGGGTATCAATGATATCCTTTAATTTGAATTCAGATACAGGATCAGATTTAAATAATTCTTCCCTGATATCTATTTTTATTGCTGCCTTCATTATGACCAGCCAGGCATCCTTGCCTATTTTGCGGGACTGATCATGGATTTCAAGGATATGACCGTTGTCAAGGTCAAAAGTTTTATATAATCTTTTTTCCATTGTTTTTTTTGTTTCCTGTTATTTTTTTTAAAATTAAAATAATTCCAGCTGTTTTGGCTTTTTTACAGTTCTTTTTCCTGTTTTTGATTTTTGAATCATAAGCAATTGTTTTTCAATATCATCTATAAAGGCAGACCTGTGCCGTCTGACAGGTTTTCCAAATATGATCCTTTTTTTTGCATGGGTAAGGCACAGAATATCCCTGGCCCTTGTCATGGCAACATAGAACAGCCTTCTTTCCTCTTCAGGATCATCCACATTCATGCCGTCCCTTGCAAAGGGTATGAGGCCCTGTTCGCATCCTGCAACAAAGACCACAGGGAATTCAAGGCCTTTTGCAGCGTGAATGGTCATGAGTGATATCTTTTCAATGTTAAGATTTAAAACATCTGTGTCCTGGTTAAGGGCAAGGCAGTTTAAGAAATTTTTTATATCATTGTAAGGCTCTGCCATATCAGCCAGGTCTTTGAAATTCTGCCTGAGTTCAGCACTGTTATGTGCAGCTTCTGACAGGCCTGATTCCTTTATGACAAGTTCTATGGCCTGTTTCGCATCAGTATTCAGCACCTGATCTGCAAAAGCATCAGGGTTCTGCCCTGGAATTTCAGTTCCGGTATTCATGCAGGAGTCAAAACCTGCAATGGCCCTGAGAATATTGATCAGCCTTGTTGTTTCTTCCTGGTCTGTCCATTTTTTCCTGTCTGCTGTCTGGAAAGGCAGGTTATGTTTTTCAAAGACATCAATAAATGTCTGGCTCTGTTTTTTTGTACGGTAAAGTACGGCAAAGTCTGAAAATGAATATTCCCTGGAATTGTTCTGGTCAGCTTTCTGGGCATCCATTGAAAAAAAGGAGATTCCGCCCATGAGCCTTTCTATCATCATGCCTATGGCTGCTGCCTCTGCCTTTTCAGCGGCAGTTTCCCTGATTATGATCCTGTGCCCTGTTTTCATGTCTGAAAAAATTTTTGTTTTTTCTTCATTGTCACGGGCTTTTGTGATCATCTGAAAGGAGGCGTCAAGTATTGGCTGGGCAGACCCGTAGTTTT
>Ga0256846_1000482_pt1 | contig 16139 bp, 13 predicted proteins | sample TevniametaG_FD_189098 | JGI IMG/M metagenome (GOLD analysis project Ga0256846, IMG submission 189098) | Tube worm associated microbial communities from hydrothermal vent at the East Pacific Rise, Pacific Ocean - Tevnia | ecosystem: Host-associated > Annelida > Integument > Unclassified ...
TGGTTGGAATTTTCGGATGCTTGTTTGTCAAAAGCTGGGATGGAACTCACTAAAAAGTTCATGGTTTAAGGTTGAACGTGTGGGTAAGGTTTATGTTTTCAAAGGCAGGGGGCTTGGGCATGGGGTTGGACTTTCCCAATGGGGTGCAAAAGGAATGGCTGATGCAGGATATGATTATAGGGAAATTTTGACTTATTACTATCCAGGTACTGAGGTTCAAAAATGGTAGGCATGATTTTTGTATTACTGAGCGCTGTTATTCCTGTTGAAAATTGGCTAATAATTACAGCTAATGAGCGTCCGGTAAATTCTGAAATATCAAGCTTAGTTAATGTATTAAGAAGAGCTGAAGCAAGGGTTTATGACTTCTCAGGACTTAAACCAGTTGCTTCACCAGTGGTTGTAAAAATTGCAGCCACCTCAGGCGATTTCAGAGCTTTAACCGGATGCTCCATCTGGCAAGGAGCTGCGGTTATAAACGGTGAATTGACTCTTCAACCTTTTAGAGTGCTGGAAAAACGAGGAATTACAGAACAAGTTATAACCCACGAATACCTGCATCTTGTTCTTAGTCCCTACAAACTTCCGTTGTGGATGAATGAAGGCCTGGCAGTCGTCTGTTCTGGAGAAGTTCAAGGACTATCTGCCAATGTGGATATTGACGATTTGACAGAGGATATTGTGAAGATAAAGAAATTGCTTGCATCAAGCGATACATTGCAATTAAAACGCGGCTATCTGTCAGCTGCGAGTCTAGTTGAAAAAACTATTGAAAAGCTTGGAAGGGATAGTCTTTTTAAGCTGATTATACAGGAGGCTTTATGAAAAAAGCTGTTAAAAGAATTATTATAGGAATAGGAATCTTGGTGGCGCTTGTAATAGGAAGCGGCGTAGCCTTTGCGTGCATATTCAGCACTCCTAATTTAGAACGTGAAGTGGGAGCCTTGGAGGAACTGCTGCCAAAAGGCGCGGAAAGCTACATTGTTGCCGCTGATTTTGCAGAAATAAGTAAGCTGTATAAAGGTTCAGAACTTGGGCGTCAAGCCAAAAAAGTAGGTGTTCAGAAAGATTTCTACAGTCTAAGAACAATAGAAAAGATTGAGAAGAAAACCCATGGTCGTTTCTGGGATATTCTTGGCAAACGTTTCATTTACGCTCAATACGGGAAGAACGATTTTCTACTTATCTCTCAACCTAAGTGGACAGTAAAGCTTGTATGGAAGACCATATTGGCCAAAGGTGAAGAAAAGAATATTTCAGGGTTTCCTTGCGCTGTTGATAAGGATGGTTTGGCTATATTATTTGCAGGTGACTATTTCTGGTTAGCCTCTTCTGAAAACCTACTTGCCAAGGCTGCAAAAATAGCAGCTTCAACAACATTAAAAGAAAAGATAGCTTTTCCTAATAACGAAAATAACGCTTCTGACGCGTTGGCTTATGGACTTACGTATAATCACGGGAAATACCTGATTTATTCACAAGCAAGGTGGCGCATTAGTAAAGATGTTTTGGGAATAAAAGCCTGCGTTGAATTTGATAATCCTTCAGGTGTATTGGGAAGCTATATTGCCAAAGCGAAACCACCGCGTGATTACAAAATTGTTCCGGCAGACGTCATCTGCTTCATCAAACTAACAGGTGTTAATGCCTATAAAGCATGGAAGGAAGCCGGACTACTTTCTGTAAAGAAGAATAATCCGTTTGGCGATATCAATACTGAGAAGGAAATCAACCAGTTGGCCATAGACCTCGGTGATGAGGTTCTATTCATTATGCAGGGCTGGGATGCTGATAAGTGGTATTGTCCTGCAAGCTGGCTACTTTCATTGAAAGCAGAGTCCGTTAAATCGGCCAAAAGTTGTGATGCCTTGATGTCATGGCTCTTTCCTTACGCTGACCAAATGTCAGTAAGTTGCATAGGTACGGAGGCTAACTATTTTGGTTTTGGAGACGTCTATCCTGCCATAACATATATTTATAAGGACAACTTCCTTACTGTTGCAGACGATTCCTTACTGCTTGGCTGGCAGCTTAACGCCAAGCAAGCATCTATAGAAACCTCGGATGAGTTTGGGGATTTTTGCAAATCTGCAGACATCAAAAACCCTGTTGCCTATGTCAACTGGTCATTGTTTAAGGATGAACTTAAGGAATATATGCTCTACGCTGCTGACAGAACATCAAAAGCCACACCAGAGGCCGTTGAAGAGAAGCTTTTCCCATTGCTGGATGCCTTGAAAATGAAGGCTTTGATTGCGGGGATGGATAATACAAATAAGACCATCAAATTTACGTTTAGAGCTGTAAAGTAAGTCTAAGCTCTAGGCTGTTACAAATTCAGGGACATCAGGGATATTCGTATGGAGCCTGTAGGTTTTGGAGTTTGTAAATATCAGCTAGTGGATTGAAATACTTTCTTAATTGATTAAAGCGGTTGATATGTATGGGCAGGCAAACTATATTTAACGCCTTCAGTGTTGTTGATATTTGGGATCTTGAGGAACAATGAAACGCGCACGTTCCTCAACAGTACCTACTGTAACTGATTTTATTAGGTGTGGGTAGTGGTACGACATTTTATCTGCAACCCATAGAGCAATATGTTCAGCGGTAGGTTGAGAGCAAAACGGTAGGTCAGATTCATTGAGGAGCTTGTTTTGATATGGAGCAAGAAGCGTAGCTAATTCCTGTTTAAGTTTTACAAAGTCTACACCTACCCCACGCCAATCAACATCAGGAGTAGCTATGGTTACCGTGATATTCCATGTGTGTTGATGTTCTTTAGCGAAACGGATGTCAAAACCTTCAAGGTGATGACTAAATTCAAAAGCGACGGTAACTTCTGTTTCAAACATAATTACAGAGAATTGAGAGATTTTTTAAGCAGATTGCGGGTTTTCATAAAAAAAGCTTGTATTTGGGCAGGGCGATGATCGGGATATGTCCATGGCAATTCCTCACAATGTTCACGAAGAAACCTTAAAGTTAATTCAATCCATATCCCCTTATCAAGATATGCCCTGTGTCCTGCCGATTTAGTGGTTAAAAGCCACAATCCATCAAGACGGATAAAACCTGGATCAATATTTATACGTCGTTTGCCGTTTATACGATACCTATCTTCAATTTCACAGGTAATCAATTTATACTTCCACGATTCCACAAGGTTCAAAGGCGCTGAAAAAAGCAACCATTTTCGCAAAATACCGTTGCCCATTTCAGTATTGTAATAATCTGTCCACTCAAAAGGCACAGGCTCGCTACGCAAAGCCACTTTACCGAATACTTCTTGGAGTTCCGGTTCAATGTTCTTCAATAAATCGCTTTCTACAGAAAGCAGGCCGCAGATAATTAAAGCCTGCAAGTCTTCAGGTTTCTGTGGTTTCATCTTTGGAATCCTGATTTTCAAGCACCTTCGGTTCCGCATCGTGTTTTTCTATACGGTAACCTATAGCTGCCAAAGCGTCTGAAGCTATATTCGCATTTTCTGTATTTGTCAATCGATGCGATTCGTCAGCTTCTTGATTAAAAATGGTTTCCTCACTATCTTCCTCAATGGGGATAATATCTTCTTCCTTTACAGAGGGTTCCTCAAGGTCGGGCAAATCGTTCAAAGAGTTAAGGCCAAAAAATTCAAGGAACCTGGGTGTAGTTGCATAAACATAGGGATGTCCGGCGCGTTTATCGCGCCCCTTGATGCGTATAAGCTTGCGCTCCATTAGGGCTGCAATAATGTATGATGATTCAATGCCACGCGCTTGGTCTATATCAGGTTTATTAATTGGTTGACGATGCGCAATAACCGCTAGGGTTTCTAATGCAGCTTTAGAGAGCCTAGCGCGGGATTTTTTTGAAAGAAGTCGACCAATCCATGGCGCAAATCTCGCAAGTGTGGTCATTTGCCAACCTCCTGCTACCTTGCGTATGTGAAACGCCCTTTCGTATTGGTGATAGTCACGGTTGAGCTTTTCAATACAGGCTTCAACTTCCGAAGAACTTAAGTCAGCCGCGTTAGCCAGTTTTTTGGTTGAAAGAACCTCTGGTGAGGCAAACAAGAGCGCCTCTATAATTTGCCAACTTTCGTTCACTTCCCCTCACTTTCAATTCTTTTTAATTCCATATAGCTTTTTTTATTGTCTGTCCAATATATCATACGGTGAGGCTTTGCAAGTTCGTAATAAAAATCAAAGCTTCGGTCTGCAGTTAACATTTTGTAAACTGCAGCTAAGAGATTGTTTTTGAACCCCAGGGTTATTTTATAGCAGCGGAACGTACCAAGCTTGGTCTTAATTTTGTGAATTCCGCCATAAGTACAGGTTCCAGTGATAAGCGTTCCAAGGGTTGATTCAAAAAGCGGAAATTCCATATCAACCGGTTTGTTAAATGGATAGGCCCGAAAGACATCAAACAGACTGTGCCTATCATAAAAACGACCAGAATATTTAAGATTTGACTCTTTATTCTTGAATCCATCTGTTACTTTTATACCCGAAGGAACTTGTTCTACAGTAAGCTGAAGGCGTCCTGAGCGATTTTTTATAATTTTAATTGTGGAGAAATCCTGTTTGCGGATCCAATACCTAACTTTAATTTGTGTGCTGTCGATATGTTCATGCTCTGAATAGTAATAATTGCCTTTATCGTGAACTACGTGAACTATTTCTCTTGAAGTTTGGTTACCTGCGTCATAACCTTGGTAGATGAGTCGTTCACCATCAGGAATAACAGGGTCAGAAAATCCTGCAAAAATACTTAGGAGAACGGCTAATATATTCATTTTTCTTTGGAGCGACGCTGGATTTCAGCTAAAAACACGGTTTTCAGGTTATCTAGTGAAGTTTCAGTAATAGAGCCTTCGGCAAGTGTTGCTGAGCCGCCGCCGCCGCCCTTAAATTTTGCCGCAACTTTTTTAAGCATATCGCCTGCAGAATAGTTTTTGGCCACGGATTTAGAAGCAAAACACAATACCGCCATACGTCCTTTTTTATCAGGAATAGTTAAAAGCCCCACAATACGTTCTCGATGCGTTTTTAAGGCGTCGGCTAGAAACCTTAAACCCTCACGTCCTAAGGCCTCATCAAGTTTTGCCGATACAAAGTAAGTATCTTTAACAGTGTAGGATTCTGAAAGAATGCGTTCTGAGAGTATCTGTACCAAATGTCTGGTAATTCGTTCACGCATCTTTGAATCTTCAGAAATCTTCTGTTTGAGTTCTGCAAGCTTTTTGGGAAGCTTAGATGAGTCGGTACCTGCAAGCAAAGAGGTTTCTGCAAGTATAGAGCGCAGGTGGCGCATTTGTTTCCATGCCCTTAGTCCGACTAAAGCTTCAATTCGTCTTATTCCTGCGGCTACTCCGGTTTCTGCAATGATAAGGAACATGCCTGTCTCTCCTGTAGCTCTAAGATGAGTGCCGCCGCAGAGTTCGGTTGATATTCCGGGTATGGAAACTACTCTAACCCGGTCACCGTACTTTTCGCCAAAGAAGGCTAAGGCTCCTTTAGCTTCAGCATCTTTCTTGTCCATTTCTCTAACAACTAAAGCATGGTTGCCAATTATCCAATTGTAGACTATACGTTCAACTTCGGTCAGCTCTTCAGGCGTCATGGGAGATGGATGGTAGAAATCAAAACGCAGTCTACCGGGTTCTACCAAAGAACCTTCCTGTTTTACGTGTTCACCTAAAACTTTGCGTAGTGCAGAATGCAAAAGGTGTGTAGCCGTATGCGCTCGCTCTATTTCACGACGACGAGCAATGTTAACTATTGCCCTAACCTTCATTCCCGCAAGCTCTTGCAAAGGTTTACCTTTGATAAATTCCCCGTGTAGAGTTCTTGCACCTGCCTGATTATAAGTTGTATCGGTAATTTGAATTTCAAAATCCTTGCCGACTATTTTTCCCGTATCACCAAGCTGTCCGCCCGATTCAGCGTAGAATGGATTCTCCTCCAGACTTATAATAATTTCTGCACCATCTGTCTTAATTGTAGAAAGGATAGTAGTTTCAAGCTCTGTTGATGTATAACCAACAAACTTTCCGGCAGAGCTTGTATCAAGTGTGGTTTTAGTTTCTGTGGCAAACGATGAAGCGCGTGATTTCTCACGCTGTTCCTGCATAGCCTTATCAAAACCGGTAATGTCAACTTTAATGTCTCTGTGTTTGGCCAGCATTTTGGTTAAATCTATTGGAAAACCAAAAGTATCATAAAGCTTAAAGGCATCAACGCCCGCTATTACTCCTGAATGGGCGGTATCTTCAAAAAGTCGCATCCCTTGCTCAAGGGTTTTAAGAAAGCGTTCCTCTTCCCCTTTTATCATAAGCGCTACCTGTTCGCGACGCTCTTCAAGTTCAGGGTAAACGTGGCGCATTTGTTCAACAACTTGTCCTGACATACGGTAAAGTAATGGTTTTTCTATCCCAAAAGGATAAAGCGCACCTAGCGCCCTGCGCAAAAGCCGACGTACCACATAACCCTGTTTGGTATTCGATGGCCTAACTCCTTCGGCTATGACAAAAGTAACGGCACGTACGTGATCTGCTGTAATTGCTAAAGCTTCCCATGTATCGGTAGATATCTTTACACCTACAGTATCAGCCGCAACTTCCATAAGGGGCTTGAACAAATCGGTGTGAAAAATGCTGGAGACATTTCGAACAGCCATCAGCATTCGTTCAAGTCCGGCACCGGTATCAATGCCACGGTATTTCAACAGAGGTCTGGAGCCATTTTCCTGATGATCAAATTGAGGAAAAACCAAGTTCCATATCTCTGTGTAACGTTCATTTTTGTCTTCTGCAGGCCCTGGGCCTGCAGAGCCATCGTGTTTAATATCCCAGAATATCTCTGATGAAGTTCCGCAAGGGCCTTTTCCGCCTGCAGGTCCCCAAAAATTATCCTCATCGCCCATTCTTACTATACGCTTGGCGGGAAATCCAACTTCCTTTTCCCACAGTAAAGCAGCTTCGTCATCTGTCTCATGCACAGTTACCCATAAACGTTCAACAGGAAGGTGCATAACGGTAGTTATAAAATCCCAAGCGTAGCGAATTGCCTCACGCTTCTGATAGTCACCAAAGGAAAAATTGCCCAGCATTTCAAAAAATGTGTCGTGAGTTGCATCTGTACCAACAAGGTCTATATCATTGAGTCGCAAGCATTTCTGAACTGAAGTTGCACGAGTGTAGGGCAGTGGTTCACGAAGTCCGGCCCAAAGCGGTTTGAACTGCACCATTCCAGCCACATTGAAAAGCAAAGTTGGGTCATTTTTAGGTACCAAAGGGGCTGATGGAACCAAAGTATGTTCTTGTTGTGTAAAAAAATGTAAAAACGCTTCGCGAAGTTCACTTGACTTCATTGAATCTCCTTAAGTGCTTCTTCTATAGCTTTGGCAGAATATCCCCTTCTATAAAGGGCTTGCCTAAGTTTACCCCGTCGTTTGAACGAATCAAGTAAATTGAATCCGGCTGCTTTTGCCAAAGTAAAGGCACGTGCCGAGGCAATTTCCGCATCCCGGTATTTCGACCAAACTTCAAGAAAAAGCCGGGAGGAAATTCCCTTTGCCGCAAGTTCGGCGCGAATTATTTTCTTTCCCTTTCGGGAAATAGTCAGTTTATGCCGTATCCATATTTCCGTAAAGCGCTGGTCATTTAAGAAATTATTATCTAAAAGTGTCTGAAGTTCATTTTCAACGCTTTCAGGATTAAACCCTTTGCGACGCAGACGTTCACGCAATTCAGCAACACTTCTATCGCGATACTTTAACAAACGCAGAGCGGCAGTATGAATTTTATCCTTTTCATCTACCGGTTTCATGAAAACCTGTAAACACTCACTCCTCTGTTAATTCCTTAGCCGATTTGCCTTTTTTTGAAGAGTCAGTTGATTCCTTTAGGTCTCGTGAAGGGAAAAGATTGTCGCGAACCTGTTTTTCAAGCTGTTCTTTGGCTTTCGGATTTTCGGTAAGAAAACCTATAGCCGCATCACGACCCTGTCCCATTCGTTCATCACCGTATGAAAACCAAGTTCCAGACTTCTGCACAAATCCCAATTCAACACCTTTATCGACTAGTTCGCCTAGGTAGTTAACACCCTTGCCGTACATGATATCGAATTCCGCTTGTTTGAAGGGCGGAGCCAACTTGTTCTTCACCACTTTGACTCTGGTTCGGTTACCCACAACCTCGTCGCCTTTCTTGATAGCGGCAATACGGCGAATATCTAAGCGTACTGAAGAATGGAACTTTAATGCCAAACCGCCAGGTGTCGTCTCAGGGTTTCCCCACATTACGCCTATCTTCATTCTTATTTGATTAGTAAAGATTGCGCAGGTATTAGATTGAGAAATAACGGAAGTCAATTTCCTTAAAGCTTGTGACATAAGACGCGCTTGAAGTCCCACATGGGCATCGCCCATTTCACCTTCAATTTCAGCTCGCGGTACCAAAGCGGCAACAGAATCGAGAACAAATAAATCAATTCCGCCAGAGCGGGTAAGAATTTCTGCAATCTCTAAAGCTTGTTCCCCTGCATCGGGTTGAGAAAGGAGTAATTCATCAAGATTCACCCCAAGCGCCTGTGCGTAGATAGGGTCAAGGGCATGTTCAGTATCGATAAATGCCGCTTGCCCTCCTTGTTTTTGAACGTTGGCTACAGCCTGTAGGGCAATAGTGGTTTTTCCCGAAGCTTCAGGCCCAAATATTTCAATAAGCCTACCTCTAGGTAGACCGCCTATTCCTAACGCTGCGTCTAGAGTAAGAGAACCTGTTGGTATAACCTGAATTCCAAGACCAATTGGGTTTTCCCCCAGTCTCATTATGGCGCCCTTACCGTATTGTTTATGAATTTGGCTAATTGCTGTATCTAAAGCTTTTTGCCGATTATTCAATTCCTTGTTAGATTTTACACTCTTAGTCATTCATCCTCCTTGAATACACTCAAAAATGATTGAACCGAATATTTTTAAGAGTATTATATGTAATCTTTTGTATACCACAACCCCCGTGTTCCCAACCTAACGCTAAATAACCCCTACTCAACTGTTACGCTTTTAGCTAAATTGCGAGGTTTATCTACGTCGCATCCTCTAAATACCGCAGTATGATATGCCAAGAGTTGTAGGGGGATGACGGTAAGAAACGGTAATATGTAACTTGGAGCATCAGGGACAGGAATAAATGCCGCAGACTTAGAGGCCAGTTCGCTGTCTCCTGCAGTACCTACGGCTATAATCTGTCCCTTACGAGCCGCCACCTCTTCTATATTCGACATCATTTTATCGTAGCTTGCATCCTTGGGAGCTACAACTACCACAGGTGTTTTTGAATCTATTAAAGAAATAGGGCCATGCTTCATTTCACCAGCCGGATAACCAGTTGCATGTACGTAACTTATTTCTTTAAGTTTCAGCGCCCCCTCAAGCGCTGTAGGATAATTCACGCCCCTTCCGAGGAATAAATAAGAGTTACGCTTCTGAAAACTTTTGGCAATTTCTCTAATTTTACGATCCTGCTTTAGTACATGGGATATCTGTTCAGGTAGTTTACGCAGAACTTCTTTTATTTCTTTAATCTTTCGGGAATGGAGGGTTCCTTTTTTGCGAGCCAGTTCAAGGGCGAAGACTAAAAGAGAAAATAGCTGTGAAGTATAGGCTTTTGTGGAAGCTACGCCTATTTCGGGCCCTGCATGTATATATATGGAAGAATCTGATTCCCTATCAAGTGATGTTCGCTTAACATTAATTATAGAAAGTACCTTGAGATCTGTATTTTGGCGCGCGGCACGAAGAGCGGCTAAGGTATCGGCGGTTTCACCTGATTGACTGATAGCTATCATTAAATCATGTTCTCCGAACACAGGAGTACGATCGATAAGTTCAGAGGCTATCTCTACCTGTACGTGCATTTTGCAAAAATGTTCAATTAGATATTGAGCAACTAATCCGGCATGATAACTGGTTCCACACGCTTGAATAAGTATACGGTCGAAATCTTCCATCTCTTCAGGATAAAAGCGGAAGGCGGAGCCTAAGGAAATTCGACCATTGCGTATTTTATGTTCAATATTATTTTTTATGACCTCTGGCTGTTCGAATATTTCCTTTCTCATAAAATGACGATAATGTCCTTTAGATACCGCTTTCACCTTAAATTCGATAGGCGCTATCTGAAAGTCAATACTTTTGCCGTCAAAACCGAAAACTTCGGGAAGTTGTTGTCCTTTTTTAAGTACCAAAATTTGACCATCATCAAGAGCAACCATTTTTTGAGTAATACCTACCAGTGCAAGGGAATCGGAAGCTATTGCAAATTCGTCATTTCCAAGACCGGCAACTAAAGGTGAGCCTAATCTTACTCCTATCAAGGTATCCGGATTATTTTTTGAAATTGCAGCAAGGGCAAAACTGCCTTTAAGATGCTTAACCATTTTTAATACCGCTTTAAGAAAATCTCCCTTATAGTGTAGTGCAAGAAGATGAGGAATTATTTCAGAATCGGTATCAGAAGTAAATTTAATCCCCTTGGATTCAAGTTGCTTTCTGAGTTGTGCATGATTTTCCAATATGCCGTTGTGTACAACTGCGAATTGTCCTGAAGTGTCGGTAAATGGGTGGGCGTTACTTTTTTTTACAGGACCATGTGTTGCCCAGCGAGTATGTCCTATACCTACCGAACCGGTCAACGGTTGCTTTGCCAGAGCGTCTTTAAGGTTCTGCAAACGTCCAGTAACTTTTGTAATATCTATTTTACCTTCGTTGACCATAGCCATTCCGCATGAATCATATCCTCTGTACTCCAGACGTTCAAGGCCAACCATTATTACGGATTCTATATCACGGTTTCCTAAATATCCTACTATTCCACACATATTGTTTTAACCTGTTTAGAAATTTGCTCACCTAGTTCTTTTGATGAAGCTTCTATAAGAAGCCTTACAATAGGTTCGGTGTTGGAAGGACGTAGATGCAGCCAGAAATCTTGCTCTCCTATCCATAACCCGTCTTGATAATCACAGTTTCCTGAAGGATACAGTGATGCAACTTTTTCTACAAGATTTGACGTAAATGGGATATTCAACTTTTCCTTAAAACGATGATAGGTGGGAAGTGAATTTACTATATCAGAAAGCCTTCTATGCTTCCGTTTGAGTGCAACCAGAACAGCCATTGCCAAAAGACCATCACGGGTAGCGTTAAATTCAGGGAAAATAAACCCGCCGTTTCCTTCACCACCACAGGAACCGTCAATCTTCAAAAGTCTTTCAACCACATGTGCTTCTCCTACAGGTGTTCTATGGACTGCAACTCCTGCATCTTTAGCAATTGATTCTATTAATCTTGATGTTGACATATTCACAACAATGTCGCCTTTCTTGTTTTCAACACCCCATTTTGTACATAGGGGAATAGTATACTCTTCCCCTGGCGGACAACCGGTTTCATCTATAAAAGCCAACCTGTCGCCATCAGGATCAAAGGCAAAGCCTATATCTAAATTCTTTTCCTTAACTAAGGACTGCAAGTTATCCAGATTTTCAGGCACAGGTTCGCCTCCTCTGGCAAAACGACCGTTAGGCGTGAAGTTAATGGTATGCACTTCGCAATTAAGCGCTTTAAGAATTTCAAGCGCTTCAGGTCCAGCAGCGCCGTTGACCGGGTCAAGACCTATTTTCAAGCGTGGCTCTAACGAATTAGAGGGAAAAAGCGATAACAACGCATCCCTATGGACGGACTGGGCGTCAAATTTCTCAAGCGGTTTAATTAATTGCGCATCAACCTGTACAAATTTTGCAACCCCCACATACTTAACCAGCTGAGAGCTTGTGTGAGGAGCAAGGAAACGCCCTGATTCAAGAAATTTTAGTCCATTCTGGTCTTGGGGGTTGTGACTTGCGGTAATTACTATACCTGCATTCGCACCTGATTTTAAGACAGCAAAAACAGCAGTTGGTGTAGTAACCATACCGGCGTCTGTAAGTTGACAGCCGGCAGACATTATTCCTGCAACGGCAGCACAGTGAATCATTTCGCCTGTAATTCGCGCATCACGTGCAAGCAGCATTTTTTCAGCCTTCATAAAACGACAGAAGGCATTTGAAACGCTTGCAAAATCCAAAGTTGTAAGATCGCTACCTACAACTCCACGTAAACCGGAAATGCTGAATTTAGTCATCCAAGAGATTTTAGCCCGCATAGGGGTTAATGTCAAGTTTTAGCGTATGAGTTTTCGCAATGCTTACTATAAATAATAACTTTTCTAGCGAAAAGACTCTCTAAGTTACTACTCTCTGCTTAAAAGAATTAGTTTAATTAAAGAATAAGCTTAGTAAAAACAAAGTCTTGGTAAATAAAGTTCAAAACTTATTCTTAAGACTTTGGACTTTACTCCCTGCTTCATATTTTGTTAACAATTAACCTCAAAACGTGGCTGAAGCTAAGCTTTTTTGTGGAAAACGACTTGAATAAGGTAACAATGGATTGTAATTACGCTCGCTTTAAGAATAAAATGGCTAAAATTGCCCAAATCGCTAAGGATAACACTTGGCAATAATCATCAATTGTTGCATTTAATTATTATCTTCATCGGTATCAGATTCGTCGTCACAGTCGCCGAAAAGTGAACTACTGTCAGGTAGCTCAAAGGATTCATTCTCTTCATCGCATTTCGATGTAAATTTACTAAGTCCGATATCAGATAACTCGTCATCGGACAAGTAATAGGCGTATAAGTCGCTATCTTCTCCTTCAGAAGAATCCCAATAATCAACCTCTATGGGATTGGTTGACAAAATTTGCAGTATCTCCCCACATTCTTTGCATTCTATTCTATCGCCTACATGAAGCTTTTTCTGTATGATTATCTTAGACTCGCACGTTGGGCATTCAATTTCAATCATTCTTAGTCCTCCGAAACCTTTGTGGCGCGATTATAGGAAGTAGATTGATGCTGTCAAGTCCCCTGTGGTTCTGAAAAATCGGCAAGAGAGCATATACTCATAGCTTATTTGAAATTAGTATGTCTTTTGCTATAAGTATATCTTTTCCCGAAAAAGGGGTTGCCAAATGGAGCATTAGTATTATAATAATTTGTAATCAAAGTCTTTGCATTTTGCATCTATAAGGAACTTTTCCTATAGATGAACGTCAAATTATTTAGAGGTTGGATGCTGGGGGTGGAAAGGAGTTAATTATTATGAAAGAAAAACCTAATTACAGAATAAATTCAAACTTTCAAGTTAGGAGTCTACTAATGAAGAAAATCTTCATATTAGGGATTGTGTTACTGGCTGCAATCCCGCTTATGGCTAATACTGGCGGTTCCAAGAAGCTTGCCGCTGGAGTTGAACTTTGCAGTTCAACCGGTATCCTTGAGTACAATATTGATGTACCTTCGTATGATTTAATCACCCTACAAAATGGTGATATTAGAATTAAGATGGATAATGTCGGCTATAGTATGATAGCTGGATATCCAATGCTTCCTATGCCTACCTATACCTTTGCTCTTCCACCGGGAACCGAAATTACAGACGTGGAAGTTGTTGCAAATCGTATGCCACTTGAGGGAACCTATACCATTGAAGCAGCCCTGCCAAGCCTACCTTTATCGGCATCTTCTGAAGAAATCTCAAAATACTATGAGCTTTACGAAAAAAACAAGCAACGTGTATATTCTGGAGCTGAAAAACTAAGTGACGCAGTTGGGCAAGAATATGCAAAAGGTGAACGTCGCGAGTATTCTTTGGCAACTGTTGCCTTGCATCCTTTTTACTACGAACCATCTACTGGGAAATTGTCTTTTGCGAAAACTATTACCATAAGAATTCATTACGCACCAGTTAATGCAAAACATGCCGAATTTGTATCGCGTTTCATAAATGCAGGAACTATTGAAGCAGATGTGCCTCAAGATGTGTACAATAAAGATCAGGCACGCAAATGGTATAAGCCTTCAGCACGCTTGCTTGCTAACAAGAAGATGCTAATTATTACTTTGGATAAACTGAAATCGGTTGTTGAAGATTACGTATCATGGCGTAAAAGCACCGGATTTGATGTTGACGTAGTTACAGTTGAAACAATTGCAGCTCAGGGTACCGGCGTTGATTTACCGCAAAAAATAAGATATTATCTTAGAGATAATGCTTCCGATTATCAATATCTTTTGATTATTGGCCATTTCGCCAATATCCCCGCTCGGATGCTAACTTGTTTTAACAATAATAATCCACCTGAATACTATAAAGATTTATCTTCTATACCTTCTGATATCTATTACGGCGATCTTTCAAAAGATGACCCTGGGTCATGGAATAAAGACGGCGATAACTATTACGGAGAGGCACTTAATAATAGTACTCCTCCAGGTGTGGATATGCAGGATGCTCCTGACATCGAAATGGAACTCCACGTTGGTCGTATAAATACTTCTTATTCGACGAAGGTTACAGCTATTCTTAAAAAGACATGGCTGTTTGAAAATAATAAGGACGACGCTTACAAGAAATCAGCTGTAATGGCGGCTGGTATTTTATGGTATCCAAATCGTGATGGTAGCGGTAGACCTGGCTATGATGGCGCACATATGATGGAATTCCTGCAAACAAATAAGATAGTAGATGATAAACTTGCCTATACTATGTATGAAAAAGAGGGTAATGGTCCATCTCAATATGCCTGTGATACTCCTTTTACAAATAAAAATCTTATCGCTGCCCTTAATCAACCGAACCACGGTTTATTCTTTGAGAACAATCATGGTTCGAAGAACTCTTTTGCCCGCATGGTTTGGAAGGATGACGGTGACGGTGTACCCAGAGAAAAAGGAAACAATAGAGATGTTGATGGCGTTGTTGCCTTAAGTAGCGGTGATGTATATAAGCTCAACGACAATACTCCCAACGTAGCTTTTCTTATGTCTTGTCTTAACGGCCATCTTGAATCGGCAAATTGTTTGGCTCAGGCTCTACTTAACAAAGGCAGTGTAGCTGTTGTAGCCCATACCCGTTCCGCATTGGGTAGAGAAGGTTGGAGCGGCCCAGGGCAAGGCGGCCAGAACGCTCTCTATTATTATGTGAGTAATAATTACCTTAAAAATACTGCCTACGATAATGTTATCGGTGATGCTGTAGATGCAGGACGACTCCAATACTATCATTCTGAAGGTTCGGCAAGCATGCGATTTATAAACACCTATGAACATACCTTGTTTGGTGATCCTGCATTGCGTCACTTTGGACGCGATGGCACAATACCAAGCGGAGGCGTTGAAGATAATTCTTTTGTTCTTAAGCCTTCATTAGCATTAGAAGTTAGCTCTAACTATACCGTAAACTTCTCCATACCTACCTTTGAAGATATTACAATAAAGGTCTGGGATGTAGCAGGTAGAAAAGTAGCTACCTTGGCTGAAGGTAAACTTACAGCTGGTTCCCATAGTCTGAATTGGGATACTCACAATTTAGCCTCTGGTTCCTACTTCATTACTCTTCAAACTGAAAATAACACTACCACTACAAAAGCTGTAGTGATACGTTAATTTATACAAAAATTTAACCCAAGGGGAAAGCCATAGGCTTTCCCCTTTTTTATTATAGAGTTTGACCAACACCGAATTAATTCTATACTGTAGATAAAGATAATTAAAGGAGTGAATTATGGAATATTTGGATTTAGATTATAAGCCTCCGGAAAATGACCTTTTGACAGTTTTTAAGCTTAAACCGGCTTTGGGAAAAAGTTTTGAGGAGACAGTAGAAGCATTGGTTGGGGAATCGTCTATTGGAACTTGGACAGAAGTATCCACAATGATAGCAAAGGTCGCTGAAACCTTAAAACCCCATGCTTATAAAATGGAGCCTCCCTATGTATGGATAGCCTATCCATCTCAATTGTTTGAAAAAGGCTCTATTCCTCAAATACTCTCGTCAATTGCAGGTAATATCTATGGTATGAAAGCGGTAGAAAGGCTAAGGCTGGAAGATTTTCAGCTTCCCAAAGTTCTGGTAGATAGTTTTTCTGGCCCGGCCTTAGGTAGGGACGGGGTACGCGAAATGCTTGGAGTTAAAGATAGACCTTTAATTGGAACAATAGTGAAGCCAAAGGTTGGACTTTCATCTGAACAATTCGCCGAGGTACTCTATGAG
>Ga0256846_1000483_pt1 | contig 16131 bp, 13 predicted proteins | sample TevniametaG_FD_189098 | JGI IMG/M metagenome (GOLD analysis project Ga0256846, IMG submission 189098) | Tube worm associated microbial communities from hydrothermal vent at the East Pacific Rise, Pacific Ocean - Tevnia | ecosystem: Host-associated > Annelida > Integument > Unclassified ...
GGGGTCGATGGCGGCGCCCCGGCTGTCGGCGGCGCCGACGAGTGTGAGGTCAAGGTCGTATCGGGCGCGCAAGAGGTCGGCCTGGCGGTGGACGGTGGACAAAAAGCGGCGGCCAATGTTGCCCAGTCCAACGGTGATGATGCGGATTTCCTGCAATTGATGGTTCATTATGCTGCTCCTGATGTAACGATTTCCTTATTTGTGTGTTTAATTGATCAAATCGGCAAGCTATTGCGCCGGCGCGACAATGTGCTCCGGCAAAAGGAGGGGTATATGATTCACCTGGTAACAGATAGTACGGCCTATTTGCCGCCCGAGATCAAGGCCAGGTACAATGTGCGCATCGTTTCGCTCAAGATCATTGTCGGCGATCAGACCTACGATGAAGAGGGCGGCATTACCCAGGAGGCTTTTTACAAGTTGTTGGACAGTGTCGCCACGGCGCCAACGACTTCGCAGCCTTCCAGCGGCGAGTTTCTGGCCGTTTATGAACCGCTCGTCCAGGATGACGACGAGGTGATTTCCATTCACATCTCGGAAGGGTTGAGCGGTACGGTGCCGAACGCGCGGATCGCGGCCCAAGAGGTGGCGGCAGAGCGGATCACGGTGGTCGATTCGCGCACGACGTCGGTTGGCCTGGTGGTGATGATCATTGCCGCCGGCGAGGCGGTGGCCGCCGGCAAGCGTCGCGACGAGATTGTGCAAATGTTGGAGCGGATGGCCGGCGAGACAGAGACGGTGTTTATGGTCGAGAATTTGGCCTATTTGCACAAGGGGGGGCGGATCAATACTGCGGCGCGTCTTTTGGGTACATTGTTGAACATCAAGCCCATTTTGTACCTCAGTGAGGGCAAAATCGAGCCGCTGGACAAAGCGCGTTCCTCCAAAAAGGCCAAGCGCCGGATTTTGGACCGGGTGGTGCAGCAGATGGGCGGCCGTCCTGTGCGCGTGGCGGTGGCGCACATTTTCGCCCCAGAGGCCGCCGCGCAGTTGGCCGAGAGGGCCAGCGCCGAGTTGAACTGCGTTTCCGTCGATATGACCCAGGTTGGCCCGGTGATCGGTTCGCATGTTGGCCCCGGCGTGCTCGGCATTGCCGCCTGCCCGGTGGGCGAGGACGGGTTTTGACGGTTGAAAATCGACGATCAGGCAAGGGGGCGTTTGTTCACCCGCCAGCGGTTGCTGATGGCGATCAGTTTGCGTCCCAGGCCGTGAGGCGCGGCGGCGGCCTGGTTTAGCACCAGGGCGACGATTTGATCCCGGTACGCGGCCGGGGTTTTGACAAAGTCTTCCAAGAGCTGCCTGGCGTGATCGTCGTCGTTGCGTTCAAAGCTGGTTTTTAGCACCGCGTATACCGATTTGGCGTTGACAAATTCTTTGCGTTCGATGCGTTTCCCCAGCTGCCGGCTGGCGTTTTCCAGTCCCATCATGATCACCGGCCCAAACGGGGCCAAATAGTCGATGACTTCGCTGGCGATGTCGTTCCAGGTGGTGTCGCCTCTGATGGTGTCGTTCATCATTCCTCCTCAACGGTGTGTTGTGGGACGTTTAACGTTATGTATAGCCGTCTCCGCTGGCGGTAAGAGATTCGGCGCGTACCTGCCAGTACACTATTGGTGTACTGGCTAGTTTCCACTCTATTCGGTCAGCCTGGAGCGTGTGACCACGTATTCCTCAACAGGCAGTTTGACCTTGCCGGCCTCATAGTCTTGGACAAAGTTTTGCAAGATGTACCTCACGAGGTCGTTCAACCCCACCCCTTCTTGTTGGGCGATCGTTTTGATCTGTTCGTGTAGTCTGTCGGCGATCCGGTAGGTGTGCCGTGCGTATTTTTGATCATAGGGGGGTGTCGTTTTGGTGTGCTCTGTGGGCGCGAACAGGTTGTCTAGCGATGCGCTGTCCAGTTTGGGTCTTTTTTTCGGACTCATGGTTTGGTTACTCCGTGTCCACTATTTCGGCCAGACGGCGGTAGGCCTCTGCGCCGGGGTTGGCGGCGGCATAGCTCAAGATGCTCTCGCCGGCCAGGGCGGATTCGGCAAAGCGGACGGATCGGCCAACGGTGATCTCGAAAACGGGCAAGCCCTGGTCTTTCATCGCCTGAAGCACCTCTCGCGCGTGGACCAGGCGGTGGTCGAAAAAGGTGGGTAGGATGCCCAGCACCTCGAGGTGTGGGTTGATGGCGCGCACCTGGCGGATGGTCTGGTAAAACAGGGCGATGCCGCGCAGGGCCAGGTACTCGCACACGGTGGGGATGATGATTTGTTGGGAGGCCACGAGTGCGTTGATGGTCAGCACGCCCAGGCTGGGCAGGCAGTCGATCAGGATATAGTCGGCGTAGACGCCGGCGAGCGCTTTTTTGAGCACATTTTCGCGCCCCATCCGCAGCATCAGCCCGGCTTCGCTGTGCGACAGTTCGATGTCTGACGGGGCCAAAAAAAGACGCGGCGCGATCTGGCAGACAATGTCGCGCAGCGTTTTCTGACCATCGCTCGTGCCGCCCAACACCTGGTGCATATTGTATCCCTGGGCGTCGATGCCGCAGGCGATGGTCAGTGAGCTTTGCGGGTCGAGATCGACGAGCAGCACGCTGCGTCCACGTGCGACGAGCGCGGCGCCGAGGGTCAATGTCGTTGTCGTTTTGCCAACGCCGCCTTTTTGGTTGGCGATCGAGATGATTCGGGGCATGTTGTTTTCCGTGCCAATGGCGATTCAATCGAGTAGCATTATATCATAGCTCTGGCGTCTCGTCCACCAGATCACGCTCGGAATAGTGATTCTGAGGCTGTGGATTGGCCAAGCCCGAAACGCGGCCGTGGAATCCCCATTCCACGGCCTGGGATTTGGGATTTCGGGCTTGTTGTCTGGATAGAGATGATGTATACTAGAGTGAGTAGATCAAGAGAGGCGGCGATAGGAATGAGCAAGCACAAGATCCGGCGCAACGATCCATGCCCATGCGGCAGCGGCAAAAAATACAAGAGTTGTTGTCTGGCCAAGGACAAGGCCGAGCGGGCCGAGCGCGTGGCCTGGGAGCGGGCGGCGCAAGAGATGCGCATGGCGTTGATAAAGTTTGCCAAACAGGACGCCCTGGTGCAGGATTTGGGGGCGGCGCTGGGGTTGTTTTGGCAAGATCGATATACGACCGAGAGCATTCATTTGATGAGTGTCGACGAGTCGCTGCGCTTTTTCGACTGGTTGGCTCACGATTATACGCTTTCGGAATCGCAGCAACGGCTGGTCGAGGTTTATCGACAGGAGGCCGGGGATTCGTTGAGCGACAAAGAGGCGGCGGTGCTGGACGACTGGATCGCTGCGCCGCCGGGCAGCGCGTTCATTATCGAGGAGACGGACCCAGAGCAGGGGACGGTGGTTTTGCAAGACTTGATGCTCACCGACCGCCGGCTGGTTGTTCAGGATACGCCGGCGGCCCGGCACGGCGAGCAGGGGCAGATTTTGTTGACTCGCCCTTTGCCCGAACATGACGATATTCGGCTGGCCGGCGCGGCGGTGGTTTTGCCGGCCGAGGAGCAGGAAGGGTTGCTGGCGTTTATGGCTCAAGCCAGGGAGGCCTATCTGGAGCAGCGCCCGGAGGCGACTCTGAGCCGGTTTTTGCGCGATCGCGCCTATTTGATGACTCATTATGCCCTGGAATGGGCCGATCGCGAGGATCGTCCGGCGGTTTCTGCCGACGACCCGGAAGCGAAAAAGCCGGGTGGGCAGGCGGTGAAAAAGTTGATCAGATGGGGACAGGAACGCATTCACATTCGCTGATGCCGATAGAGAAACCAGTTAACCGCAGAGAACGAGGTCAAAGGATATGCAGATACCGCGTGATCTAGAGCGGCGGATGGTCGAGGCCGTCGAGCGGACGCCGGCGGTCGATATTTATGAGCGGCTGATGCCGGAGAGCAAGCGAATCGGCCAGCGGTTTGATTTTATCAGCTGGTTTCTGGCCTATGCCGGCGTCGAGATACAGGCGCTGGGGCTGGAGGACGCCGAGTTGGCGCTGCTGGGCAACGTCAATGGCGATCCCGAACGGCGTTGGGGGTTGCTCGCTCGATATTGGCCGTATATCCGCACCACCGGGGTTGGGCGGGCTGTTTTGCGCATCGCCTGGGATTTGTTTGGCGTTGACGAGATCAATGACCGTTCCTGGAAGGATATTTCTGCCCAGTTGTGGAAGGCAAGCGCCAAGGGGTTCTATAAGGGCTTGTTGTGCGAGCGGGGCAATATCGTTGTCACGTTTGTCGACAATGCGCTTGACGCCGGCTCGCGTTCTTGCTGCCGGCCGGTCTGGAGCGGCGACGCGATTCTGGGAATTGGCGATCACCTGGCGCTGGACGCCGTCGCGCGCGAGTTGGGGCGGCCTTGCGCCGGGGTTGACGATCTGGTGGCCTGGCTGGAAAACGAGATTCAACAGGCTGTGTCCGGTGGCTGCGCGGTTTTCAAGATCGGTTCATTGCCCGACGTGTGTCTGCCCGGCCCGGAAGAGGCGAGTTGGGCTTTTGGGCGCGTGTTCAGGCGCGACGAGTCGGCCGGCGTGGGCGAGCCGGTTTTGCAGAGTTACTTGCTGCATCGTCTGTTGTCCTTTGTCGCATCGACCGGCAGGCCGCTCCAGGTGCATGTGCAGAGTGAGGTCGATATCGATCGCCTGGGGGCGCTGGCGGCGCAGTATCCGCAAATTCGCTTTCTGGCCGTGTATCATGGGCGGGGGAGCGCGTTTTCGTTGCTCTTTTTGGCGCGGACGCGGCCCAATTTGGCTCTGGCTTTGGGCGATTTGTGGTGCGTTGCTCCCAGGTTGGCCCAGTTTACGCTGCAAAACTGGCTGCTGGGCGTGCCATCGAACAAGGTGTTTGCTCTGAGCGGCAATACAACGATGGTTGAGGCGGCGGTGGTTTGCGCTCAGGCGGCGCGCGAGCGTCTTGCCGCGCTGGTTGCCGAAATGGTCACTGCCGGTTCGTTGGACGAGTCCGATGGCGTTGCGGTGATTCGCCGCGTGTTGTTCGAGAACGCGCAGACGTATTTCGCTTTACAAGTGTACTAGACAGTACACTTGTAGTATACCTGTCCGTATACCAAGAGTTGGGGCCACAATCGACGCCTGGCTCCTGAGGGACGATGAACGATGAAACATATTTTGGTCGTGGACGACGATTTGACCACGCTGGATATTTGCGCCGATTATTTGGGGCATGCTGGTCACAAAGTGACCACGGCTTCAACTACGTCTCAGGCATACGAGTGCCTGGAAAAAGAGCGGGTCGATCTGCTGGTTTTGGATGTTTATATACCGGGGGAAGGGGGGCTGGATTTTTTGCAGCGCGTTCGCGATCGCTGGCACGATCTGCCCACAATCTTGATCACGGGCTATCCTGGGGTCAACACTTTGGTCAGCGCGCTGCGGCTCAACGTCTGCGAGTATTTGCCCAAACCTTTTCGCCCCCGTGACCTGCTGGCGGCGATTGAAAAGAATTTGGCGGGCGACGATGGCGATATTTCAACATAGATATGTGTAGATGAGCGGCATTTGTTCTGCCGGTCATTTGGTTGCCGATCCCCCTCTCTTTAACGGGAGGGGATTTTTGTTTTCAGGTGAATGGTGACGGCGCGTCTGGCGATAAAATGTTGCCGGGATCATCGATCCGGCTGATCTTGCCGTTGTCAGGCGGGGGTTCGCATTCCAACTTTTTTCCAAGCGACGAGATAAAAGCAGACCACGAGTATGGCGTTTGCCCAAAAAACCATTCCTGAAGCGCTGTAGGCGAACCAATGCGGGAATGCGTCGAAAGCAAAGACGCTTGAGCATATAATGGACAACAATGCCAATACCAAGATCGAGGTTTTCCATAAAGCAGAGGCGTGTCGATCAGATATGACATGGGTGATGATTGCAATTTGGCAGAATGGCAGATAGACCAAATAATGTGGCCATGAAGTTTTGATGGCAAAGGGAAGTGAGAGAAAAAGCAGTACGACGGCAAGCATATTTTGATCTTGGGATTTTCTGTTTTGTATCATCCACAAGAGTGTGGCATGCCATGCCAGGATGACCAGACTGACAAAAGTCAGGGTGTGGTTTGTGGGTTGAACAGGTTGTTGTGTGCCGAATATGATGTGGCTCCATCTTGCGATTACATGCGCGAAATACTGCGAGTTGACATCTTGGGCAAACTCGGCGTTGGACATCGAGGCGGCTCTGGCGCTCTCGAACGATATCCACGAGTGCGGCCCCATAACGAGTGCGGGAAAAAAGATATAGAACAGGATGACGGCGATGATAAAGGTGATGCACACGTCGAGATCACGCTTCAGGATGAAATATAGAATAAAAATAGCGGGGTAATATTTGACGCTGGCGGCAAAGGCAATGAGGATGCCGGTCAACACCCGGCGCTTTTTTTGATAGGTGTGGAAGGCGAGAATAACGCACGCAGTCAGCAGTACGCTCATTTGCCCCCATTTTGTGTTGTGCAATAATGGAAAAGAGGTCAAAAACACGCCGGTGTACAAGGCCGTTTCGAAAGGCTTTAGCCGTACCAGGCCGAGCAAGGGGAAAATGTATAGCGCTGTTGCGCTGATGGCTTGTATGATCCCCCAACCGCACATTGCAAGTGTGACATCGAGGACGCCTAACGGTGCAAGTAAAAGAGCGGAAAAAGCCGAATAAAAATATCCGTAAATAGGCGCTGAGGCGTGGAGAATGATTTTGCCCATTGGATAATAATACCCCAAAAAATCCTGAAACAATGGGCTGTGGTCCACAGCGGCAACAAGCGAGTTCACCGAGTCCCAACGTATCACATAGTATGCCAAGATCAGCAAGGAGACCGGGAGAACCGATGCAGTCAGATGCACAATATGTGTCATGGTTTGCGCAGGGTGCCTTGGAGCAGGGGCGATGCGCTCCCGGTTTTCATGACTTGATGTTTTTGTCATAGAACTGTTTACCTTGGCGTTTGTTGAGCTTGTTTTGTTATAAAGCGAACGGCGCCGGGGTAAAGAGGAGCGCGGTCAGCGCCAGTACCAACAGGCCGATGATGGCGCGCTTTTTTCCCAGTGGGGCGACGTTGTTGAGCGGCGGGGGGTGTCGCCAGCCCGAAAACATTATGAATGCCGCCCAAATGTACCAGCCGTTCCACACCAGTGCGCCGAGGACGGCGATGGCGGCCAGGACGGCAATGCCCACGATCTGGGCCCATTGACCCAACAGCGCATAGATGACGTGCCCGCCATCGAGTTGGCCGATGGGCAGCAAATTGACGCCGGTGACGATCAGCCCAAACCACGCGGCAAATGTCACCGTGTTCAAATATGTGTCGTACCCTGGCGGTATGCCTCGCACCGACTCGGTCCAATGCTCGATCCACTGCAACAGCAGCGGCGCTTGCAGCGACGCCGTGCCCGGCACGACGGGTTCGATCGGTGAGATGAACATGCCGATGATAAAGATGGGCAGCGCGACCACAAAGCCTGCCAGCGGCCCGGCGATGCCCACATCGAACAGGGCTTTGCGGTTTTCCCAGGGCGTGTGGATGCGAATGATCGCCCCAAGGGTGCCCAGCCCAAGGGGTACGGGAATGAAAAAGGGCAGGCTAGAGTCGAGGCCATGCTTGCGCGCGACGACATAGTGGGCCAGTTCGTGGACGCCCAAAATGCTAATGATCGTCATCGCCGCCGGCAGGCCGGTCAACAGCAGCTCTGGCTGTTGAAAAAAGAGGCGATGGTTTTGCACCAGCCGTTCGCCCTGTTCCAAGACGGCGCCCATCAGCGTCGTGGTCATCAATGTGAGCAGGAACAGGATCAGGTTGACGCTCCAATGCGTTTGTTTTTGCTCGAATACGTGACGCAGGGCGATGACGACATCGTACCCGTCGCGGGCGCGCAGCATCGGCGTGTACCCGATTTCAGCGAATCGCTCCCTCAAGATCGTATAGGCCTGTTCCGAATCCTGGTTCAGGTGTCCCCGAAAGGCAATTGTTACCTCGTCGCTTTGCTTCCATAATGTTTCTGCATCGAGCAACAGATCGGTCAGCCGCGCGCGCAGCTGGCCGATCTGCTCCAGACGTGAACTCGCTTCAGGGTGTGGCTCGTCGATCGTTTTGTTCATGTTTTCCTCAATGGTGACGATTTGGCCGACCCTCTGCGGCGGGGCCGCGCCTGCATTCAGCTTACACGCTTTCCCTCATTCTGTCAACTTGATTGTAACCAAACTGTAACCCAGGCTTTTCTTGCCGTGTGCTAGAATGGTTTAGAATGTTTGTTTATAAAAAACATGTAATTGTTTTCCCTGCGGGTGATTACCATTGGGGGTGTGCTGTGACATTTTATCGTGTTCATGATCAAGATTTGCATGTCGTCGAGGAAGGCAATCCCAATCGACAGGTTGCATTGTTGATTCACGGGTGGTCCAGTTCGTGGTATGCAATGTCGCCGCTGGTGGGGTTGTTGAGCCAGCGTTTTCGCTGTATCGCCGTCGATCTGCCGGGCTATGGGCAGTCGCCGCCTTTGACCGAACGGCCATCGATTCCTGCTTATGCCGATTTGTTGGCCGAGTTTATCGCTCAGGTGAGCGACGGCCCCGTTGTGTTGGTGGGGCACTCGATGGGCGGCATGACCAGCATTGCCATCGCCCTGCGTCACGCGCCGCTGGTCGAGCGGATGGTGTTGATCAGCCCGACGATTACCGGCAAACTGTCGGCGTTGATCAACTTTGGCATTTCGCCGGTGACGATGCTGGAACGCTTTGGCCTGGGCGGGCTGATCGTTTCCAGCGTCGAAAAGACGTTTGTGGGTTTGACCGACCGCCTGATGCGCCCGGTTTCTTTTGCCGAGCGCACCGGCATCACCAAACAGGATTATGAACACATTTTGGCCGACGTGCGTCACCCCGGTCAGGGGCGCGTGCGGGCCGAATGTTTTTTTGCGATGCGCGAGAGTGATTTGAGCGGCCAGTTGGGCGCGATTGACACGCCCGCGTTGGTGCTCTGGGGCGCCGAGGACAATACGGTGCCTTTGCGCGACGCCGGCGTGGTGGCCGACGAGTGGCCGGACGCCGATTTGCGCATTTTGCCCAAGGCCGGGCACTGGCCGCAGTTCGAGACGCCGGAAATCACGCGGCGAATTGTGGCCGCTTATCTCGGTTTGCCGTTGACCAGCGACAAGCTGCACTCGCCTGTTGGCGACGAGGCGTTGATGCAGATCCGCGAGATTGCCCAGTTTTTGGCCCACTCTGACCTGGGCAGCAATCTCAACCTGGCGCACCGGACGCGCCTGGCGGCGCAGTGCGATGTACGTCATTACAACCGTGGCCAAAGTATTATCAAAGAGGATGCGGCGGGCAGCGAGTTGTACATTATCCAGGACGGCGAGGTCGAAATCTGGAAAGACCCCGAAAACCCCGGTCACGGGGCGGCGGCTGCGCAAAAGCAGGCCGTTCTCCGGCCGGGGCAGGTGGTCGGCGAGTTGTCGATGCTGGATCAGTCGCCGCGCAGCGCCGATGTCGTTGCCGGGCCGGAGGGGGTGACGATTTTGGCGCTCAGCCGGGAGCGGTTGCTGGCGCTGTGTGAGGACGATGCCGTGCTCGGCACACGGTTGATGTGGAACATTTCGCGCGCGGTGGCGCAGCGGGTGCGGTTGGTGCAGTGGCAGTTGCAGCGCGCCAGGGCGCAGACGGCGGCCTGAAGAGGCCTTGCCGTAATTGCAGGGCTGTTCAATTCTACAATCCAGCGGTTGAAACCGCGTTGGGTGAGCCGTTGGCTGGTCGTCCCCCTACGGCGACGAGTTCTCACCAGCGGTGGCGTCCACGCAGGTGGGACGCCCGGCCTTGGCCCGCCAGCGGTGACTTGCACGAATTAGAATTGAACAGCCCTTGCCGTAATTGCCCGTCGATTGGGCGCCGGTGCGTTTATTCTGGAGCGAGTTCCACCGTGATCTCGGTGAACGGGCCGGTTTCCAGGATTGCGGTGCGATTTTCCGCTTCAAATTTGCATTCTTGGATCTGGACATCATCGACGTGAACGTGCGCCGGTGGGTGCGCAAGGCCGTGCAGTTTGATGCGGATGCGGGCATAGTCGTCGAGTCCGGCGATTTGTTCGACCGGTTGTGTGACCTCGCGCGTGATCTCGAGCCGCGCGCCCAGTTTGCACACAAACCGGGTCAGGCGGTATGCGCCGTCCCGGAATGCCCAGGTGCGTCCATCGTCCTGGTATAGCCAGGATACGCCGTTGCCGGGGTAGACGTGCAGGGTGAGTGTGTCGATCTGCTTTTCGCCAATGTACTGCATGTCCGGCCAGGCGGGTACGACGCTGCCCGCGCGCACGAGCAGCGGGATTTGGTGGATCGGCGCGTCGAGGCGGGTGATTTGCGGCCCGGCAGTGATGGTGTTGCGCCAATAGTCGTACCATTGCCCCGCCGGGATGTAGACGCGGCGCGAGCGCGCGCCCTGTTCATAGATGGGCGCGACCAGAAAAGCGTCGCCAAACATGTATTCGTCGTCGATATCGTAGCAACGTTCGTCGTCTTGAAATTGGAGGAACAATGGGCGCGCCATCGGCAGCCCCCTCTGCGCCGATTGCCAAAAGGCGGTATAGATGTACGGCAGCAGGCGGTAGCGCAGGGTGATGAACTCGCGGCAGAGGCGTTCGCAGGCCTGACCAAAGGCCCATGGTTCCTGGTCGGCCGAGTTTTTGACCGTGTGGTTGCGAAAAAATGGCGTGAACACGCTCATTTGATTCCAGCGGATCATCAGTTCGCCGTCTGGCGTGCCGACAAAGCCGCCGGTGTCCGGCCCGGTAAAGGCGATGCCGCTGAGTCCCAGGTTCATCACCAGCTGCATCGTGTTGCGCAGGCTGGGCCAATCGCTGTAATTGTCGCCCAGCCAGTGCATATTGTAGCGCTGCGACCCCGCCCACAGTGAGCGGGTGATGACCAGCGGGCGCTCGTCGGGGCGCAGTTTGAGTAACCCTTCGGCGGTGGCGCGGGCCATCTGCATGCCATAGACGTTGTGCGCCGTGCGATGATCGGCGCCAAATCCGTCGTACTCGTGCTGCACGACGTCGGGCAGGGTGTCGTTGTTGGAGCTAATGATCGCCGGTTCGTTCATGTCGTTCCAAAAACCGTCCACGCCCAGATCGACCAACCCCTGGTACAATTGTCCCCACCAGGCGCGCACGCGCGGTGATGTAAAGTCGGGAAAATAACTGTCGCCGGGCCAGACCGGGCCGCGGAACAGTTTGCCGTCGGGATAGCGGCAAAACATCTCCTTTTCCAGCCCCTCCTGGCAGACCCAATATGTGCGCTCAACTTTGATGCCGGGATCGATCATGGTCACGACTCTGTAGTGCTGCGCGTGCAGGTCGGCGATCAGTTTGGCGGGGTCGGGAAAGCGCGAGTGATCCCACGTAAAGCATCTAAAACCATCCATATAGTCGATGTCGAGGTGGATCGCCTCGCACGGAATGTGGCGTGCGCGGAACTCGCCGGCGATCTCGCGCACGCGGCTGTCGGGGGTATAGCTCCAGCGGTTTTGGTGATAGCCCAGCGCCCACAGCGGCGGCATGATCATGCGCCCGGTCAGTTCGGTGTAGCGATCCAGCACATCGACCAGTTGGGGGCCGTAAAAGAAATAGTAGCGCAGCTCGTTGTCCGGCGTTGAGCCGGCATCGGCCTCGAAATGGGCGACGCCGGGCGTGGTCGCGCCAAAATCGAATCGCCCGCGCGCGCTGTGGTCAAAAAAGATGCCATAGCCGCGTCCCTGCCTTAGCCCCAGGTAAAAGGGAATGTTGGCATAGATGGGGTCGTCGCCGGGGTGGTAGAATTGGGGGTCTCTGTTCCACATCGAGGTGATGACGCCGCGTTTGTCGAGGGGGGTGGTTTTTTGCCCCAGGCCATAGATGCGCTCGTCGGGGGGCAGCCGTTTCCAGCAAGCGACGTTGTCGCCGCGCCAGCCCGCGCCGGCAGCGTCGGCGCAAATCACCGCGCCGTCGGGGTCGAGAAAGGTGAGGGCAAAGGGGTTTTTGTCGATGTGGCAGTGCAGTTTTTCGGTGCGAATGGTCAGCGCGTCTTGTTCTTCGTGTAGCGAGAATGGGGTTGGCGGCCAGTCGGCGGCTTTTGTGCATACCGCATACGAAAACGGTTCTGCGGGCTGGTGTGCGGGCTGCTCCAGGCGGCTGTTGGGGCGAACGCGGACGCGGATCAGGTCGGCGGCGAGGAGGACGAGTTGGACCTGCGCGTTTTCGCAGCGCAGGTCGAGCGTTTGGCGCCCGATGTCCCCGGCGGCCGGGGTTTGGTGATGGGCCAGCACGCGGCCGGCAAAGGTGTATGTCGTAGCGGCGTTACCGGCAGGGGCGGGGGAGGTGAATTTGGCGCTGTAGAATCGTTTGCGCAGGGGATAGAGGGCCGATTGCAGGGTCACGTTCAGTCCCAGGGTTTTGACGCCGTCGATGAATTTGCCAAGCAGTGACATTGGATGCTCCTTTGGCTGGTTTTTTTGTGCCCACGCTCCGGCGTGGGCACAAGAGTGTGGTTTTTCCAGGGCTGTTCAAACGGCGGTTGAAACCGCGCCTGGCGAGCCGTTGGCTGGTCGTCCACCTGCGTGGACGAGGCCCCGCCGGCGGTGGCTGTAGTCATCAATTAGAATTGAACAGCCCTGGTGGTTTTTCCTCCGCAGGGAGGCGTTTTGCGCATTGTACCACATTTTCACGTTCTTGACTTGACGCTTGACCGTCGTTTGGGCGGCGATGGAAAAGCAAAGCGCCCACGCTTCAGCGTGGGCGCGAGAAGGAGAAGCAGCGTGGTTGTCAAATTGTCTCTGAGAGGCATCGAGGCGTCTTTTTTTCCAACCACAGCCAGGTTATTCCACCGATCAGCCGTGGCAGCCAATAATCGGTCAGCCGCCAGGTCAGCGCAATCACCAACGCTGTTTCTGACGGGACGCCGAATTGCGTGTACAGCGCCGCCAGCGATATTTCGGCCAGGCCGATTGCGCCGGGGATGGCGCCCAGCGCATTGACAACCAGGGTCAATATATAGATCAACAGCATCTTGGTCCAGGGCAGCGTTTGTCCCAGCGACAAAAAGCACATTGCCAGCCCAAGTGTCTCGAACCCGATGCGGGCCAGCAAACTGGCGGCGATCGGCGCCGGCTGTGAGCGCAGCACGGGGGCCAACTCGGCGAGCAAATAGCGCCCGCGTCGATGAATGCGTTCGCTCGGCCACGACCCCAGTTGGCGGGGCCAACGTGAGCGAATGTGATCGTCCCACAGGTGGGCGGCGCGTTGAAATGCCAGCTGTCGAAAGCGGGCGAAACGGGGATGGCGCCACTGCCAGACCACGATGGCCGCCAAAACCCCCACACCGATCAGTGCCATTGTCCCCTGGCCGGCCAAATTCAGCCCTTGCGTGCCGTGGAGCATCGCGATGCCGATAATGGGCAGCGCCAGCAGCGCCACACTCGCCGAAACCAGCGCCATTTCGACCAGCGTGGTCACAGTCGACACATCGGGCGAGACGCCGTGCGATTTGAGCAGTCGCGCCCGCAGGACGACGCCGCTGATGGTGGCCGAGGGGACGACGGATTCGATAAAGGCCATGGCAAGTTGAATGACGTATTGTTTGGCAAATGGAACACTAATGCCGTATTGTTGCAACAAAATTCCATTGAGCCAGGTCACTGCGCCATAAGAACCGGCCTGCCAGCCAAGCGCTAACAGCAGCCAGCCTCCCTGGGCCTGGTGCAGAACGGTTTTGAGATCATGCCAACGGATTCCTTGATGAAAAAACAAGATCGCCAGCAGCGGTGCGATCAGCAAAGGCATGAAATGTTTGAGAGTTTTTTTCATATTATGCGAGTACCTCAACAGATTGGACTGGGGACGACCAATTGGGTCGGCGCAGGGCGTAAAGCGCCGGGTTGTTCAATCCCGAATGAATCGGGTTGCAAGAGACTAAAGACTTCATAGTCGTTTCGAGTTGCCTTGCGCAAAAGCGGGCCGGCGGCCCATTTTTGGCTGGCATAGCATTGCAAAGCCTGTGCTTTTTGTTCCCGAATGTCGGAAGAAAAGGGTAGATATTGTCGTTTCGGGGAGGCATCGCTGCCGAACAGGTAGCCGGCCAGGGCCGCTCCCGCTTCTTTGATCTGGAATTTGTTCTGCCACATCTGAAAAGCCAGCAGTTTGGGCGGCGCATGCGCGGCCCTTTTTTGATGCAATGCAATGCTAAACAGTGTAAAATATGCCAAAAAGCGATGGTCGGGATGGGCGTCCTGGGGATGTGGCAAGATCACGGTCGTCGGCTGAAATTCGCCAAGTTCGTTTTGAAACAGTTCGATCAGGCTTGCGCCGGTAAAAGGCAGCACCGGGCTGTTGACGGCCTGTTTGGCGCGGCGATAGCCGGTGGTGGGAGAGCGGTAGGGGCGATTGGCGCCCCAATAACGCCGCCAGATTGCGCCCAGTCCCCGGTCGGGAAATCCCCAAAAGCGAATCTGCTCGCTGTCGAGGCCCAGTGAGGTCAGGGCGTTCATGCTTTCTTGCTGGCGCACGGCGGCCAGGTTTTGAAAATTGCGCCGGGTAAACGCGCGCCGTCCACCGGCGGTGATGGCGGTTAGATAAGAGGCGTCGCCATTGGTGGCGACAATGACCCGAATATGCGGCGATGCGTGTCCGGACGTCATCGAGGCGATCAGGCCGCCCACGGCCAACGTCTCATCGTCCGGGTGTGGAGCCAGGATCAAAACTCGTTCCTGTGGATCGGGCTGCCATGCCGGCATATCCGGGACGTTTGCGTGGGCGTTGGGTTGGGGGTAATAGCTGGATAGCATTCGAGTCTCCTGAAGCGTCGAGTTTTGCGCTGTGTTTGATCAAGCACGATGGGCAAAGCTCCAAGATGCTTGACGTGCTGATTGTTTCGAGTCTTGCGTTGCGCCGGGGCTTTTTTCAGGCGGCTCAGAGGTACGCTCCCATATCGAGGCCGGGCGCCGTTGCCAGAGTCGATGTCTGGCCGTCTGGGTCCAGGTGGCGATGATTTGGCGGTACATTTGCCAACGGCTGTATAGCCCGATTATTTTTTCTCGTTTTTGCTCTTTCATACAATGAGTGACCCCTCGCCAGACAACCTGGCAAATTTGCCAGTGGTGCCGTTTGGCGTAAACGGTCAGTCCGGTTTCGACGCCATAGCGAGAGTCTTGCAGCGGGGTCAGGATTTGTTCGGCATCCAGGCGCCGCAGGCAACGTTGTCCGGTCAGGTGCGGTGCGAAAAGGTGAGAGGCGTCTGTCAGCAAACCACCATGCCGGAAAACGGCAATGCTCATCTGGCAGGCGCCTGCGGCAACGGGTTCATAGAGCGCCAGGAGGTGGTCGGGTTGCATGTTGACGAGGTCGGCGTCCACAAAGATGACAAACTCGGTTTGCAGCGACCGGACGCCGGCCAGCATGGCGCCGCCCTTGCCTTGATTTTGGGCCAGCCGGAGGACGCTCAAGCGGTCATGTTGGCGGGCGAATCGATCGGCAATGACCCAGGTGTTGTCGGCTGAGCCGTCATCGACCACGATAATTTGGGCCAATTGAGGGATGGCGCAAACGGTTTCCAGGACACGTTCCAGGTTGTCTGCTTCGTTAAAGGCCGGAATGACGATTCCCGCGCCGGATAGGTTGTTCACAAGTACTCCTTTGCAAGTTTGCTGAATGGACCCGGTGCAAGATTTTTATATCGAGAATGACCAGGACGCTATAACCAGATACAAGATACCATATTGGGGGGCAATCGACCTATCGACTGGCTAACAGTCAGCCATCAACATTGCGTTGCCATGACGTGTCTGAACGTAATTGAGCCTTGTTTATAATAGCACAGAGTCATTGCAAAATTGTTTCCGAGATGTGACAAAGTGGTTGCATTGTCTGCCCAGGGGGAAATGTGTGGTGGAATGGGGATTCCGCCACCACAGATTGGGGATTCATGGCTCGCGGTTGGGGTGGTTCTTGGGGCTGTTCAATTCTAATTCGTGACTAAAGTCACCGCTGGCGGGCCAAGGCCGGGCGTCCCACCTGCGTGGACGCCATCGCTGGTGAGGATTCGTCGCCGTAGGGGGACGACCAGCCAACGGCTCACCCAACGCGGTTTCAACCGCTGGATTGTAGA
>Ga0256846_1000484_pt1 | contig 16130 bp, 13 predicted proteins | sample TevniametaG_FD_189098 | JGI IMG/M metagenome (GOLD analysis project Ga0256846, IMG submission 189098) | Tube worm associated microbial communities from hydrothermal vent at the East Pacific Rise, Pacific Ocean - Tevnia | ecosystem: Host-associated > Annelida > Integument > Unclassified ...
ATCACATTGTTATCGTGGTTAAGCCTGTCTTTTGAAAAGGGCAGCATGAGGTCACCAAATTTATTCTAGGGCGTTTATTTTTATGTGAAAGCTGTAAATAAAGGGAAAACAAATTATCCCTAAAAAATTTTTATTGCCTATTGACAAGACGGCGGCTCATATGTGTTAACCGCATTATACAGAAAATCCATATCTGGCTTTTCAGTGGCGTAGTAATGTACCCATATATAAATATGACTAAAGGCCGCGACTGCTAACGCAGCACTCGAATTGAGACCAACGGCGATTGTCCAAAACAAGAGAAAGGCATACAGATACATTCCGTTGCTCGTGAAACGAAATATACCTTTCTTTACGAGAGGCATGTTTCGGTATCGAGCATCGAAATGATCGGCACCAGCTGCTCGAGCCATTCCGAAATGTTTTTTCACGCTGTACATTGCATAAATACCAGGCAAGGCGAGAAGTATCGTTAAGATTGTTAAAGGAACAAGATTGAGATTAAGACTACCACGGTCTAACCAGGCTAGTGTGAGCAGGGAGATGAATCGACCAGTAAAAAGCACAAAGAAAATCACAACGTATCCATGAAAACCAATGAATTTGCTTGTCGCTGCGCATTTGAGTTCTAGTCGCCATGCCAGCCAAACATAAATTTGATGTACTACAGGAAAAGCTACGGCAATCCAGAAGGCGACCGGAAATGGTTCGTTTAGATGTTTCCATGCCAAGTAAACCAGAACCAGGAGCGGCGTGATACAGATGAAATGGAGAGGTTGGCCTACCCAAATTCCAGTAGCTGTATTGGCTTTCATCATAATCTGTCTCCTTACTGGGTGGTTAACGCGACGCAGTCAGCACCGCGTTCTCGGCGGCGGAGCCGCCGAGAACATTCAAAATCTGCGGCTTGCCCGTCAGCATTTTATTGTTTGAAGTAAGTTTGATGCCCCGATTTTCTTTATTCATCCCAGAGATTCAACCGTTTTCTGCATTCAGTGATAGGTAACCTTGAGTTGATGTCCATTAGTTCTACGAGTTTTTTATATGCAGTCTCTTTTGTGATTAAGTTGTGAGTTAAGAGTTGGTCAAAAACCCATAGAATCCCGTATACAGTAATTTTTTCTTTCTCAGCCGCTTTCCGTAAGTTTTTATCGCCAGTCAACAGTGGACTCGTTAACAGAGCAGAATAGAAGAAGCAAGCACAATCTTGAAAACTGAGACTTGAGTGCCTTTCAAACAATTGATTGATATTTAAAATTTCCGGATATTCGAAAACTTTTACTTGGAACTGGTTTGAATTGATATACGTCTCGAATACTTTTTTATTTGGATCTTCAACTTCTGCAAGAACTTCTTCTGTTGTATGCATCTGATAGGGCAATTGGAAAAAATTATCAACTATATCAATTTTCAGGAGGTCTATGAGAATGTTAGCATCGCTGATAATAATTTGCATAGTTTAAAGCAGGTCCACTTGTCTTCTAAAGTCGTATAATGAAGTATTTAATAAAGATGCTGCTTTCCCAAAACTGATATATGATTCTGAAACTGCATGAAGCACTAATTGCTTGAATCGATTGGCTTTTTCTTTTTTAAGGTAATTCCCAGGTTCATTTTTTTTCCAATTATTTTTAGCGAATATCATATTTATGGATCTAAATTTACGATCAGATATAATATCCAATTCCCAAGTTTTATAAAGGATGGCTTGAATGGATATTCCATAAATTCCTTTTAGTTTTTTTAATTCAAACATGGAAATAGTTTTTCTCTTTTTGCCGATTGCCTCTATTAATTGTTCCTCAGGAAGAAGCAGCTCATTTGCAAAGGCATTACAATATTTTTCTGCTCCTTTTGGTGAATCGGTTTCAACATTAAAAAGTATGTGACAAAGTTCATGAGCGACGGTAAATCTTTTCCTTACAATATCGGTTTCTTTTTTCAATGCGATAACTGACACATTCGAGGGAGCGATAACAGCAGAGAGACCATCAAATTTTACATCTTCTTCTAAGCTTATTTCAAAGATTTTAATGCCTTTTTCTTCAATCAGTTCCAATAAATTCGAAATGGGAGCATTCCCTATTTTCCAGTCCTGCCTCAATCGTTTGGCTTCATTCACCGCATCATTTCGATTTTTTATGGTTCGTTTCAAGGCAGAATGATTAAACGGAAACGATTTTGAGACCTCAAGTATCTCTTCAATTTCAAGATATTTTTCAATAAAATCTATAGTTCTTTGCTCAATTGAATTTTTATTTTTCTTGCTCAACGAAGCATTTTTTCTGAATTCTAAAGATTGCAACTCCACGGTTGAATCTTTAAAAAAATAATCAATTTTAATATTCATGGCCTTAGCAAGCGAGAGAAGGACAGTGCTGTTAATATTTTCTATTTGACCTTTTTCATACTTGCTAATAGCTTGTTTGCTGACTATGTTATCGGCAGCATCTGACAACCTCTGCATGCTCATTCCAGACATTATCCGAGCTGATTTTATTCGTTGACCTATGTTGTTGTTCATTTTGTTTGCCCCCCTTATGGTTGACAAACTAATATCAAATTGACATTTTGTCAATCGGAAAATAATATTTTTTCCGGGAACTAATAGTGAATTTGAGGGACTGCTGAGCTATACTCCCTTCGGCCTATTATTGTATTTTCTTTTTATATCTTCGACCTTTTTTTCAACTGTCCAATTTTTACTTTTATCCAGAAATGTTTCAAGAGATGTTAAATTAACCCAGTAGTTATTATGAAATCCTTTAGAGGGTGATAGTTAATTGCTTTTTCAAAGCCAAGTCCGGCAGATTTTTGAATATCTTTTCTAACGTTCTGAGGATTTTTTGCTTTGCTGTGAGTTTAAATAACCTGTCCGAAGGAGGGACTCCCGGCTGATTAAACCTTTAAATTTTCCATGGCTATCTATTACTGGCAGCCGTTTGATCATTTTTTCTGTAATCAGACGGATGGCATTATCAATCGTATCGGTTTCTAAAATTGTTATAGGATCTGTTTTCATTACCTCTCCTGCTGTTTTTGAACACAGGTCAAAGCTGGCTTTTTCATTTTTAATGGATAGTTTTGAGACAAAAAAATCCCATATTCCCTCTTTCTGGTTGGAAAATGCCATCAGCATATTTCGGTCTGAAATATTGCCAAGAAAAACATTGTCTTTGTCTACCACAGCCAACCGCTGAATATCATTGGACCCTATGATATCAAGGACCTGGCTGACCGGTGTATCCGGGAAAACAGTATGGACATCCCGATGCATGATATCTGAAACCAGTTTGAGATTTCCCACAGGAATGTTCTGCTGCCGGAATGTATTCCAATCTGGTGTGTGGTGCGTGATTGTTGAAAAAATATCCATCCGGGATAAAATTCCCACAAGTTTTCTATCTTCATTTATCACAGGAAGTCGTTTTAACCCTTTTTCAAGCATAAGATCAACTGCCTGAGTCAATAGTTTGTTTTCTCTGATACAGATCGCAGGAGACATGATATCTCTGGCCTTTTTTGTGGAAAGTGATTTTAAAACAGCCTTCAGATTACTGGAGCCGGATTCAGCCAGAAGCCCCAGCCTTGCAGGCATACCTCCCTTGTAGATCAGATCTCCCTGGGAAATCACTCCGGCTGGATACTGATTTTTATCAATGACTGGAACACCAGTATATGTTGAAGATAACAAGAGATGAGCAACCTTGTCTAATGGTGTGTTCAATGATGCATACCCCGGATTCCCGGTCATCATATCCTTAACCTTTAAATGCCTTGGGATAAGTCGGTTACGAGTTTTATAACTCTGAATATATGTTTTTTGAACCGTTACAATGCCTTCGGAAACCATATTTTCAAGCCTGGATACTATTAAGTCCACCTCTGCGCTCGGAAGGATGATCTTTATAATAATCGGCATGTTAAATGAAGCTATCAAAATGCTTTGGGATGCTATCTCACCATCCTCATAGCAGCCTCCAATACACCTTGTCACTATACACCGGGCGGCAATCTTTAATTCACGAATATAGTTTACAACTGCCTGATATAAAAGAGTCTCTTTAAAACTTGCTTCTTCACTGGTAAATATTTCGATGGTACTGTATTTTAACGGCATAATCGATGGTCTCCCTACTCCAGTGCACTCTTCTCCACCTGAAATATTATATTTGCATTTTGCAAAGGTCTGTATATGAGTACCAGGTTAAAGTCAAATCTTCCGGCTGCGCCTTAAGGACACATAGCTCCGCCTTGTCGACTACACGCAGAAACAACCCCAACACCTTGATATTATTACCTTTCTATTACAGTGACTTCATTAAAGCTTCTGCAATTCCGTTAAACTCATCCTTTTTAAAACAATACCTCATTTCAAGGAAGTTCTCTCTAAAAGAGATGATCTTCTCTCTGACTGATATATTGTTCTTTATCACATCTGCAATATATGATGCAAGTTCCTTAAAATCATCTTTTTCCATTCCAAATCTGGTCATCTCAGACACACCCATCCTGAGTGCTCCCGAGGCGGTAAATCCCTCCTCATCAGGTGCGGCCTGATAATTGACGATTATATTATTCTTTTCAAGTTCTGCTGCAATTTTTGCACCCTGGGAATATCCAACGTTCAATATCACCTGATGGGTTTCAGTAAAGGATATATCTTTATCCCCTGCCACATCCAGGCCATGATCAAAAAGTGCCCTGGCAAATACTTTTGCATTGGCAATTACTTTTTTCTGATACTCATCTTTAAAATGGTTCATTTCATAGGCTGCAAATAAGAGACCCACCATTGTACCAAGGTGATGATTACTCACACTTCCCGGAAAAGTCCTCTGTTTAACCGCTTCAAACAGATCATAATGGAGCTGGTTTTCCTCAAAATCAGAGGCAATCACGCCTCTCTGGGTTCCAAAAAAGGTTTTATGGGTTGACCCTGTTACCACATGGGCACCCTCCTGCAGCGGGGACTGAAAATGCTCGCCATAAAGGCCTAAAACATGGGCCATATCATACATAATTATGCAGCCCGGGGCATACTCGTCCACGAGTTTTCTTATCTCTTGAACAGGCTCTTTATGGAGTACCATGCTTTTACCAAATATTATTAACTCCGGGGTATGATTTTCAAATAATTTTTCACATGCTTTAACATCTATTTTATACTGGTTTTCATTCAGAACCGGAAAATTCACAACTGCCGGGCGTTCCGTCTTAGGGTCCCTTGCAACAAAATCGCGCAAAGCTCCCATGGGCTGAGCGCTTAAATGGCCGCCCTTTATTATATGGTTATTAAACACCTTGGCAAGGCGCCTCTGTTCTTTTTTCCTGTCTGCCCGGTTAAGAAAATCCACCAGTGCACTGAAAAAAGCAGCATTTGCCATCTGCCCCGAGACAACCCTTGATTCAACATTTCTGCAATTGAAATAGCTTTGAAACTCTTGATTTAAAAGATATTCAACCTCTTCTATCAATGCTGTTCCCTGGTAATAAAAGATATCTTCAAAGGAGAATGCTTTAATCTCCTTATGTTCAGCATACCTGTTTACAGGATCTGTTATTGACAATGCCCTTGCAAGGAGTGACTGGCTCTGTTCAGAAGGGATCAGGTTGATGCACTCCTGCTGCCTCCATTTATTGTTCTGCAGAGCTTTTAAAAGAAGATTTTCTGCTTTTTTCCTGCACGATGCACCCTGTTTACCGGTTCTGTCAAATTTAAGACTGTCATGGGGCAGTGCTCTGACATATGGCGGGGCATCGGCACTCATATGATATGGAACAACAACGGCCTCAACTCTTTTCTTTCTTATTTCTATTTCCAGGCCATCCCCTTCCTGGATACTATTGTCAATTAATGCAAGGGCAATGGCTCTTCTCTCAATTTTATCATCAAACTCTGAATACAGACCTTTTCCAATACCTTTTTTAAACGGAACCATTGTACCGCTTGTAATATAACCCACATGGGTATTATCTTTAAAAACTTTATAGCCCTCCCTTGCAATGCCTTTACCTGTTATGGCAACGGGCATTACAATTTTTGGAAGAAATTGAGTGTTGGTAAAATTCTTATCAATTATTTTTTTCAAATCATTTTGCTGCTTTAGAAGAGCTTGTTTTCCAATAAAATCACCCTTAAGTTCAGAAAAGCTCACTGCAAATTTTGATAGCTTTGAGGCAAATATCGGGATCTCCACACCATCATGATCCAGGCCGAGTTCATGTCCATAAAGGGGCAGGCATGCTTCCAGACGTAATGTATCTCTTGCCCCTAGGCCAATTGGTACGCCTCTGTTCTCAAAAAGTAAATCCCAGATTTTCAATGCTTTTTTATTTTCAACAAAGATCTCAAACCCTAAAGGCTCTCCTGTGTAACCTGTCCTTGCAATGTACACGGGAAAGTTATCAATCTCTCCCACTGACAAAGAATTCCTTGCAGGCTCAGGCAGAACACCCTTTGTTATAATTTTCTCCATAATCTTTCTGGAATCAGGGCCCTGGAGTGATATCATGGATATTTCAAAGGTTCTGTCCTTCATCTCAATATTGGAAAAAGCTTTTATCTCTTTATTAAAATGCGCAAGCACCTTTTCTCTATTGGATGCATTGACAACAAGAAGGTATTCTTCATCAATGAATCTATATAAATATGCATCATCAATTGCTCCGCCTGTTTCATTGGGAATCAGAGTGTACTGGCTTTCACCTGTGTCCAGGGCAGCACTGTTATTGGTTAGAACATGCTGTAAAAATGATAATGAGTCCCTGCCTTTAAAAAAAAGTCTGCCCATGTGGGACACATCAAAAATTCCGGCTTTTTCCCGTGTTGCCATGTGTTCTCTGCTGATTCCCTCAGGGTATTGAATGGGCATTTCCCAGCCTGAAAAATCAACCATGGCTGCATTATGTTTTTTATGTTTATCAAAAAAAATTGTTCGTAAAATCTCTGTCATGGTTATCCTGATCCCCCGTAAATTGATAATTAAATGTCTAAGTTTACAGACATTTAAACACAACATCAATAAGAAATTACCTTTACTTTTGCCTTCATAATATCTATAACAATTTATAAATTATTGTTTTCCTTTATGCATACAATTTATGATAACAAGGAGAAAATATGATCAACCGTGATACTGTGGCAGCATTGTCATTACAGCCGGTAACCAGAAAAAATTCCCATGATTTCTATGTAAAGCTCAATTCTGAATTTGAAGACCCTGATGCCATTGAAGAATCAATTTCCTGGTGGCAGGATGATTATGAAAAACTCAACAACCTGTGGTGGGTATTAAATTATCATTCAGAAGAGTTTGACCCTGAAAGACATCTCAGGGCAGTTATTGAAAGGAAACTTGATATGATTGCCGGCAGACAGCAAAGTCAAAAATCTTAAAACCAGGGTATCTTTCTGTCAGGGTTTCCTGGTACCTTTGGGATCATTGGAATCCCATATATCAAAAATTTCAACATCCCCAGCATATTTAGTTGTTTTATATTCCGTGATACTTGATACCTTGTTTATTATTTTACCTATCCTGGTTATCTGATTAATAATATTATTAAGCCTTTTATTTATCAATTGTTTATCCTTGCTGCAATCCATCATTATTAATTTGGAGTCAGCAAGAAGGGCCTGAAGGGGCTGATGAAGTTCATGGCATACAGCCCCTGCTATTTCAAGGGCGCCCTTAAGCTTTTCCCTTTTTACTCTCTGAAGTCTTGCGTTTTTCCTCTCGGAAATATCAATCATTATATCAAGGGTTAATTCTGACGTACTCTTTGTATCGGCTCTGATGATAATTATCTGGGCTGGGAATATGGTGCCATCCCTGCGGACCAGATTGAATTCAAAATTTGCTCTGTCATGGTCTGCAAGACCTGCACGCATGATTTCACCCGCTTTAATATAGTCTTCCTCTGAGGCATATATCATCCTGAGACTTTTATTTTCCAGCTCATCCTTGCTGTCATATCCGAATATTTTCACAATTCCATTATTAACCTGTTTGAATATCCGGTTCTCTATTAATGTAATACCAACAGGTGATGACTCAAGAATTTTTTGCAGAATCTGATTTTGTGCCTTTAAAGCATCGTATCCCTCCTGCCTCTCAATGGCAAGGGCAATATGCCGGGATGCCAGGTCAAGAATCTTAAGATCTCCATCTTTATAAACTTTTTCTGAAGCATAACTCTGGACCACAATTGCACCTATTACCCTCTGTTTGATCATCAGAGGAGCACCAAGCCATATCCTGGCAATTGTACCCACAACATGCTGGTTTTTCTGCTTTGCAAACTCGTGAATCTCTTTTTTTATAAAACGGCGTGGTTTTTTACCAATAATGATTTCACCGGTCAACGACCTCAGTTTACTGAAATTCAGCAGCTCACCCGGAGAAGTGTCATATTCATCAATATAGTATGGAAACGATATGGAATCTTTTTTTTTGTTGTGAATTGCAATGATGAAATTATCCACATTTAAAATTTTTCCCAGGGACTTATGTATGTCTTTATATAAATCAACAAGGTTGGAGGTTGAGTTTACCGCGCTTGAAATTTCAAAAAAAACTTCAAGTGCTTTATTGGCATCTGTTGTATCAAAAAATGGCTGGCAGGTGTCTGTATTTCTATTCTGCATCTTTATTCCAAATGTCAAAAATTTTATTATTCTCTACATATTTAAGGGTTTTATACTGTGTAATACTCAATAGTTTCCTTGTGATCTTCTTAATCCTGTCTATCTGTTCAACTATTATTGCAGCAATTTCTTTTATTTCCTTTTCATCGGTATCATAATCTGATTTTATAAGCTCGCAATAACCAAGAATTGCATGAAGAGGCTGGTTTAATTCGTGGCATATGGCACCTGCCATTTCAAGGACACCCTTTAGTCTTTCATGTTTCATCTTTTCATTCCTATCCTTTATCATCCTTGTTCTGTCCGTTATCGAAGCTACTATCCATGACAGCGCTCCTTTTTTCTCTGCATAATTAAGGGTGATATGGGCGGGAAATAGAGTATTATCATTTTTCAAAAGATTATATTCAAAATCAGCCATCTCCTTTTGATAAAAACCTGCGGAAATAATCCTTCCCGCTATGATATAATCTGTTTTTGAGGGGTATATCATTTCTGTGCTTTTTCCTATAAGACTTGCCTTATCTCTGTAACCAAACAATTTGACAAACTTATTATTCACTTGTTTAAAAATTCGATCGCCAATAAGGGCAAGGCCAATGGGTGATAATTCAAAAATTTTTTCAAGAATCTTTTTCTGTTCCTCTATTTTATCGTCTGCCTCTTTTTTTTCAATGGCAAAGGCTATATGCTGGGAAACCAGTGTTAATATATCAAGATCACTTTTTTTATATTTAGTTTCTGATGTATAACTCTGTACAACAACTGCGCCAATTACCCTCTGCTTAACTGCCAGGGGGGCTCCAAGCCATACTTTGGAAGCAATGCCTATCGGGGGCCTGCCTGCCTGTTTATTCTCTTTCATTATTTTATCCAGATCCTTTGAAAAAAGAATAAGGGGCTTGCCGGTTCTTATTAATATGCCGGTTAATGATCCGGTTTTACTGAAGTTATAAATCCTGGGAGGAAGATCAGTATCCACCTTATCCACATGGTAAGGAAAAGATATGGAATCATCTTCTTTATTGTGGTTTGCAATAAAAAAATTATCCACATTAAGTATTTTTTCAAGGGATTTATGAATTACCCTGTACAACTCATTCAGATTCCGTGTGTTATGAACTGCAGTAGATATCTCAAACAACACTTCAAGCACTTTTTCCGGGTTTTTTATTTTTTTTATTCTATGAATCTTTATCCTGCTCCCAAATATCAAATATCCGCGTACTTCCTGCATAATCAATAGTTTGATATTTAGTTATGCCTGAAAGTTTTTTCGTAATTTTACCTATCCTGACAGCCTGATCTATTATCGTATCAAGACTTTTATCAAAATTGACCATATTGCCATCATCATTATCCATTACCAGAAGTTCTGAATAACCGAGAATGGCCTGGAGGGGCTGACTCAGTTCGTGGCACACAGCTCCTGCCATTTCAAGCACTCCCTGAAGCTTTTCATTTTCAATTTTTTCTTTTTCAGCAGCTTTCTGCTCAGTCATGTCTGTTATTGAAACTATTGTCCATGCCAGGGGATCCTTATTATCAGCGCTGTTAATGACAATATGGGCCGGAAAAGATGATTTGTCTTTTCTTACATGGTTATACTCAAAGTCGGCCTTAGCCTTTTTTCTGCATGCCCTGGTAATAATCTCACCGGCTTTTATGAAGTCTTCCTTTGAACCATAAACCATTTCAACACTCTTATTTTCAAAATCTTCTTTGCTGTCATAACCATATATTTTCACGATTTCATTGTTAACCCATTTAAAGACACGATTTTCTATAAGGGCGATACCCACAGGTGATGATTCAAGTATTTTTTCCAGAATCTCTCCCTGTTCCTTTAATGTATCATCGTTCTCTTTTCTCTCAATGGCAAGAGCAATGTGCTGGGAAACAGAGTTTAGTATATCAAGATCCCTCTGTTGATACGTATCCTCTGATGTATAGTCCTGAATGGCAATAATACCAATCACATTGTTTTTAACTATCAATGGCGCACCAAGCCATATTTTTGGAATAACTCCAATGGCGCCTTTTTTTTTAAGATCCTCTTTATTAAACAATATGGGTTTCTTTTCATTTATGACATTCCTGGTTAAGGACGGTATTGAGATAAAATTTGGTATAAACCCGGGATGTTCAGTCTCATGATCAACAAAATATGGAAAGGTGAGCACATCTTCCTTTTTATCATATTTGCCAATATAGATATTATCTACTTTTAATATTTTTCCAAGGGATTTATGGATCGCTTTGTACAATTCATCCAGATTGGTTGTATTGTTGACTGCATTGGAAATCTCAAACAATACCTGCAGCCTTTTATCTGCATCGTCTATATTAAACAAATTACCCTCTTTTTGAGTTTATGAACAATGGGATACCTGCAATAAAATTAATTATAACAGAAATTGATACTTACTTAAGCCCTTGTAAATTTTATTGTTGCATACTATATACTTTAAATCAAATATTAATATCATAACAATAACTTGAATAAAAATTTTTTATTAATTGAATTAAAACAAAATGAAATCCAATAATGAAATCCAGTTGCTCTATGGGATAAGCAACATATTAAATCAACAGACACGCTTTAAAAAATCGTTATACAAGGTCCTTGAACTGCTTTCAAAATTTTTTAACCTTAATCGCAGTGCAATTTTTCTTTTAGAGCCTGATAAAGAAGATATCAGAATCGAAGTTGCTTTTGGCATAGCCGATAACACTGCCAATAAAGCTATTTATCAAATGGGCGAGGGAATCCTCGGCAATGTTATAAAGAACGGAGAAGCAGCTGTTATTTCAAAATCCAGCCAGGATCCTCTTTTTATTTCCAATACCCGGGAAGGTAATCCGGACAATAGTGTTGATCAGGAGTTTTCCTTTATATGTATTCCAGTTAAAAAAAAAGACACCACCATTGGAGCAATCAGTGCAGACAGGCATTTTAATGGCAGGCCGTTTTCAAAAAATGAAGAAAAGCTGTTATCTGTTGTTGCAACCATGATTGCACCCCATCTTGCCAGCCTTGATAATTTTAAACTTGAAAAAAACAGGTTAAACCAGGAAAATCTCAGACTGAAAACCGAGCTTGAATCAAAATTCAAATTTTCAAATATTATTGGCAACTCCAATAAAATGCGGGAAGTAATGCAGATGATATCCCAGGTTTCAAGGAGTAATGCAACCGTGCTTATAAGAGGAGAGTCAGGCACGGGCAAAGAACTTGTGGCCAATTCCATACATTACAACAGCCATAGAAATAAAAACCCCTTCATAAAATTAAATTGTGCTGCAATACCTGCAAGTCTCATGGAAAGTGAACTTTTTGGACATACCAAAGGTGCATTTACCGGTGCATCAACCAGCAAAAAGGGGAAGTTTGAAATGGCTGACAAAGGAACACTGTTCCTTGATGAGGTTGGCAATATGGACCTGAACGTCCAGATCAAGCTCCTGAGATTTCTCCAGGAAAAAGAATTTGAACAGGTGGGCGGTTTAAAAAAGATAAAAACAGATATAAGAATCATTGCTGCCACAAACAGCAACTTAGAAGAACTGGTTCAAAAGGAACTTTTCAGAAACGACTTATATTTCAGACTCAATGTATTCCCCATCTATCTACCCAGCCTGAGAATGAGAAAAACAGATATAATTCTCCTGGCAGATCATTTTCTTGAAAAATACTCAAAAGAGCATGGCAAAAAGATAAAAAGGTTTTCCACCCCGGCCATTGACATGATGATGAAATATCACTGGCCAGGTAATGTCAGGGAACTTGAAAACTGTATTGAACGTGCTGTTATATTATGCAATGATGATGCTGTCCAGAGTTTTCATCTTCCAACAAGTCTCCAGCTTGAAAACACGGCTGACAACAAGCAGCACTCCTTTGAACATGCAGTTGCAGAATTTGAAAAAAAAATATTAATCAATGCATTGAAAAAAAACCGGGGAAATATAAAAAATTCAGCTGACCAGATTGGAATAACAGTCAGGAAATTTTCCTATAAAGCAGAAAAATACAAAATTAATTATAAAGATTACAGACCTTAAAATCTATTCTTCACCCATATATGATTTTTTCACCATCTCATTATCAAGCAGCTTGTCTGCTGCATCTTCAAGAAGGATTTCTCCTGTCTGGATAACATATCCCCGGCTGGCTGTTTTTAAAGCCATGCGGGCATTCTGCTCAACAAGAAGGATTGTTGTACCAGCTGCATGCAGCTGCTTGATTGTATCAAAAACACTGTCAACAAGAACAGGAGCAAGTCCCATGGATGGTTCATCAAGCAGCAGTATTTCAGGATTTGCCATCAAGGCACGTCCCATGGCAAGCATCTGCTGTTCTCCGCCTGACAAGGTTCCTGCAACCTGCCTGCGTCTCTCCTTAAGCCTTGGAAACATTGTAAAAATATTATCAATATTATCTGCGTCCCGTTTCTTGTCCCTGGAAGTAAATGCTCCCATGTCAAGGTTCTCAGTTACAGTAAGCTGTCCAAAGATTCTTCTTCCTTCAGGTACCTGTACAATACCTTTGGTAACAATCTCATGGGCCGGATATTTTTCCAGATCCTCTCCATTGAGCAGTATTTTCCCTGACTTTGGTTTCAGGGTGCCGCTTATGGTTTTAAGGGTTGTACTTTTCCCGGCACCATTACCACCAATGAGTGTAACAATCTCACCTTTATTGATAGTGAGTGAAACGTTCTTCAGGGCATGTATTTTCCCATAATATGCATGTACATTTTGGATTTCAAGCATTGCCATGATTGATTGACCTCAATAATTTAACTTTAAAAATACTAAACTGTATTATACTCAAACCTAACGGGCCTCGGCAGCATCTCCACTGCCAAGATATGCTTCAATAACTGTTTTATTGTTTTTAATCTCCTCTGGCAGACCTTCGGCAATCATTTTACCATAATCCAGCACAGTTACAATATCAGAAATTCCCATCACAACACGCATCTGATGCTCAATTAAAATAATAGTAATTCCAAGCTCACTGCGCATATGCTCAATAAAATCCATCATCTGCTGGGTTTCACTTGGGTTCATGCCGGCAGTGGGTTCATCAAGAAGCAGAAGTTTTGGCTGGGAAGCAATGGCCCTTGCCATCTCGAGTCTCCTCTGCTCGCCATAGGGAAAATTCTTAGCCAGGGTGTCTTCTTTCCCTTCCATGTCCACATATTTTAAAAGGTCAAGGGCAATCTGCTGTGCCTTTTTCTCTTCTTCTTTAGTGCTTTTTAAGCCGAGTATCGGACCGAAAAATCCTGATTTCAGATGGATATGATATCCAACCATTACATTTTCAAGGGCTGTCAGATTTGGAAAAAGACGGATATTCTGATAGGTCCTTGATATACCCCTTGCCACTATACGATCAGGTGAAAGACCTACAATGGATCGATCTTCAAATGTAACATCGCCTTCCTCTGGTTTATAAAAACCTGTAAGGCAGTTGAAAAATGTTGTCTTACCTGCGCCATTGGGGCCAATAATGCTGTGAATGCTTTTCTTTTTAACCTCTATGTTTAAAGAATCAACAGCAACAAGCCCGCCAAATCGTTTTGTCATTTGTTTAATGGATAATAAGTTCATTCTATCTCCTCCGGGCTAGGCAGCTGCCTGATTTTCAGTTTCTTCTTCCTGGTGAAGTTCCATTTTATGCCTTGCCTCGGGCCACAGACCCTCAGGCCTTAACAGCATCATGATCACCAGGGCAGCACCATAAACAAGCATACGATATTCATTAAATTCCCTTAATAGTTCAGGAAGTCCCATAAGTGCGGCAGCACCCACAATAACTCCAGGCAGGCTGCCAATACCGCCTATGATTATCAGGCAGACAACATTTATGGAAATGAATACATTAAAGCTGTGGGGATAGACCGAGCCGATTTTGCTTGCAAAGATTGCACCGCTTAATGCGGAAAATCCTGCACCGGTTGCAAAGGCAAGCAGCTTTGTTGCCACAAGATTGATTCCCATGGCCTGGGCTACATCTTCATCTTCACGCATTGCCATCCAGGCCCTGCCAAGTCTGGAGTTTTTCAGGCGGAGGGAAATAAAAACCACAAGCATACACCCTGCCAGAATAAGATAATAGATATGCTGGGGTTTTACCATTTGAAAACCCATAAGGCTTGGATTGGGAATGGAACCTATACCCTGGGCACCACCTATCCATGGACGTAGGCAATCTGACAGAACAAGTATTCTGATGATCTCACCAAAACCAAGGGTTGCAATGGCAAGGTAATCTCCCCTCATCTTCAGAACAGGAACGCCCAGAAGAACTCCGGCCAGGATTCCACACAAAACTGCAATTGGTAATGCCTGCCAGAATGTAAATCCGAGGTGTGATACTTCAGGTGAGGTTAAAATTGCAGTTACATAGGAACCAATGGCAAAAAAAGCTACATATCCAAGATCAAGGAGCCCTGCATAACCAACAACTATGTTCAGGCCGAGTCCCAGAAGAATATACAGGCCCACAATTGTCAGAACCTCGCTTAAAAACAGACCAATGAAATGGGGCAGAACAAGCAGAAAAACTGCCAGAAGTAAGAACCCTATTATTTTGCCGTTTTTTTGCATATTTTCCGGCAAAGCTTCATATTTTGCCTTTACATTACCGCTCTGGGATTTAAACCCAAGATACAGGACACAAAAAATAATAACAGCAGCAATACTGCCCTTGACTGTTAAGCCATTGAGAGAGAAAAAAAAGTCAACAAGTCCTTCTGCCCAGGCCCAGGCAGAAAAAATCGGCCTGATAAGGTCCTGGAGAAGGCCAAGGGCCAGAATTGTAAAAAGTGTGTTGATTATGGTTTTCATGGGAAGATCAGGTATCAGAAAAAGAAATCCTGCAAAGGCACCGCAAAAAAGACCTGTCATTAGAATCACCAATATCCCGCCTGCACCGCTGATTCCCGCTGTTAATATTTTAAAAAGCATTGGAGAAGCAGCCACCAGCATCTCTCTTATTCCTGGAAAAGCACGGCCCAGTGCCACAAATACTGCCAGAATGATGCCTGTAACCAACCCTGCCACTGCTGCATTGATGAATTTAATGCGCCTGTCTTCAGCAATAGTGTTTTTTGCCGCAATGTATGCAACTATTGTTGTTATAATCAATGCAAGAGCTATACCCATGGGCATTATGCCTGAAATTATGTCACGTTTATCGAATGATTCAATCATTCCAACAAGAGCAATACAAAGAACACTTACGCCGCCAAGTGATCCTATTTTTACCCCGCGGTTCCATATTGATTGAGTTATTGTCATACCCTCACCCTTAATATTTTTCTTCTTTTTTAAGCTTTCTTAGTAGCCAATCGTTCACCAAGGATGCCTGTAGGTCTGAAAATCAACACCATAACAAGCATGGTAAAAGCTATTGCATCCTTTAGCTGATATGGCGCTACGATTCCAAGGCCATCCAGAAACAGGGCCG
>Ga0256846_1000488_pt1 | contig 16040 bp, 10 predicted proteins | sample TevniametaG_FD_189098 | JGI IMG/M metagenome (GOLD analysis project Ga0256846, IMG submission 189098) | Tube worm associated microbial communities from hydrothermal vent at the East Pacific Rise, Pacific Ocean - Tevnia | ecosystem: Host-associated > Annelida > Integument > Unclassified ...
ATATACATTTTGTTGAATTATTACTTCTTCCTCTGCTTTGGGAAAGTCGGTGCATATTCTTATTTTTGCTCTATACTTATGATAAAAAATTGGAACATAAAAGATATTCTCGCCCTGTTGTATTCACGGCGAGTTAATTCACGTGAAGTAAAAAACATTGTGGACTCTTACGATTCGTTCACCGATTTTCTTATTGGCAATAGCCCGATAATAAAAAAAATCAAACCTGACACACTATTTGTTAAAGATGCCGACAATATTTATGAAAAGGTTGATAGCCAACTTGAATTATGCGAGAGGAATAATGTTTTCATTACAAGTGTATGGGACGACAATTACCCGGCTTTGCTAAAAGAGATACATTATCCGCCGCTTGTACTATATGTTCGAGGCAGTTTGCAAGATGCTAACACCGAGGCTATATCTATCGTTGGCACTCGAAAAGCCTCAACCTACGGTATGCTTGCAACCGAAAAATTTGTCGAAGCATTTGTTCGCGAAGGCATAATTATTGTCAGTGGATTAGCAAACGGTATTGATACTAAATCACATTTGGAGACAATAAAAAATAAAGGTATAACCTATGCGGTTATCGCATCAGGTATTGACCGTATCAATCCGATTATATCAAATAAAAATGCCGAACGTATAATCGAAGTCGGCGGTGCAATAATATCTGAATATCCCTGTGGCACAAAAGCACTTCCGGCATTTTTTCCGCAACGTAATAGAATAATAAGCGGTATTTCGCGCGCCACATTAGTTATCGAAAGTGCCGAAAAAGGCGGCTCATTAATTACGGCAAAATTCGCATTCGACCAAGAACGCGAGGTGTTTGCACTTCCCGGCAATATATTTTCCGACAAATCAAAAGGAACGAATAGACTATTTGCGAAGAATCTTGCAATACCTGCCTTATCACCGGAATATATACTTTCGGAACTCGGCATAGCCAATGAAAACAATATCTCAATGTTTAAAAAAGAGCAGTTTGAAAAACTCGGCAAACAAGAACGAATGCTAATAGAATTAATTAATCACGAGCCAAAACAAATTGATGATATTGCTCAACAAGCCGATATGGAAATTTCCACACTCATCGTCAAATTACTCGAAATGGAATTTCAAGGTCTTATCCGACAATTGCCCGGCAAGTATTATATCAAGATGTAAATCTACAAATTGAATTAAATTTGCAATACGTACAGGCAGTTTTATCCGGCTTTATATCAAAGATGCCATTAGCAATTTTATCGACAATTGTTCTTGCGGCATTTAGATTGTTATCAAGATATAATCGAAGCTGTTCCTCATTCTTGATAGATGGCTTGGATTTATCTTTGCCAATAAACTTACTAACAGCAGAATCCTGTGGCACAAGCAATTGTTTATATTCCTCAATATACTGTTTGTCTTCATTGAATTTCGTTTTGAAAAAATAATAAACCGCACCGCCGGCTTTCCATTCGGACAAACCGTATTCATCTGCAACAATCTTTTCCATAGCAAGCATATAAAGAGGCATTTGGAATATTTTCCCATTATCAACAAGTTTATTAGAAGCTATAATTTTTGTTGAGAGCTTATAATCGGCAATAATAAATTCATTTGCATTGTGTATTTTTTCAACACGGTCTATTTTCCCTCGTAGTTTCAAACCTCCGAAATCAACAACAGGAACGTTGAAGGCATTTAATGTTTCCATTCCGAAGCCAAACTCGAACAAAACGGGTGCAGTATCCCAACCGTCAGCTTGACGTTTCAGTTCATTACGCAACCAAATCTCAATAATACCGGACTGGCGTTCATTCCCCAGAATTACCTCACGGTCAATATTGAACAAAGGGTAGTCAAATGCAATATCATCTAACAGGCTATTTGTAATAGATTGCAACAATTCCAAATAATCGGTTTTCAATGACGGAGCAAGCGAAATCGGAACTAATGCGGGAAGCCGATTATTAATTCCCAAATCAAACCTATTTGTCGAATTCCTTTCCAATTCAGACGAAGAAAGAGTTTGGAAAAATTCATAAACAATTTTATGTAAAATATTACCGATTTCAAGAGCTGTCATACCCAATTCCAATTCTTCCTTTGTCTCCAATCTCAAAAGATTTTTCAGGAAATAGAAATAAGGACATTTAGCATAATTCTCTAATTCGGTAACTGAAAATGGTTTTTGGGCTAAGGATTCAAACTTCTGTTTCACCTCCTCCGGTAAAGAAGATTTGTCAATACGTATAGAAGAAGTATTCTCATTCTCTATGAATTTCAAATATGCCTGAATATTCTTCTTAACTCTAATTGAGATACTATCGAATGTCTTATTTTCAAGTTTCCCATTACCGGCAATTGCTCCGGCATAGCTAGTCTGAACATCAATATTCGAAGCAACTGAAAACAGCCATCTATGTTCATCTATCAAACTACTTACCTGTCGGTCAAAGTAATTATTAATTATAGCGGATTTAACAATAGAATAATCAATAATACATTTATCTTCTTCCAAAGATGTAATCTTTAATAGGGCATCAACAAAAGGTGAACGCACTAACTCGCGCTCTTCCGTAAATTTAGGATAAGAAATATATATTTGTTTCTCACCGGTTTCAAGCATTTCGGGAGCATTTGTCATAAATTGAAAAAACTGCATTCGCTCGGATAGAATATGCCTTATTTCGCTACTTTCAAGTTTCATACCAAGAAATGTTTCAGGACTATAAGGTGTCGGAAATTCTCCGTCAATTGCACCGGCAAGCACCATTACTTTATATGGAATTTGTCTCGTCTGTTCAATTGTAGTAACCGTAACACCATACCCGATTTTTTCTGCAATCTGGTATTTTGAACCATAAATAGCTATTTTTAATCTTTCCATTAATTCGTTGAGAGTAAACTCTCGCTTGGGAAATCTATCACTGAGAACATAGACCATTTCATTTAACAAATCGTATAATTTATTCAATGCTTTAGAATTCTTTTCGACCTCTTCAATAATATTGTTCTTTTCAATATCGGATTTAGTATTATCTCTTTGTTTAGCTATGATTAAATGTTTTTTGATGTTCTCCACAACATTCAAATTCATTACTAAATTTTGGAATATATAATCTCTAAATTGAGCAGGTGATAATTTTTTTGAGGGCAGAAGTAATGTGTCTCGAATTTTGGATAAATCCCTAATACATTTTTGCGTATTCTTTACAAATTCTTTTGCAGTAATTATTTCGTATGGTTCGGTGTCGGGAGTATCCACAAGAAATTTTACCTTCTCATAATAATAATCAAGCGTTCTATTAAGAATGTTAATAATACCATCAATACCGCCACGCTTCATTCCGCCGGTAATACGCAAATCAATAGTTAATGAAATAATATTATCAACATCAATACTATCATCAGCAACAACACTAAGAAACGGATTTTTTAAAAATTTAATTAAGTCATCGCGCCGGAATCCGTTTATTGTAATATTTAAAGCAGATATAATTCCGGTAATGACAGGTGAGCTTGCCAACTCAAAACGTTCCATAACATTTGCCGGTATCTTATGGGTATAAAAAACTTCCCTGAATAGTGGAGAATATTTCTCGGGTTGGCGTAATGCAATACATATCTCGGAAGGTTGAATGTCTTTTTTCAATATTAAAAATTTAACCAAACGGGCAATTAGAATAACTTCCTCAATACGACTTGGCGATTCGATGATTTTAATTAGCGGTGAGAAATCGTTCAATTTATTAAAACTATATCCGAATAAATTATGTTTTAAATGATTGAGCAATTTCCCTGAATGTTGAACATTATGGTTCTTTACTGCAAATCCCGCATCAATTAATTTTTTAATCGAATCTTCGAGAATTGTATATAGCGGACCTTGAATATCATCGTAATCAATATTAATTAGCAACGGAACCGTACAGTGCGAAAAAACAGTAATGAAGTCAAGTTCGGGTTTTTTAAATTCTGAAAAACCCTCAAAAATAATTAAATCTACATCACTAACAATTTGCGAAAAATCGAAATTTCGTGTCGAAAGACTTCCGGTAGTTTTTATTAGCAGTTCTGTATCATCAAGATATTTATCGCCTAAAATATCTTGATATTCCATATATAAATTATAAATATCACTCAATCTTGATACATCAACAGCTAAAACATTTCCTTGCTTGTTACTTGCATTTAGATTGGCGGCAATTTCCTTTTCGGTAATACCGTCTTCTTTCAAGCCGTTTATTAGCTCTGAAAGACGTTCTAACAGAGCATAAGAAATTTTTTCGTTTTTACCTTTGAAGAATTCGAGATTTGCCCTACTTACCGCTTCCTCAAAAAGAGCGAGCCGATATGCTTCCGATACAATATGATAATCTTTAGCATTGAATAATTTTTTAAAACAGTACTTAGCAAAATCCTGCAAAGTAAAAACATTCAACTTAGGAAGCGGCTTTCCCGTTCGTTCATAATATTCAAATAATATTCTACGTTCCAAATGCTTAACAATTTTGCCGGTGGGTACGACAAAAAAATAATTCTGTAAACTATCGCTATTGATACCGGTAGTAACAGCTTCATCAATCGTTGACGGCAAATTATTACCTTCAAAAACATTATTATAGAGTAACTGCGACATTATTCCCGCTTCATTATTTTCAAATATTACAAAATATACAAAGCCAAGATAATAAACAAAACGACAAGTTCTGCCGTTAAAGAAAAATATTCATTATTTTCTTTATAATCTGTTATAATAATGCTTAAAAAATCTTTTACGAACTATTGCGTTTCTTTGTTTTGTATGTTATCAATTAGAAAAAATATGAAAACAAAATTATTAATATTCATCACCATACTCTCGGGTGTTCTTTCTGCGCAAGCATTATATTCCCGGAATGACAAACAAATATGCAAGACCAGATTACCTGAAAGTATAAATGCTTTTCAGCCTGCAATACTTCCTGTGCTTACTGTTGATGGCAAATTATTATTTTTCGACCGCAAATTACATCACGAAAATATCGGCGGGACAAATGACTTAGATGATATTTGGTATTCCGAATATTCTTCCGAAACATCATTCACCAAACCAAAGAATCTTGGGAAGAAATATAATACAAAAGAAAGTAATGTCCTTTTTTCAATTACACCGGACGGCACAGCACTTATTTACGGAACAAAACAATCTGAAAACAACTATTCTCTTGCAGAAATTGACGGAAATGAGTTTGATAATTTTATTTCTATTAAAATTGACAATTACTATAATACTGCTCATAACTTCTTTGCATATTTATCGGGAGATAGACAGACGTTATTGCTTGCCCTTAAACGCAAAGACAGTCGCGGCAAACTGGATATATACGTATCGTTCCGCAAAGGTGATAGCTACGTTTTTTCAGAACCGAGAAATCTCGGTAAAACCATTAATACAAAGCAGACGGAATCATCGCCTTTTCTGGCTTATGACAACAAAACATTATATTTTTCAACGAATGGTAGAAAAGGTTTCGGCGGAAAAGATTTATATATGACTCGACGACTTGACGACACTTGGCAGAATTGGACGGAACCGGTTAATCTCGGTACTCCAATAAATACGGAGAAAGATGATAATGGCATCTGCCTAACTGCCTTGGGCGATTCGGCAATCGTTACATCTTGGGATAAACAAACAATGCGAGAGGGAATGTATTTTGTTTGTTTGCCGCTTGATTTGCAACCGGAGCCATATATTATTGTAGCCGGCAACGTAACAGCTCGTAATATGATTTTGAGCAATTTCGATAATGTGGACATTGAAGTATCAAATGATAAGAATAATCATAAAGAACATTATAAGCCACGCTTTGGTAACAAGTTTTATTGTCTCCTTCCCAATGATGTTTTCTCTCCAATAATTGTCCGAAAAAAAGGATTTGACGAATTCGGTTTTGCCGTAAATTCACGTAATCTAATAGCACCTAAATTTGTCTATTATAATGCTTCTCTATCTAAAACACAGAAAGATAAAATTGTAATAGGCAAAATATATTTTAATTATAATGACGAACATCTTAATACAAAGGCACGCAAGCAGATAGAACAAGCAATGGAAAAGATAATCGAACCGGACGAAGAACAAGTCTATGTAATCGGACACACAGACACAAAAGGAAGTGAAGAGTATAATTTTGAACTTTCCCGAAAACGAGCTGAGTCAGTCAAAGCGGCATTATTGAAATACGGTTTTAAGTCCGGTAATGTGATTGTTTTGTACAAAGGAGAATCCGAGCCGGTGTCCGAGACAGATGAGAAAAACCGCCGTGTGGAAATTATTCTAATTGATAATTAAAATTTAGATTCATCAATCCATTTCTCAATTAACCACACACTATCCTGATGCGCCCTCACAAGTGTTAGGTTAACCCTACCGACTATTTCTTCAGAATAGCTGTCATCAAAAGTAATATTAAATGTAAAACCACGAGTGATATTTAATCGGGTGGAATCCCCCATAGAAACAACAACTTGATTCCATATCAAATTAAGGGACTGTGCGGCATTAAATAGTCCGGAAGTAGAAATCATATCCTCGGTTCTACCCCAAGAGATATCAATATTTTTCTCGTAATTGTGATATGTAAAAGTAAAATTATCTGCAAGCAGATGACCATAAACAAGTGTATCTTTAAAAATATATGAATACCTAAAATTCTCAAAAAGACCATCAATAGTTTTTTGGTCGGAAATAATCTTGTGATTACCATCAGCCAGCTTGGGTGCAAAGGGATTAGTACAACTTGATATAATTAAAAATAAACTTGCTGTCAATATTAGTAACGATATTTTGATAGAATTTTTCAATTAATTTGCCAATTGTGCTTTTAGAAAACTCCAAGACTGAACCGTATCTTTATTAACGTCATAGTCATACCAAGATTTTATACTCCACAAGCCATTATCACGTGGATATATAGCAAACTGCAATCTGCCGTTAAAATGCTTTTTAACGGAATTAATCAGATGCTTAATATTAAGTTCATAGTCTGCAACGAAAACAGCCGAATCCGGTAACAGCACTTCAAAACGAGTATTTTTAAAACTAATTTGTGGTAAAATATCAGCCGGAATATTATTAATTAATTTATTAAAATAATTGCGTTCCGAATGTATGCTCCAATTAGCAAAAATCGATGAATACAAGGAAAAAGCATCGGCAGTAGGTTTAAATTGGAAGTAGAACTTATCGGACTTAGATGTATCGGCAAAACATAGCAGATAGTTTTCAACATTCTTCTCTGCAATAGCAGAAATAAAATTTGATACAACAATAGACGGCGATGTCGGTGGAACATAAGAAGATTTACCTCTATCCGGTTCCTCGGGGTTGCGAGTGGAAAACATATCACAAGCCGAAATGCCCATTAGCAAGACTAATAATATAGCTATAATATTTCTCATATTAATCAAATAAGTTACCTCTCCCCAATAAATTAAACGGGTCAAGAATCCGCTTCACATTTTTCATTGCCTCAATATCTTCTTCATCGAACATCAAAGACATATATTTCTTTTTCAGTTTACCAATACCATGTTCAGCCGAAATGGTTCCACCGAGTTCGATTGCTTTTTCGAGTATCAATTTAAACAATTTTTGTGAGTTTTCAAATTCTATCTTACTTTTCGGTAATAAATTAGCATGTATATGCGCATTCCCAATATGTCCCCAAATAGCATAATTAATATCTGATTTCGAGTACTTATCCACAATATATGTGTAAAATTCATTTAGTTTATCCACAGGAACAGCTGTATCTGTTCCCAATTTTTCATATCCGTTTCTTGCAACTAAATCAACAACTGTCGAGGGTAGAGTATGACGAAAATCACGGAAACGATTATGCTCACTATCATTGAGCGAAACCCAAGTAAAATCGGATAGTTGAGTGAACTCACCAATAATCTCATACCAGTTATTAAGTACAGTTTCCTCGTTTGTAGCAACATACTCCTGTTCCGTCCAGATGCAAGCCTTTGCAAGTTCGGGTATTTGCGGGTATTTCCTACGAATAAGTTTAAGTGCGTTTTCATCAAAAAGTTCAATCAATCTAGCAGAAATCCCGCTAACACTATGATATTCATTTTTATTATTGTTAATGCTTAGTTGCCTAACTTTTTCCACATACTTCAACATATTATCCACATTATCGAAGAATACCATTAAACCAGCAAGATTTTCCGGCATTTCTCTAAATTCGAGGACAGCCTCCACGACAATACCGAGAGTCCCTTCGCTGGCAACAAATAAATCGCAAGCATTCAGAACCTCAGTAAGGTAATATCCAGCGGAGTTTTTTGTAGCAGGCAATTTTACGGGTTTAACAGGTATTTTATAAATATTTCCTTCCTGCGAAGTAACAACTAACATATTATTATGTATAGTCTTATCTCTGTCAGTTAATACAAGTTCATCACCATTAGCAAGAATTATTTTCAGTTCCTTGACGAACTTCCTATAAGCACCATATTTGAATGTTCGAGAACCGGAAGCATTAACGGCGATATTCCCCCCAATGGAACTATTTTTCTCGGTAGGATTGGGTGGAAAAAAAAATCCATTAGCATTAAGCTCGTTTTCTAATTCGATAAGAAGTAAGCCGGGTTGCACACGTGCAAGCCTTTTAGAATAATCGATAAACAGTATTTTGTTAAGATGTTCTGTAGATACAATAACACCCTCGTTCGGAACCCTGCCACCTGTCAAACCGGTACCTGCACCTGAAACAGTAAAAGGAATCTTTGATTGGAATAATTCTGAGACAATCGCCTTAAGTTCATTTAAACTATTGGGGATATAGACTTTTTCCGCACTACCGCGATAGTTCGAGGCATCGGTCAGATAATTCTGCATTATATCAGGCTTATCTTTGACAATCATAGTATTATGCTAAAAAAAGGGTCTGTCCCGAAAAGACAGACCCATAGGATAAATAAAAAATATTTATTTAGCTTCCATTTCTTCGGTTAAATCAATAGCACGCTTGCCGCCTGCGGATTTAACAATAATGTCATCATAATAATCTGCAATAGCTGCAATCGAAGCAACAGTAATTTGCAGTTCGCCTTGGTCAAGACAAGAGGCGGAAAATGAATGTGAATAAGTAATCGTATCGTCAAAGAGTAACCCGAAACCACCAAAATGCAATTCGGAATTTGAACGCAATAAGAACTTCAAAAGTTCTTCATTTACTTTAGCACCAGTAACTACGTTAGAAATACAATCAATACAAGCCTCATCTTCGGTAAAAGGTCTGACAATAATCATCACCTGAGTAGAACCATGAGTAATCGCAAAAGTTCCGTCCTCGAAGTCAATATAATCGGCAAAATCCTTTTCCAGAATTTCGGCAACCTTTTTTCTAGCGTTGTCTAATATCTCGACCGGTGTTTCAATTTTATTGCTATTGTCTGACATTTAGCCTCCCTGATTATTATTATCATTATTAGAATCGGGCAACAAACCCATTTTTTCTTTCAAAGCGAGCAAATCGCTATCCACAGAACTGTTAGAGTCAAGTTTTCTGAACTCTTGTTCCAAGTCCGAATTTTCACCGGATAATTGGGTAAACGCATCTGCTTCCGATTCGAGTTTTTCGATTTTAGTTTCAAATTTCTCGAATTTGCTAAACGCATCAGAACCAACACCGCTGAATGATTGTGCAATTTTTTTCTGTGCTTTTGCGGCTTGCGAACGAGCAACCAAAGTGCTTTGACGTGAGCGAGCTTCGTCCAATTTCAATTTGAGTGCATCGAGTTGCTGTCTCATAGAGACGGAAGCCTCTTTTGCTTTTTCGTATAGCGGCTTCAGGTCGCTATAATTACGTTCGGCAATACCTTTTTTTTCGAGAGCGGCTTTTGCCAAATCTTCTCTATTTGCTTGCAAAGCTTTTATTGCTTTATCTTCCCATTGTTTTCTTTCGCGTGCCGCTTTATTAATACGGCGTTCCAATTGTTTCTCGTTAGCAATCGCACCGGCAACGGCAAGTGTTGCTTTATTGACAGATTCCTCCATCTCAAGAACCATTTGCTTAAGCATCTTCTCGGGATTTTCCGCACTGTCCAATGCTTCGTTTACGTTTGCCTTAAATATATCGGCAATTCGACTGAATATTCCCATTTTTACCTCTGTTTATATACGGTTAAAAAAAATCTTTTATCATATTAACAAATATACAAAAAAAATTTCTCTTTGTTGCATAATTTTTTTAGTACTTATAACTGTTATTATCTAAACAATACCTATGCCTGATGCTTAATATAATCCAATGCAAGAGAAGTCGCTCCTGCAAGAGCCGAACCCTTTGGAGCAACCAAATTGTAAATCTTTTTCTTCTTGATTTCCGCTTTAATTTTTTTGGCAAGTAGAGTATCGGATTCGATAATACCGCCCATCAAGGCAACATCAATTGATTTCGATTTATAATATTTTTTCATCGCAGTCAGATGCTCGACCAAATGCTTGGCGGCACGATTGATAATATCAAGGCATACTTTATCCTTTTTCTCGGCACATTTCATTACCATAGGTGATAACATATGATATTCAAAAGCACGCTCGGCATAAGCCTTGACAATAGTTCTCGGTTCTTTCAGATTGATTGTGGGATTAATTTCGACAAACATATCTGTTAATATAGTTTTTTGACCTCTGCCGTCCAATGCTCTGACAATCGCCGTAAGCCCTTCGCGTCCAATCCAAGCACCGCTACCTTCGTCATCAAGTTCAATACCCCAACCACCGCATCTAACAATATCGCCATGAGTCGACTTTCCGATAGAAATAGAGCCAGTGCCAACAATCATTACGACACCGGGAGCGCCATCAAATGCACCTTCGAGTGCAAGTTCGGCATCGCTTGTAACTTTAATATCATTTAAAATAAAATCGTGGGCGCGTGCAAGCGTTTTGATTAAATTTTGTGAACGCAATTTTTCATCTTCCAACCAAACGCCCGCAAGCCCAATAAGCGTTGCATCAATTTCAGATGATTCGATATTAGCTTTATCGCACAAATCTTCGACCATCGTAAGCAGACGTTCACAAGATTCGCCGACCCCGACAGCACCAATGCGGGTGCTTCCGGCAGTAGCCTCGGCAAGTATTTTTTTACCCTTTTTTAAAATCCCCCTTGTTCTTGTTCCTCCTCCGTCAATACCAATTATGGCGTAATCTTTTTTTCCACTCATTAAAAATCCTAATTATTAACTGTTATTCTATTTATTAGAAAACAATCTCAATTTCTGTGCCATATACCTGCAAAATCTTGATTTTTTTTCCACAATAGTATTAAATCTCGAAAATAATTAGAATATTGAATTAATAAAATACGGCAATATTTCGGGAATGAGCAAAATTAAAACGACAATGCCCGAAACAGCACCCCAGAAATGTGCTTCGTGATTGATTAAATCGCCGGTTCTTTTTGAGGCATAGTAGCAGTAAACAAGGTAAAGGATTCCGAAAATCGGTGCAGGAATGCCGAATGGTATGAACAAAAGTGCGATTTTGCTACTTGGATAGACCAATATGCTTGCAAAAATGACAGCGGAGACTGCCCCCGATGCTCCAAGTGCATAATATTCGGGATTGTTTTTGTTCCTGATGACAGTGGATATATCGCTTAATATTAGTGCGGAAAAATAGATAATTAAAAAGTTGAGCGAACCGATTGACATTTCCAGATTGAATGCAAAAAAGTAGTATGAGAGCATATTAAACATTAAATGTGTAAGGTCGGCATGCACAAAACCACTAGTTATTAATTGGTACCATTTATTATTGCGAACAAGACTGAATGGGTGCAACATCATCTTTTGTAGCATTTTTTGGTTGGAAAGCAGAGTATAAAAGCCAAAGCCAATTGTTGCAATGAAAATTATTAATGCTATCGGAGTTTTGTCAAATGATAATTGATAATCCATAATTTCCTAAATTTTTATATATAATTGAATAATAGAGACGGTGGCTTATGTTTTTTCTTTTTACTACGGTAGATATAAATTTTTCTACACTTGAACAAATATTTACTACGGTAACAGGCGAGATAGCGAACAGGTGAACACCCCGTCAGACTGCGTCTGCCACCCCTCTGCGAGATGGGAATTAAAGGCAAAAGGCATAAGATTATATTCGCCGCTACCTCCGGCGGTCTTCGCCTGTGGCTCAGAATGACGAACGTTTGTTGTAGAAACCGCAACCTGAAGGATGCGGTTTGGGGATAGGTTAAAGAATATGAAACAGCCGACTCACCTCTCCGTCAAAGCTTCGCTTTGCCACCTCTCCTTGAACAAGGAGAGGAAAAATAGGCAACTTTGCTGCTGCTTTCTGGATTCTTCACTTCACTACGTTTCGTTCAGAATGACGAACGTTTGTTGTTAGAAACAGGCGGCACTGCTCGAAAGGCAGAACGGCCGACACACCCCTAAATCCCCTCTTTTTAGAGGGGACTTAAACAGCCGCTCCTCACCCCAGCACGCTCCCAAAGGGCGAGGAAGCGAATGGGTGAAAACAATACCGCAACCTGAAGGATGCGGTTTGTGGGTGGGTTAAAGAATATGAAACAGCCGACTCACCTCTCCGTCAAAGCTTCGCTTTGCCACCTCTCCTTGAACAAGGAGAGGAAAAATAGGCAAAAGGCATGGATTGGCTTCGTCGCTACCTCCGGCGGTCTTTGCCTGCGGCTCAGAATGACGAACGTTTTGATTTTCCAAACCGCAACCTGAAGGATGCGGTTAGAGACAACTCTTTCAGAACAGCCATGAAATTATTATTTAATTTAGTGAATGGTGTATGGATATGTAAATCCCATTTTTTTTCATTCGGAACCTCTTTTATATTTATTGTAATCAATCATAATCTTCTTTTTATTAATTTACACGGTTTCCATATTCTATTACCCAATCTATTTTTTTATAAATTTCTTTGCAACAATTGATTTTCCGGTGATTAATTTTACAATATAAACACCGGCGGACAAATTGCTAATGTCTTTAATTATTAAGGCATTTGTACCATCTGCACCGAGCTTATTATCACTAAGCACTTTGTTTCCCTTCATATCGAAATACTGCAAGCAGGTACCCCGCACCACTTTACCGAGAACAATATTTAATTTATCCTCAACAGGAATCGGATAGATTTTGATTGACAGTTTATTGTCGTTCTGTGTTTGGACATCTGTATTACTCAGAGCATCTCTGAAAGCTTTTGCAAGCGCATCTTTTGTATCCTCACAACCGAAAAGGAATTTGAAGCGTCTGCTTTGATTATTGCCCACACCTCCTGGGAATGCCATACCAACAACCATATTAATATCAACAATTTCCTTGAACTGAATTTTTGTATTAGTATTAAGCGCGGCATATTTCTCTGCAAGGGTAAAATTGCGAATAGTAGAATAATCCATACCACTTGCCGCCGCTATTAAATTTGTGTTATCTGAATATGCGGCACAACCACAGAATGGCGATTTGCCGGCTTTATAGAAATAGGCATACTCAGCGGCGGCGGCATTGCTACGCATATTTTCAGGAATTGCATCGGGCAGTAAAGCAACACCATTGCTATCACTCTCGGGCATTATATCCCAATCGAAATAGTAGCCTGCCGCCATATTGTCATAATGCTTGCCGCTAATATTTTTCAATGTAACATCAATTGTTACAATAGAATTATTATCCGGCGGTATATTATAAATTTGCTCAATTTCCACACCAATAAATTCTACACCGACTTTATCGTTCAATTTACCCTTAAATTTATCGGGAGCGGTGAATGGCTTCACTGCGACAAAATCAGTATATGGCGCAAATTTACCGAATATGCCGGCAGAAGCAAATTGTTTTGTTCCATTCATTGCAGTAACCATCAAACCTGCATTGTAAATCATATTACCGAATTTTTTATAGTTAACACCTATCCCCTGAATATCTTCATTAGAGCCGAAGAAGCCGATTTGCCCCCTATCGCCTACCGAAAATTGAATAACATTATTGCCGAAAGTAGTCATTTCGGCAGTCGGAATAAACGGGAACATCATAAAATCATGATAATTATTATCGCCGTAAATATCAACACGGAATATCACAAGCGAATTATAATCTTTTTTTGCCTTAATTTTGAACTCACCAATGGTAAGCTCCGCATTCCTTTCAAAACTCTGAACAGTAACGTTGGAATCAATAACCTCAATAGCTTGGTCGAAATCATAAGCCATTGAAAGAACAAATTTCAAATCGTTAGCCTTACCGAGAATATTCTTACATTTAACCTTTAACTTGGCTTCTTCATCTTTGTAAAGTCGGGAAATACTATTCCCGTTTCTTTCGAGCATTTTATCTTCAAATACAATTCCCGGAATGGACATCGGTTTGGTATTAACGACTTTAAAACCATTAATGCGTCCACGCAACAATCTACGCAAAGCAGTATTTTGGGCGCCAATATCATCAACCATCTGTCTTGTAAATTCAATCGCTTCGAGCGGATTCAAATTCGGGTATTTTGAACGTACCAATGCCAACACACCTGCAATCACCGGGGAAGCAAAAGATGTTCCGCCCATAGATTCCATCTTATAGCCGCCTTGGTTATTTGTTGTAACATAACTGTTCATTCCCGGCGCCATAATATCCAAATATGAACCAAGAGAAGACGAGGAAGCAATTTTATCGGTTAAATCAACATTACCGACCGACATAACACCGCGATAAGAAGCAGGATAGAAAGGTGCCAGACTTCCGTTCTTATTTCCGGCTGCGGCAACAATCGCCACATTGCGAGACACAGCATAGTCAATAATTGATTGGTCTATTTGTGAAAACCTTTTGGGCTGTCCCCAACTGCAATTCAATACTTTGACGCCACGCACAGCGGCATAAATAATTGATTCGTAACCATAGATAATACTTGTACCCCATTTCTTTGCAGTCTTAATCGGAAAGAAACGGCAATTAAATGCAACTCCTGCAATACCAAGATTATTGTCCGTAGTGGCGCAAGCAATACCGGCAACTCCGCTACCGTGGTCATCGCTTTGGTATGTATTGCCCGGCTTTGTTCCATCAAGTTTATACGCAAGATTATAACCGAGATAATCATCAACATAGCCGTTACCATCATTATCAATATTATCATCGGGAATTTCGCCCCAATTGGGTGCTATTGAATTAATCAAATCTTCGTGCTGTTGGAAAATACCGCCATCACTAATCCCTATTACAGTATTTGTATCGCCCTTCCATTGTTCCCATAAATTGAATATCTTACAATGTGCCAGCAATCCCTGTTGGTACACATATTTATCATTTGGAATATATGTTCCAAGCATCTCGTCAACCGTTACCGGTTCGGCAATTTCAATTTCTGGATAGCGGTCGAGCAATCTTTGACAAAATATTTCCGGGGCAAGAGCCAAAGAATAGCTAAGCCTATATGTCCTCAAAAGCGGCTCTTCCGCATGGATTACTGCATTCAATTGTTTTGCGGATAGCATTGCTCCTTTATTCTTCTTCGATGCGAATCGCAGACTCTGCATTTGGTTCAATAATTGCTTTTCCGAGCTAATACCGAACTGTTGCAGTTGCTCTATCAATTGCTTCTGATTGCGAATACCTTTTTTAAATCGAATATATATTTGGTTGGAAAGAACCTTTGTAGTTCGATTTAATTTCAAATCCGGTAATAGAATTTCAGTATCCTGCTTACTCAGTGTCGAAGATGTAAAAAATATTACTAAAATGACGAAAAATATTGAAAATTGTCTCATAATGCTTCACTTTATTTATTATTTTTATACTTTCTAAAATTTTTATATGTTAATCCGTTTAAAATGTACATATTTGAATGAACAAATATAACTAATTTATAATTAATTGAGAATTATTTATGAGCTATATAGTAACGGCGCGCAAATGGCGACCACTCATATTTAAAGACGTAGTAGCACAGGAACATGTTACACAGACATTAAAAAATGCTATTTTGAATGATAGGATACATC
>Ga0256846_1000490_pt1 | contig 15976 bp, 7 predicted proteins | sample TevniametaG_FD_189098 | JGI IMG/M metagenome (GOLD analysis project Ga0256846, IMG submission 189098) | Tube worm associated microbial communities from hydrothermal vent at the East Pacific Rise, Pacific Ocean - Tevnia | ecosystem: Host-associated > Annelida > Integument > Unclassified ...
CCAGCATATCTGTTGTATATCCTGTCTGATCGCCTATTATCTGCCTGACATCCTCCATTATATCTGAAGCATTCTTAACAAAATCCGAATCAGACTCTGTCCTGGAAGCTGCCTGCGGCTCCCCATCAGAAGTATCAATTGCTGTATCAGGTAATCCGGTTTCCCGGGAAAAATCTGTGCCGCCGGCCCGGGTGCTCACATATTTGCTGAGCTTTACTATTGTGTTTAAATCCCTCAGGCGCAGGTCATCAGGTACAGAGAAACCAAACTTTGCTGCAAGGGAACCAAATATCTCCACCTGCTTTACCGTGTCAATACCAAGGTCTGCTTCAAGGTCGAGGTCATCCTCAAGCATATCTGTTGTATACCCTGTCTGCTCGGCAATTATCCTTTTGATCTGCTCAGACAAATCAACAGAATTTGCTTTCATACCTGGTTGGGCAACGGGTATTTCCGGAACAACAGGTGCTTTTACAGGCTCAGGAACGTCTGTTTCAGTATTCCTGGATGGAGGTTCCAGTGCATCCATGGCGCCCCTGCCATCTGATACAACACAGAGCATATTATCAATCAATTTTAACTCAGGATTTTCAGATTTTGTAATTCTCTTAAGCCATGAACGGTATCCTGGGTTGTTTTCAAAGGAATTCTCCTCAATCCTTTTAACAAATAAAAATGCAAAATGGGAACCAAAACCTGCTGCAAGGTGGAGTCCGTATTCAGAATCGATCTTTTCCCTGCTTGAAAAATTAAGTCTGCTGAAGTGTTTGGGTATTTTTTTAAGATTTGCAATGGGCGGTGCTTTTCTTTTCTGAAGCGCCTTAATCAAAACCACATCTTCAATGGCCGCTCCCAGGGTATGGCCTGTGAATCCTTTGGTATTTGATATGCATATATCATTAAGGTACTTACTGAAAGTGGATTCCAGTGCCTTAACTTCAGCATCTGCACTTCCGCCCCTTGCAGGGGTATAGGTCTCATGGGACATGAATAATAATTTTCCCGCATAATCACTCTTTTTCAAATTGTGCTGCTTTTCAACCTTGGAAATAAACCGGGTCATTTCTGCTGTCATGTGAGGAACATCAATATTATAAGTATGATACCCGGAATTTGCTATGTGGGTACCAAGTATCTCTGCCTGGCCATTCATGCCTCTTCTCAAAACACTTGACCTGTCCTCAATAATCAGGCCCACAGCTCCGCTGCCGATGATGGTGCCGTTTCTGTCCTCGTCAAATGGTTTTGCAGCTTCTGAAACTCTTTTCTTTATTGTGGCAGCACCCAGGGATAAAAACCCTGAACCAATCCATTGATTCTGCCTCTGGGATGTGGCATTTTCTCCGCCAACAACAATGACCCTCTTACATCTTCCAACCCTGATCCAGTCTTCAGCAATCCCGATTGCAAGGGTTGTGGACGCACATGCGCTGGATACAAGGGTATTAGGCCCTTTTGCCTTAATTATCTGGGCCAGGTGGGCAGATCCCAGGGGGCAGCAGTTTGCAAGGAAATTTCTATTGAATTTAAACTCATTGAAATCTTTTTTCTTTCTTGTCTTTGCCTTAAAAAACCATTCAGTCAACTCCTCTTTGATATTAACATCCTGAACCTGTTCCATTAAATAGTAATAAATGTTTTCAAACTCTTCATAGGGTTTTAAAAAGAACTTTTCATAAAAATAATTTTCAAGCTCTCCTATTAATGTCTCGCCATTGGGAAAAAGTGAGGTTAAAATAACACCTGTATCCTCCTGCATCTCCTCTGGCAGGGCAAAACCATCTGGTATAACACTTTTGCCATTTTTCGAAAGTTTATACTGCATAACAAGGGGTATACCTGCATCTTTCAAAGCTTCAATACCAGCGGCAATCCCAAGGCTCATGCTTATGTCATACTGCTCTTTTATACCGTACTCATCTGTCAGATCAAAATATCCCAGCTGGCCTGCAAGGTGGATAACATCTTCAGCCTTTGTAATTTTCACAAATTTTGCACTGCCATCGGGCTGTTTATATAATTTTGTAATGTTCTTATCTATGATTCGCTCCTGGTCTTCACTTCCAATGGGTTCAATAAAGTTTTCCCCTTCAAGGATTGCATCAAAATTATCCTTTGCAAACACCTTTCTTGCCTTTCCGGGAAGACCAAGGGATACTCCTGAAATCATAATTGCTTCTGTGTTAAAATTAAACTTATCAAGTAAATTTGCTGAAGCTTCCTGCTTCTGGCGCTGGTACTCTTTGAATAACAGATTGTCAATATACTGCTGATTTTTACTTTTAAATGCCTCAAAGTCATCATCAGGCAAAAACGACCTGTTTGAATCAAATGCCCTGGCCATGATTTTGCTTCCTTCCATAGATTTATTTTCCTCTGGTTCAATTTCTTTAAATCTCCTGCCTGGTTCAGGCAGAACAGCAGGTTTTACAAAAATAGCATTACAGGATCGTAAATATCCCATACAATCTGTAAAAGAGCTGAATTCTCCTTTTTTCACATCAACAGTGACTGCTGTATTATAGTCTGCAATATTAATATTTTTTAAAAGATTCACAAGCAGCCTTGAAGGCCCTATTTCAATGAAATGGGTCCTGCCGCTTGCATAAACATATTCAACGGATTTTATAAACTCCACAGGAGATATGATCTGCCGTGCAAGGAGATCCTTTACTTCATGCCTTCTTTCAGAGTATGGTGTTCCAAGGGTGTTGGAGATTATTTTACCATACCGTGTCTCCTTAAGCCTTATAGTATCAAGGTAATCACGCAGTTTCACAGAAGCCTTTTCAAGAAGAGGTGTATGAAATGCCCCTGAAAGATTAAGCCTGGTAAAGGCAACCTGTCTGTTTTGTAAATATTCACAGAATTTTGTTATTTCATCCCGGCCGCCTGATATGGCAGTCTGTTTCTCACTGTTTTTATTTGTAACATATATATTTGATATAAATGATTCCCTTATCAGGGTCTCTGACTCTTTTTCATTTTTAAAAACAACCATTATCCTGCCCGGGATTTCATCACCTGCCTCTTTCATGAGGTCTGCCCGCTTTATGATAAGATTCATGGCATCATCAAAATCTATCATACCGTTGCAGTAAAGGGCTGTATACTCACCAACGCTGTGACCTATGAAGTAGTCAGGGGAAAACCCTTCTGCATGGAGCCTGTCAAAAATTGCTGCAGATGAAAGAAAAACAGCAGGCTGGGTATTTTCAGTAAGGTTCAGATCAGGGTTGTCACTGAACATCATATCAAGAAGGGAGTAACCTCTTTTTGCCTTGAATATTTCCTCACCCTTATCCATGAGGCTATTAATCCTGTCATCTTTTTCATAAAGCTCCTTCATCATGCCGCTGCGCTGGGCGCCCTGACCGGAAAGAAGGGCCACCATTCTGAGTTTCTGCCCTTTTTCATCGGCAGAATAGGAAAAATCCCTCATCCTCACCTTTTCAACCTGGGTTGCAGGTATTTTCACCCTTTTAGTACCAAGGCTCCTTGGCACTGCCGATGCAATAATATGCATATGATTTCCTCCGATTCCATTTACATTGGATGCAAATCGTACGGGCTTGTTCTGTTCAAGGGTTATGATTTTCTCTGCCCGTTTTAAAACTTTGCTGTCATTTAATGTGGTGTGCTCGCTGGAATAATTAAAATCAGGCAGAATTTTACCATGTTTTACCATGAGCATCAGTTTTGCAAGGGCGCATGCCGGGTTTGCAGCCCTGAAATACCCGAACTGGGGTTTTACATTACCGCAATACAACCCATGATCAAAGCACTCCTCTGCAACCTGTTTTTCCACCATATCTCCAAATATATTGGAAAAGGCAAACAGATCAAGATGGTTTATATCCTGTTTTCTGATACCGCTCTTTTTATAACACTCATTGATTGTTGAAACAAAAACCGGCCCTGAAGGTGAAAGAAGGTGGTCAGGCACACTTGATTTAACAGAAAATGCACTCAACTCTCCAAGGATTTCCATGCCTGCCTGCCTGGCCTTCTTATAGGTTGTAAGCACATGGAGGGCTGCACCTTCACCCATAATATATCCGTCTGCCCTGGAATCAAAATAGTGACACTCCCCTTCTGAAAGCAGGCCCATGCGTTTAAAAGCCATCAAAGCTGCAGGATAGAGATTTGTATCAACACCGCCTGTAAGGACAAAATCAAGATCTTTAAAAAGAATATCCCTGGCAGCATTCCGCATGGCAACACTGGCAGATGCACAGGAAGCATCCACAACATAATTTGCTCCGTTAAATCCAAAATAGTTGGCAATCCTGCCTGATATGATATTGGAAAGAAGTCCTGGAATTGTATCACCGTTATTTTCAGGAATTTTATCCTCAATCACTGATATAATGTGCTTTGCAAGGCTTTCCCGGGTATCTTCAGGTATGGATGAAATACTCTTGAGCAGTTGTGCAACAAAAAACCTTCTCACCCTTAAAATATTTTTACTCTGCCGTTCCCCTGCTATGGTGCCAAGTATCACTCCTGCCCTGTTTCCCTTGTCAAGGTATTGCTGAAGTCCGGACGAGTTTACAGCTTCACTGGCAGCTGTCAGGCCGAATAGCTGACCGCGCTCCACAGATCTGACCACAGTGGGGGGCATTTTATATTTAATATTGTCAAACTTAAAATCCCTTGCAATACCGGCTTTTACTTCCGGCAGCCAGTAAAATGAACTTTTATCCTCCTTTGAATATGCTTTATTGTCAAATATTCTGTCAGGAATTGGACTCAATGCAGTCTTTCCCGATTGAAGCTGATCCCAGAACTCATCTTTATTGGATGCATCGCCAAGAAGTATACCAAGACCGGCAACTACAACTCTGTCATCATTAAAATCATACTCAGTATCGGAAAAAATATCCCGTTTTATCAGCTGGTAATCCTGCCTGTACTCCTGGATCAGTGCATGATAGTTAATTCCGCCAAATCCATAGGAACTGACACTTGCCCGCTTTACCTTTCCATTGCTTTCCCACTTTTCAGGATCTTTAACTATAAACAGGGAAGAATCGCTCAAATCACAATTATCCGAAGGATTTTCAAATCTGCAATTGGGCGGCAGGATTCCATGATTAATGGCAAGGAGAGCCTTTAAGAAGCCAGCAGCTCCCGACCCACCCAGAAGATGCCCTATCTGGGACTTAATAGAACTTATTCCTGCTTTTGAACCTGCATATTTCTCCTTTAATGTTGCAATTTCAACCTCATCGCCAACAATTGTTGAAGTGCCATGGGCTTCAATAAAACCTATATCTTCAGGCTTAATATCCTGAACTGTTTTTTCGTAACATCGGTCAATACAGAGCTTCTGTCCAAGAGGATTGGGTGCTGCAATGGCCTTACCCTTTCCATCGGAACTCGAACCTATGGAGTTTATCACTCCGATAATATTATCATTATCCCGGACCGCATCCTTCATTCTCTTTAAAAGGAAAATCACACATCCCTCACCCAGGATAAATCCATCAGCTCTTTTATCAAAGGGAAATGACCCTTTGGCAGAAAGTGTTCCCATCTTTGAAAAGCCTATGAAACTCTCCGGAGCAAGATGGGTGTTTACTCCTCCCACAATCACCTGGTCATACTCGCCGGACAGCAGTTCTCCGGCAGCTGCATCAATGGCAGCAAAAGATGATGCACATGCTGCATCAATCACATAGTTAAGTCCTCTGATCCCAAGATGCTTTGCAATCCTGGACGCTTCAATATTCAATAAAATTCCGTGGACAGGGTCATACCCTGGATTTTCCCCCTCAAGACCTTCCAGCAGGCATTTCTGCAACTCGTCCTTCTGTTCCCTGTTCAGTGTCTTATACCCATCGCTCTGCTCAATCCAGTACAGGATCTGGGGATAATAATATTTCAATAAAAGGTCATTGCCAAGTTCATTGCCAAGGCATGTTGCAATTATGACTGCAGTCCTTGCAGGGTCATCACATATCAGCTGGTCATTATCACCAAGATACCCTGCATTTTCAACTGCTTTATAGGCTGTTTCAAGCACCATCTGCTGGCTTTTTGAAATCTTTGCCGCCTTATCTCCTTCATATCCGAACCTGTCACTGTCAAACTTATAATCATTAATACCCCCTGCAAGAATGGTATAGGTTTTATCTTCAGCACCCTTGTCAGGATCATAATAGAATTCCCTGTTAACCCGTGAATCTGGAATCCTGGAAATGGAGTATTTTTTATTAATAATATTCTCCCACAGTTTTTCAGGAGAATCTGCACCGGGCAGAGTGCATGCCATTCCTATCACCGCTATTTCATCATTAATCCTGTTCTTTTTTGAACTTATGACTTCAAGCCTGTTCAAATTCTGAAAAAGAAAAGATTTGTTTTCCATATATTTTTTATGTATATCAGGAATGGTCAGCTGATCATTGAAAAATGCAAGGCTGTCTCCCACAAGAAAATTGCCCTTTTCCCTGTGTTCTCTGTCATCGTAATATGTATAGTTCTCTTCACCAGGGTTGTTGAAATCAGGCAGAAATCCCTTGGCACCAATTAAAAGAGAGCCAATATTCTGTTTTTCAAAGGCACGCTTTCTGTTCTCAAGGCTCTCCTTTTCCCGTATCATGTCCTGTTCCAGCTTCAGCATCATCTTTGCAAAACCTGTTGGTGCTGTTCTTGATAACAGTCCCACAGTTTCCCCCACAACCACTGTTTCGTTGGTTTCAGATATGATCTTCTGATACTGGCTCTTAAGGCTCTCAGTCTCAATGATCTCCTTTGTAAAAAGGTAGGCCGTACCCACCTGAACACCTATTTTAGCTCCTCTTTCCACAAGGAATGATGCAAGACCGGAAATAAAAAAACCTGCAAAACAGGTTGATATTCCACCCGCGAAAATTAAAAAAAGGTCTTTAAGTTCATATTGTTCTTCAATAATATGAGTCACTGCAGCTTCCCAAAGTACAAGGCTTGACAGTGCTCCCACATGACCGCCGGCCTCCCCGCCCTCAAATATGAATCTTTTACAGCCGCTTTTAATCCCGTTTTTCAACATGGATACAGAAGGAGCATGAAGATATGTTTTTGTACCTGCCTTTTCAAGGTCTATAACCTGGGAAGGAATCCCGCCTGCAAAAAGGGCAAAGGGGATTTTGTAATCTTTAACCATTTTTATATGATCGTTCACAGCAGGGTTAAATGCTTCAATCCCCACAAGGCCTGCACCAAACCTGTCAAGGTTTTGAGCACCATCTTTCAACATGGTATCTGCAAGGTCATGGGGAAGGCTGCCCACGGCAAAGAACGGCAATGCCCCGGCATTAAAAACCTTTTCTGCAAACCTGGAATTGTCGCTTATATTGGCCATGGGCCCCTGGATAATGGGGTATTTTGTCCCATGTATCTTTGCAAGGTCAGAATCAACAATCAGAGGATCATATTGATCAACATGAGCAAGTTTTCCACCAATACCCTTGAAAAAATTTGAGATCATCTCCTTTAAAGTGGTTGTATCCTTTGCAAAATACTTTGCAAAAATACCATCCTGGCCAAGGTAGAACAGTGATTGAATAAATTGAATATCATTGTCATTAAGGGCAGTTGTTTCTGCTTTAATTCTTTCAAAGAGCTTTCTGCCATGGTCAGGTGCATAGGCTAACTCCACAGCCTCCTGCTTTAAATCCTTTACAACCTTTGTGCCAAGCTTTGCAAAAACCCGGTATATATTATTGTTATCTGTTTTAATCTGGGTGGAATCGTTTTCATCCAGGGATGCAATAAGGGTTTTCAAATTATCTGAGACAGGAGCTTCTCTGGAAAGCCATACCTGGCTGTCCAGCACAACACCGGAAACTCCTGCTGCAAACATACCGCAGGCTGTATACATTCCCACACCGCCCTGGATAAATACAGGAATATCACAGTTTTTAAGATACCATTGCATGAGAATAAAAGAAGAGTACCTGGAAACCCTGCCTGAAGCTTCATTCCCCTTTAAGATCAGTGCATGGGGCTTAATCCTGTCTATCTTTTCAAGGATATCAATATCCCTTACTTCCAGGGCAATCTTTGTATCGGCAAAATCTGAAAAATCAGCCGGAGTATCATCCCTGTCCAGGGGTGCAACAATGAGGTCAAGATTGCCAGGGCAAAGTTTTTTAATCTTATTCACCAGATCATGATCCTGGGATGATAACCTTATGCCAAAGAGTATATCTTCCCTTGCAAGCTCTTCAATCCTCCCCAGAATCAAATCATTGTCTAAAAATTCCGTATCAAAAATACCAAGCCCGCCGGAATCATGAATTGCCCTGAAATAGTTAAGATCAAAAACTTTTACCGGATTTAAAACCATTAAAGGCAATCTTGAATTAATCACTCTTGTTATCATTTTGAAACTCCATATATATTATCAAAAAATATTGTCAAACCATAAATCATATTAAACACCAACCCGCCGGTTCCAAACAGTTTCCTTCAATTGCCCCATTGATAATCAATATCTGTGCCAAAGTTGCAGAATGATATAAGATCTTATATTTACAATGGTTTTTTAGTTTGTATTCCAAAGCTGCATATGATATTAAAAGAATAATATACAAATAATGAACATTGATATGCAAAAAATGAACATTGAGGAAATATTATATTGAAAACAAAGAGACTCAACCCTGAAGAGAGAAGGTTCTTTAAAACCGTGTACCATGCAGCCTTTGCCAACCCTTTCAGCACCTTAAGAAAAAGGCTTGACCTGAAAATTGCAGGTCTGTTTCCCTCGGTCAGCAGGAGGGAGAGCATTGACAGATGTATCCAGGAGATCGACCACAGGATAAAGCAGCTTAAAAGAGAAGGCACTGCCCACATAAACTCTTTTTCCGGGCGTGACAAGGCAATAATGAGCATTGTATTCCTGTTTGATATTTTCCATAAATTCCGGGATGATTTTGATCAATTGATCCTTGACCAGATTAAAGCTGGAGACTCACCTGTAAAGGTTCCCTTTGGGGATGCAACAATTTCAATGTTGATAAAAAGGGGTTTTTCTGAAAAACGTGCCATCCATTATTTCAGTCTTTCCTTTCAGATGAGAAGGGCCTTTTATTTTATTTCCAAATCCCTTATCGGTTCAACCGTGAGCATGATAAAATTTAAAAACCATCTCTGGAATAATATCTTCACAGATGACATAAGCCTTTATGAAAACTATCTCTGGAACAGGATGGAGGACTTTTCAACCCTGCTTCTTGGTGAGACAGGCACGGGTAAAGGCACGGCTGCCATGGCCATAGGCAAAAGCGGATTTATCCCCTATGATTCCAAAAAGCAATGCTTTGAAGAGAGCTTCATGCATGCTTTTAACTCTCTGAACCTCTCGCAGTTTCCTGAAAGCCTTCTGGAATCGGAACTTTTCGGCCATAAGAAAGGCGCATTTACAGGCGCTGTGGACAACTACCAGGGAGTCTTTGACAGATGCAGCCCCCATGGTTCGATATTTCTGGATGAGATAGGGGAGATCCCCAACCATGTTCAGATTAAACTCTTACAGGTACTCCAGGAAAGGAGCTTTACTCCGGTGGGCAGCCATTCCCAGTGCCGGTTTAAAGGCAGGGTAATTGCAGCCACCAATAAATCGGTTGAAGATATCTTAAAGGGCAATGTATTCAGGGATGATTTTTATTACCGCCTCTGCTCGGATATTATTGAGATACCCCCATTGAGAAAGAGAATAGAAGAAGATGCCCTGGAACTTGACACCCTGCTTGAGTTTACTGTGGAGCGCATGACAGGCCGTAAATCAGAGCATCTCATTAACAGAGTAAAAAGAGTAATTGATAAATACCTGGGCAGGGATTACCAATGGCCCGGCAATGTCCGGGAACTTGAACAATGTGTAAGAAGTGTTCTTTTAAGGCGCAGTTACCAGGGAGAAGCATTAAAAACCAGACCTCCTGTTGGTATTTCAGAAAAACTCGTTACAGGAATACAAAGGAGAACACTTGACATCCCATCTCTGGTATCAGGCTATTGCGCCATGCTCCACAAAGAGCTTGGCACCTATGAAAAGGTTGCAAAAACAGCCGGACTTGACAGGAGGACAGTAAAAAAATATATAGAGGATTATAAGCTTAATCCTTTGTAGTCCCGGCTGCATTGTCAAGCTTCTTCTGCAGGGCACTGGTTGTTTTATTCACCTCTTTTACAGTATCTTTTGCCCTCTGGATAGTCTCCATTTTTTTTACTCCATCAACTTCTGAATTCATATTTTTCATAACAAGCCCTCCAACAATGAGAAGGGCTATGAGCATTATGATTAAAAAGGCTCCCTTCATAAAGACCTCCTTTCTGTTTAATTTAAAAGTAAAATTAAAATTGATTTATAGAATAAACTTTTTTTTATTGAAAGAAAAGGCTATAAATAAATACCCGGAGGCCGGGAAAAAATTCATGGGCAAACAAGAGAGGTCCGGATATGAAAAAGAGATTTAAACAGATACCAAAACAGACACTTGGTTTCTTCCCAACCCCTGTTACAGAACTTACCAGATTTGCAGGCCTTCTTAAAGGGCCTAGAATTTTTATAAAACGGGATGATCTGACAGGGCTTGCCTTTGGCGGCAATAAAACCCGCAAGCTTGAATACCTTGCTGCAGATGCACTGAAACAAGGGTGCGACACTTTGATAACAGCGGGAGCTGCCCAGTCCAACCATTGCCGTCAGACAGCTGCGGCTGCTTCTGCCTGCGGCCTTGGCTGCCACCTTGCCCTGGGTGGAAAAGCCCCTGGCACCCTGGATGGCAACCTGCTTTTAGACGATCTTCTGGGAGCAGAAATACACTGGACAGGCTCCTTTAGAAAGGGGGAAACAATACCTGATATGGTCAATGATTTAATCTCCCGGGGGAAAAAACCATATGTCATACCCTATGGCGGTTCCAATGAAACAGGTGCTCTGGGATTCATTAATGCCATGGAAGAGCTTAAATCCCAGCTCGATGAATCAAATACCATAATAACACATATTGTATTTCCCACAAGCTCAGGCGGAACCCATTCCGGCATGATGATTGGCAACACAATGTTTGCAGAAGACCGGTTCAGATTAGTGGGCATTGGAATAGATAAAGATGAAACAGGCGGCATCCCGTTAAACAGATATATCCTCAACCTTGTAAATTCAACATGTGAGTTCCTCAACCTTAACTTAAAATACAGGCAAGGGGATATCGTTATTAAAAACAGCTATCTTGGCCAGGGCTATGGAATTGTCGGAGACCTTGAAAAAAAGGCAATAAGGCTTCTTGCTGAAACAGAAGGAATATTTGTTGACCCTGTTTATACTGGCAGAGCACTCGGGGGAATGATGGATATGATTAAAAAAGGTGAATTCACTTCAGGTGATTCTGTTCTGTTCTGGCATACAGGAGGAAGCCCTGCACTGTTTCCCTATGCAGACCAGATAAGATAATAATTAATAAAACATGGGAAAATTGATAATGACAAAACCTGTAATAAGAAAAATATACTGGTCCATGCTTGGTATCATGCTTGGGGCTACACTCTTTTTTTCCCCAAGTTTTGAAATACCCATGCTTGATAAAAAAGCTGATACATATTTTACAGAGTCAATAAGCAAAGCTGGCATTGCCTATGCAACATGCAGGCTGATCAACGGCTCTGTCTCCATAATTCAGAATTCAAATCTCTCCCTTGAACCTGCCGGCGTGGGAGTTTCCCTTGCCCTGGGACAGATTCTGGACCCCCTGGATGATATGACGGAACGTCTGTCTGATGTGCTTGTAACTGCCATTGTTGCCCTGGGTGCACAGAAACTTGTCCATGAAATAAGCATGGAAATTGCTCCTGTTATTATTGCAGTTTTCCTTGTTATTCTTTCCATATTAATATGGTTTAATAATCAAAGGATAAAATCCTTTCAGAGAGTTACAATAAAAATCATCTTTATTGTAATGATTTTAAGGTTTTGCCTTCCCATATCATCCATTTTAAATGATTATTTGTATGCCCATTTTTTCGAGGCAAAAATAACCCATGCCAAACAGGAACTCTCCCTTGCCACGGTTGATCTTGACAGAATGAAGACATTTTCCCTGCCGGAAATTGACGGTCTTCTTGGAACAATTAAAAACAGTGCCTCCCTGGTTATTGATAAGTCCATTGCATTGAAGGATGCCCTGGCATGCATAAAGAAAAACCTGAACAATATTATTTCCAACCTTATCCTGCTTACAACGCTCTATGTTGGGATATTCATCATCCAGGTGCTTATACTCCCACTTCTGATATTCCTGCTGCTTGTCAAAACAGCAAATTCCCTTTTTGCAGGCAGAATCCCGGTAATTTTACACACACATGGAAAAGAGAAACAAAAACCTGTTAAAATAACATAGAATAAAGTAAAGTCAGAATTTTGATTTAAAAATTACGGGGGGAAACTTGTGCTGGGCACCTTTGTAAATGTTGCGGCCATTCTTGCAGGCGGTCTTGCAGGATTAATTTTTAAGGGCAGGATATCTGAAAAATATAACAAAACAATCATGCAGGCCATAAGTCTTGGAGTTATACTTGTAGGCCTTAAAGGGGCGTTCAGATGTGATAATTTTATCCTGATCATTATATCCCTTGCCCTGGGAAGCCTTATTGGAGAACTTTGCAGGATCGAATCCCGGCTAAAAAGCATGGGGGAACTCCTTGAAAAGAAATTTTCAAAGCCAGGTTCAAACTTTGCATCAGGCTTTGTTGCAACTTCCCTGCTTTTCTGCATTGGAGCCATGGCCATTGTAGGTTCCCTGGAAAGCGGACTCACAGGTGATCATACAACCCTTTTTGCAAAATCGACCATTGACGGCATCACAGCCATGATCTTTTCTTCCACCATGGGTGCAGGGGTTCTGTTCTCCTCGGTTTCAGTCTTTTTATACCAGGGTTCCATAACACTTGCAGCCGTATATATCAAACCTTTTCTGGTGCCTGAAGTCATAGCCCAGATGTCATCGGTTGGAGGATTATTAATAGTTGCAATCGGCATAAACATGCTTGGCAGGCATAAAATCCGTGTTGGCAATATGCTGCCCGGAGTTTCAATCCCCCTGATATACTATATTGCCATGGAGATCATCACCTGACAAACCATTCAACAGGACGTCTTAAGGTTACAGGGTCAGGATATTTATCAACATAGCCCACACGGAGCATAAAATGGGGAACCATTCCGGAATCATGATTCTTCCTGATATTTTTCTGCCCGTTTTCCTCTTCAAGGGTCTGGGTCATGGGATGGATTGCAATATTTCTCTCCCTTGCAATTAATGCCATACGCTGGAAACGCTGACCTGAATCCAGCAAATCGGCAGGCAGGTTACCATTGCCTGTGATCACCAGCCACCCTCCTCCCTGGCGCACCTGTTTAATGGTTTTTTCAATTCCCTTCTGCCTGAACCTTTTGCCGGTAACATCCCTTTTATCCATGAAGTTTTTTACATACCAACCTGCAATACCGTTTATCTCCATGCTTTTAACTGACAAGCCGTCCCTGAACTTTTCCACGTCTTTATCCTTAAACCTTATCCATCGGGACAATTCCTCCTGGGCATTATCATTCCTTGTCTGAATCGTAAAATTTTCAATGGCCTGTTCCTCCATAAAGCGTGCATGGCGGCTTTTACGCGGGAAATAGTAAAGGCCTGGGCCGCTTTTCTGCTCAAAGGCCTTTACATCCTCCATGGAAAGTTCCCGGGGCAGCATACCGCCCTTAACAGTCCTGCGCATGGCAAGTCTGTGTAAAGGATAATCCACGGGCCTGTCTTTTTTAAATATTATCTCAGCCACCTCCCTGCTCCTGGTGTTTTCTGCAATGATATTTACATGGGTGCTGAGCCCTTCCTGTCCTGCTGCAATATTGATATTTTCCATAAAAGCCCCAAGGGATAGAATACTTTCATGCATGTCAGGGTCAACAGCCAGAAGCCTGCGGCTCTTATCAAGTTCAATAATAAATTGATTCCTGCTGACCTGCCTTACAAGCCACGGCTGACTGTTATGGCCGCTGGGGGCAAGGGATGCATAGTATAGAATTTTATATATTTTTTCATCCAGCCCCATATCATTTCTAACCCCCCCCGGGGATTTTATTTGTGCAGCCATTAATCTGTATCTTAAGTTTTCTTTGCATGCAGAAAACAAAAAGCTCCCCCCCAGTATGGAACCTGCTGCTGCCATACTCTTTTTAATAAATACTCTGCGTCTCATTTTATTGAGTTCCTCCTGATAATGTCACCATAAAGTGACTTAACAAATTAAAAAAAACTATCTGTCCATGGATATAACACTCCGGATAATCATGTCCATGGCATTTTCCAGACGTTCCCAGCCAGATTCTTTACCAAGTTCAATCCCTGCATAAATATCAATATTCCTGGATCTTAATACAAGATAACTTATGGCACTGCCAAACAGTGCTGCAATAGCCTGCAGCTCTTGCCCGGCCATATTTGCAGGCATGAACATATTAAAAAATTCCCTGATACTTTTCTCCCGGACATCTTCAAGCTGGACTGTCAGCTCATTTCTTTCGCTCATTTCCCAGATCATGATCTCAAGGGTTACCGGCCTTGATTTTAACGCTTTAATAAAATTCCTGGCAGCCATTGATAATTTTTCCTGGAGAGGCAGCCGGGTAAAGGCCATGGGATCACCCCCTGCAAGCTCCCTGGCAGTGGGCCAGAAATTACCCTCTTTTCCATAGGCAGCAATCAGCCCGGGAAGACCGCCAAAATACCTGTATATCAAAACCTTATCCACGCCTGCCTGCCTTGCAAGGGCATTTATTCCCAGGGCCTTGAATCCTTTTTTGGCAAGGAGAGTACCCACAGCATCAATGAGGCGTTTCCGGGTAATACTTTTATTCCTGATCACAACGGGTTTGTTTTCATTAGTATTCATAACAATCTTATTGTTATCACCGGCCGGTGACAAAATCAAGTATACAAAAAAAAATAAAAGTGATATTATTAGAAAAAATACAAAAAAATCGTCATTAAACTATAATCTACAAAACAGGTTTTGCAATTTATCGCTTAAAACATTATTGGAGTTGATGGACAGTGAAATTCCTTAAGAGCCATAAAAGGCGAAAAAATCTGCCGCGGCAGCAATGGACAAACAGTGAAAAACTTACCCAGGTGCTCTTTAAAATTGCCAATGCAGTGAATACAACAGACAATCTTGATGAATTATTTGAATCAATTCACAAGTCCCTTGAAAACATCGTGGATGCAGTAAACTTTTACATTGCTCTCTACGATAGAAAAAACGATACAATCTCATTCCCCTATAACATGGATCTGCGGGATGGCACCCTCCAGGAGATCAGGCAGGCAAAAAAATCAAGCTCCCTTACCAATGAAGTTATACAAAAGGAGAAAGCACTTTTTTTTACAAAACAGGAGATAATATCCAGAGCTGCCAGGATGAATATGGAGGTGACCGGAACACCCGCTGAACTCTGGCTTGGAGTCCCTTTAAAAACAAAAACCGAGGTTATAGGTGCAATTGTCATCCAAAGCTATGACAGTGCAACCATCTATGATCAGAATGATATGGATCTGCTCATCGCTGTTTCAGACCAGGTGGCCCTGGCCATTAACAGGAAACTTGCAGAAGATGCAAGAAATAAAAGCGAGGCTATTAACAAAGCACTTTTCGCAATATCCAATGCTGCCAATACATCCCTGAGCCTGGGTGATCTCTATGAATCAATTCACAACTCCCTGAATAAAATCATGGATCTTTCCAATTTTTATATTGCACTTTATAATAAAGAAAAAGATGTCCTCTCTTTCCCCTATTTTATTGACGAAAAAGACCCGCTTGACTCAATAAGAATAATTGAAAATGTCATGGATCCTTTAAGCCCTTCCACAACAGCCTGGGTTATTCAATCGGGCAGGCCCCATCTTTTTAACAGAGATTATTTAAT
>Ga0256846_1000491_pt1 | contig 15952 bp, 19 predicted proteins | sample TevniametaG_FD_189098 | JGI IMG/M metagenome (GOLD analysis project Ga0256846, IMG submission 189098) | Tube worm associated microbial communities from hydrothermal vent at the East Pacific Rise, Pacific Ocean - Tevnia | ecosystem: Host-associated > Annelida > Integument > Unclassified ...
CTCGACCATGAGCGCCGCAGCGTGCTGCAGGGGGTGAGAATGCCCGCTGAAACCATCCTGCCAAAGGTCGGGCAGAACGGGCAGTTTCTCGACCCGCGCCTGGCCTATGAACAACACGACCTGGCCAACGGCGCCATCCTGTTCACCTTCGCGCTCTGGCAGCTCACCCTGGGCCGCCTCACCCCGGACAACTTCGACGATTGGGGCAGCCTGGGCCGCCCCTACCTGGATGCGGCCCGCTCGGTCTGGAAGAAGCTGGTGATGACCGAGGAAGACCTGGTGCTGCGCCGGCGAATGCGGGCACCGCTACGGGTAGCCCATGTGCTCGAGGGGGCCAACAAGGAGGAGCTGGCCTCTTACCGGGATCAGGTCGAGCGAGACCAGGCGGAAGGCATCACCACCGACTACTACCTGAACAAAAAGGGTGCGGTGAGCCCGGTGCAGGGCGATGCCAACCTGGATCAGATCGCCGACGTGGCCCATCTACTCGACACCTTCTTCTCTGGCTCTCCCGCCCCCAAGGGCCTGTTCGGCTACGTGGGTGACCTCAGTCGGGACATCCTCGAAGACCTGAAGCGGGATTTCTTTGAAGAAGTGGACGCCATCCAGGATGAGCTCTCCACCGTCTACCAGACAGGCTTTGAACTGCAGCTGCTACTAGACGGCATGAGCCCGGACAACTTCGATTTCAGCGTCGAGTTTGCCGAGCGGCGCACCGAAACCCCCAACCAGGCGGCCGATCGGGCGCTGAAGTGGCAGGCCCTTGGCATCAGCCAGCAGACCGTGCTCGACATCATCAACCTGGATGCAGAGACAGAACTGAAGCGCAAGCAGCAGGAGCGGGGCAAGTGGAATCCATATCCCGACCCCAATGCCATCAACCCCAAGCGGCCCAGCGTGAGTATCACGCCTGGCAACGCAAAAAAAGGGGAGAGCGCCACCACCATCAGCACCCGGTCAGGCAATGACTAAACAGGAGCGCTGATTGATGTACGGCCATCCCGGCGCCATCCGCCTGGCAGAAAACCCACGTACCGCAGCCAAGGCAGCCATCAAGCGTGGCAGCAAGGCAGCACGAGCGAAGATGCGGCAGTTGAGCCGGGAACTGCTCAAGCAGCTGGAGAGCGTCTACCGCCGGGCTGTTGAAGACATCCGTGCATATCTTCAATCCCGCGCCGGTGATGACAACACCCTGCGCCTCGAGGTGATGCAGGATCTGCTCACCCAGGCGGAATCCCGCCTTAACCTGATGGCGGCGGAGCGTAACGGGCTGTTGGAGTCTGGCCTGCTGCAGGCGGCGGACATCGGCGTCGAGCCGTTTCAGCAGGCAGTGGATATTGGCGCCAGCCTGACCAGGATCGCCGATGACGCGGCCCGGTTCGTCACCCAGTTTGTGGCAGAGGATGGCCTGCAGCTCTCCAACCGCATCTGGAAGCTGGATGGCCAGGCCCGGGAGGTGGTGGGGGATGCCATCCAGCAGGCGGTGGTGCGTGGCTGGTCAGCATCCAAGGCAGCCCAGGCGTTCCTCAGCCGCGCCCAGGCAGTTCCCAAGGAGGTGCAGAGCCAGATCAACGCCGCCAGCGCGACGAAGGTTGGCGAACAGATCCTGGATGGGGTGATGCGATCGGAGGGCAGCGCCTACAGCAACGCCATGCGCCTGTTCCGCACCGAGATCAACCGCGCTCATGGTGAGGCCTACCAGGCTGCAGCTTTCGATCATCCAGATGTGATTGGCACCCGGTTCCTTCTATCGCCGAACCATCCCCGCACCGACATCTGCGATATGCACGCCAAGGTCAACCGCTATGGCCTGGGTCCTGGTGTCTATCCAAAGGGAAAGAATCCATGGCCGGCGCACCCCAACACGCTCAGCTTTGTTGAGGTGGTGTTTGATGATGAGGTGAGTGAAGACGACAGGAAAGGCAAGGAGACCCGCATCGACTGGCTGAAGCGTCAGGATGCGGGAGTGCAGTCAGATGTGCTCGGTGCTAGGGTCAAGCAGGCGGCGCTCAAACAGGGTGTTCTGACAGAGCAGGAAATTGCCACCCCCTGGCAGATTCTGAAGAAGAAGTACGCCCGCAAGGGCATCGACATCAAAGGGGCGATCCCCGGTAGCAAGGCCCCGACTACCGAAGGAGTTCAGCCAGACAGCAGCGGGGTGATCATCAAGACCTCATTCCCGGAGGGGTTCCCGGTGGCTGAGAACCTGCCCCAAGCCAACAAGATCGCCAAGCAGTACGTCACCAAGGGCCGGGCCCACCACTATCCCAAAGAGGCCAACGGCGAGTTCACGATTCGCTTCCGTCATGGGCCCAAGTTTCTTCCCAAGCAGATTCGGGAGAAGAAGTTCAACAAGATCAGCTTTTCTGGCCTCAAGGTGGAGACGGCAAACGCCACCAACCGGATGCTGCATGAGGTGGATCAGGTCGCCGAAAAACTGGGGCTTCCGGCGCTCCGGGGCGTGAATACTGCAGCCGGCCAGGCCGCTGCCTCGATGGGTGATGGGGTGCTTGCCATCAGCAAGTACAATAACCGCTACTTCGGCACGCGGATGACGCAGCAGGAGGCGATCGCCCACCACAAGGGGTTGGTCAAACAGAAGCGAGAGATCCTCGATAAATGGCTTGAAACCTACCAAGGCCCAGCGAGCACCAAAGAGCAGATAAAACAGGCCTATCTGAAGGACATCCAGAACCTGGAGAATCGCCTGAAACGGCTGGAGCAGGGCGTGCCCGTCGAAGTGGTCACCAATCCACCGTCCACCTGGAAGCCTGGTAGTCCGGATGTAGCCCCAGCGCTCTCAGATGCCTACTTCTCCTTGCCCGAGGAGAAGTACAAATCCACCATCTGGCATGAGTTTGGGCACCACATCCATCAGCAGCTCGGGGTGAGTGATGCTACTAGTTACCAGGCCCCGCCCCTCGAGGCGGATCTTCTAAAATTATTCAAGAAACCGGGCAGAACCTTTCCCACGCGGTACTCGAGAACCAACCACAAGGAGTGGTTCGCCGAGTCCTACTCCCTCTACCGCTTGGGGCGCAGCGATCTGCTCGACCCAGACCTGCTGGCACTTATCAGACAGATTGAATCAGGAGAATACACAGGTGGTCAGTAAACAGTGCATGAATTGTCTACACAGAATCGACTCGGTTGAGGGATCCCTCATCTGCCTGGCTTTCCCGGACGGCATTCCCGAGGCGATCGTCACTGGTGAGGTCGACCACAGCCGCCCCTATCCGGGGGATAATGGCTTTCAATACGAACCGGAGCTTCCTGATGATGGCAATTACTGATCCTGTCCAGTCTATCCGTCCCGTAGTACGCTGTGATTGTGGTCAGGTGCTGTTTGATGGGGTGGTGATTAAGTCCCGTGTTGTGCGAGTGCTGCCGGTGGGGGCTGAGGCAAAGTGTAGGTGTAAGCGGTGGGTGAAAGTGCCCGTCAGTTACTCATTAAGCTGAGGACAGTCCGTTGTCCTTCCGCCAGCATAACAGAGGAATTTTTATGCAGAATGTGATGTTGAAAATACTGGCTGTACTGGCACTTTGTTTATTGATTGCCGGCCATGCAACAGCGGAAATATTCAAATGGACGGATGAGAATGGGAAGGTCCACTTCTCTGATAAGAAGCCGAGGCATCTGGAAGCAAAGAAAATAAAGCTAAAAATCAATACCTACGAGGCTGTCAGTTACGATAGGTCAATATTCAATACTGGCAAGAAAGTGGTCATGTATTCGACGAGCTGGTGTGCCTATTGCAAGAAGGCGAAAAAGTACTTCAGGAGAAAAGGTATATCATTCACTGAATACGATATTGAGAAAAACGCTAAGGCCAAGCGGCAGTATGAAAAAATGGGCGCAAAAGGTGTGCCTGTAATACTGGTCGGAAATAAGCGAATGAATGGGTTTAGTGAGAAGGGTTTTGAGAGAATCTACTGATAGTGATACCGGCACGAAATAACAGTGACATGCGAATCTGTTACTGCATAAACCAAGCGGTTGGTATCATCAATTCGCCGAGACCAGAAACCCGATAAGTTCTGCTTCAGCGCTTCCGGCTTACCGATCCCCTCAAACGGGGTCCGCAGCACATCAGTGATCAGTTTGTTCACCCGCTTGAGGGTCTTCCTGTCCTGCCCCTGCCAGTAGACATAATCCGCCCAGGCCTCCTCGGTCCAGGCGAGATGCCTACTCATCGACGAGTTCTCGAGTCACCGTCTTACCCTGGCGAAACTGCTCGATCGACTTCTCCAAGTGAGCCGCATTGGCTGGCGACCTGAGCAGATGGACCGTCTCCATCAGCCCGTTGTAATACTCTAGCGACATAACAACCGCATCTTCGGTATCCCGGCGCGTGATGATTGTGCAGTCGGCGTCGTCAATCACCTGATCTAACACGGATTTAAGGCTGTTTCTGGCTTCTGTGAATGTGACGATGCGCATTTGAAGTGCTCTTCTGTACAGGTTATGGGACAAGTATGGCATCGGCAGTCAACATGTTCAATAAAGTGTACATGAAATCAGGGGTAAGAATGCGTTCGGTAGTCACCTGAGTTGACGCATAACCCCTTGACTTATATTGCGATTCTGCAAGAATTAGTATTGAAAATATAAAGGCGTAACGCTTTCCAGCGAAAAGCCGACCGTTCCACCCTTCGGGGATGGGGCGGTCGGCTTTTTGCGTTTCTGGGGTCACTGAATGGACAAAGCTCGAATCATTCGCCTCTCTGCTGATGGCCCGGATGGGTCAGTCCTGCTGCTCTCTGGTGAGGTTTCCCTGGCCGAAGGCCAAAGTGAATCCTGGGAGACCATTACCCGAGTGGTGAAGTTCGATGATTCCTATTATGGGGAGGTCGAGATCACCAAAGGCATGTTGCTGCAGATGGTGCGGAACTTTCAGGCCAACGTCTACGGTCAAGACATCGCGGTGGATATCGCACACAACCCCAGTAACGGCGCCGGTGGCTTCATTCGTGAGCTGGCCGTTGAAAACGGCAAACTGCGTGGCCGGATCGAGTGGACAGACTTCGGCGTGGAATCGGTAACCAAGAAAGGCTACCGCTACTTCTCCGCCGAGTACCACGAAAACTACAAAGATCCTGAGTCGAGCAAGAAGCATGGCGCCTTGCTGCAAGGCGCTGCCCTTACCACCCGGCCCCGGGTGAAATTTCTCGATCCCATCGACCCGAAACGGCTGCAGCTCTCCCTGGATGGGGAGGAAGACGGAAGGCCTATCAGCGTATCTCCCCGAATCATCCAGAAACTGAGCGACGAGGTAACCACCATGTGGAAAGAACTCATCAAGCAGCTGCAGGCGCAGCTGGCGAAATTCAAACTGGCCGAGCCCGTTGTGGCCACCATCTCCGGCCAGTTCGAGGGCGCCCTGAAGGGCATCACTGACGAGGCCCAGGCCAAGATCCTGCTGAGCGCATTCAGCGGTATGGGCGAGCAGCTCAGCACCCAGCTGGCAGACAATGGCACTGATGGCGCCGCCATCAAGCTGGATTTCTCCGGCCTGCAGCAGGCGCTGTCCGGCATGCCGGGCGCCGGCGGGCTCTCGAAGGATGAGGTGCTGAAGCTGATGGCCGATCAGCAGGCGGAAGAGGCCCGCAAGTTGGCGGAGAGCGAAGAGCTGCGCACCGCCAACGTTAAGCGCTTCACCGATGCTATCAACACCCAGGACGGATTTACCGACGGCTTGAAAAAGCAGCTCTGCGAAGGCGTCGAGGATCTGATCACCGCCGAGATGAGCGAGCCTCAGATCAAGGCTCTGGCCGATAATCAGATCCGCCTAGGTAACCAGATGAGCGCCGCGTCAAAGCTGGCTGGCCTGGGTTGGGAACCACCCGGTGTTGGTGGTTCTGTGCACATTCAGGGCGGCGACTCCAACGCGATCAAACAGCTCCAGGAACATGCCGATCAGCGACTTGGCATCACCAAACTGCCTGATTCCCGTCGCTACGCCGCCACCGACGGCACGCTGCAGGAAGAGAACAAGGCCCTGGCCGAGCAGGTGCTGGCCGAGTTCGATCGGCAGAATGCCCGGCGCCTGCATGACGAGTCGGTGCGGTTGGCTGCCGGTGATGGCAACGTCTCAGACGTGGTGCTGCCTGCTGCTTTCGAGCGCACCGTCATCCGCGAGGCTCTCTACCAGCTGCGCGGCACCCTGCTGGTGGATGTGGGCACCGCCCCCTTTGGTGCAGTGATCGAGATCCCCTACAGCTATCGTGACACCACGGGTGCCGGTGCTGATGCAGTGCGCCGCTATGAGGGGCAGGGCATCCAGCGGGCTGGCGTCAAGCAGACCACCTGCGAGGCCCGGCCGATTCCACAGAAGCTTTCCTTCCTGGTCTCCGACGAGCTGCGCTACCTGATGCAGGCTGGTCGCATCAATTGGGATGCGGTCTCCGAGAATCGCAACAACGCCTCCCGCATCATCGCGGAAGACACCGACATGCTGCTGCACAATGAGTTGCTGAATGCCGCTGATGAGTACGCGGCAGCCACCGTCAGCAGCGAAAATATCGCTGGCGGCTTTGATGGCGCAAAAACCATCTTCCCTCTTGCTCAGTTTCCCGTGGTTCGACCGCGCAAAGCGTTTGATCTGCAGGGCAATCAGGTGGGGTCCACCCTCAACCCGATCACTGTCACCTACGATAGCGTGGCGCGTGAAGAATACGACGGCTCCGGCACCCAGGCTGCTGGCATCTACTACGTGATGAACTACAATCATGGCGAGATCAGCTTTGTGGATGAGGTCGGCGCCATCATCGCCCCGGCGAACGGCCTGGCCTGCATCGTCTCCTACAGCTACTCCACCAACGTCTACAAGTTCGACACCGACCTGGGCAGCCTGACCCAGAAGGCCAAATGGGACGACTTCCTCTTCCGTTTCGGCCTGCGCAAGAACGTCATCCAGGACGACCGCTTCTACCAGTGCAACTTTGCCGCCATGTCCGGCAACGTCATGACCCAGATCGAGCAGGCGGAGACCTTCGGCGCCAATTTTGCCAAACCCGGTACCGACCTGGCCTCCAACGGTGATCTGGGCCGGATCAAGGACGTGGCCGGCTTCCGCACCTCAGCCCCAGGCATCAGCCTGGGTGATCAGCGCTTGGTGATGGGCCAGCGCGGCACCACCCGCCTGCGCATGGTCAAGCCCTGGTCGATGGGTGAACTCGAGAACGAGCGCAATGCCCAGGGTCTGTTCACCGGTGAAAAGCAGGCCTACGGCGATCAGTTCATCGTGGTGAAAACGCCAGAGCCGCTGCAGCGTGCGCACACATCCATGGTGCTCTACAGCGCAACCACCCGAGTGGTGCGGTAACCGATCCTCCATCCTCCCTTGGTGGATTCCCCTCCCTGCGGGGAGGGGCCTTTTAAAAACCGAACAGAGTGCAAGATGATGGAAATCCCCATTCACAACCCAGGCAAGAACCCATTACCGGTCGGCAACCTGACTGTATTCCCCGGTGAAACCCGGCTGATTGAAGAGCGGCTGGTGCCGCCGCATCTGCGCCCCCAGCAAGAAGCCGAGTCCGTGCTGTTACCAGAAGACCCCGTGCTTGCTCTCCTGGAACGCACTGTCCCTGAGATTGTGGCCCACCTACCAGCGCTCTCTGATGAGGACTATGAGGGGCTGAAAGAGGCCGAGCGCAACGGCAATACCCGAGTGACCCTGGTTAAGGCCTTCAGTGAAGAGGATCTGCGCCGTGCAAATGCCGAGTTTGAATCCGCGCAAGCGACTGCGGGTGGTGACGCCGATAGCGCAAGTGACAGCGCGGCGAATGAACAACATCCGAACCAGGCTGAGTAGTTGTCAGGGCGTCGAAACTGACGATGGCCACGGGAATAAACAGGGAAAACATGGCACTTCCAGAGATTGATTGGCACGGGATGCTCCCCTTCATCCTGAGTACAGGACAGACGCAACGGCTGTCAGTCGCACGCATCACCGAGGCCATCATCATCGCGGCACTGACCGGTGGGGGCGTGATGTGGGCCACGCAGCAGGTGATGGGTGAGCAGATCGAGGGGCTACGTTCTGACGTGCAAAAGCTCGAGCAGCGCATGGAGAGGTTCCAGCGTGACTTCTATGCGCCGCGTGTCGGTCCGGATTTTTCGAGGTCGTCGTGATTCTGATTGGCGCCCCCATTCGAGGATCAGATAAGCAGGGTAGTGGCGCCTACATGGCGCCGCGCGGCTCACGTTTCCACCGTGGGCTCGATATCGCCTGCTATGCAGGTTCCGAGGTTTACAGCGTCAGTGCCGGGATCGTCACTAAGATCGGCTACCCCTATGACCCACGGCACCCGATCAAGGGGAAGCTGCGCTATGTCGAGGTGCAGGATGGCGATGGCATGCGGTCCCGCTACTTCTATGTGTCGCCGCTCGTTGAGGTTGGCGATGTCGTGCGCCGGCGTGAGCTGATCGGCGTCACCCAGGGGCTGATCAATATCTATCCGGGCATCACCGACCACTTCCATTTCGAGGTGAAAAGCGAGCGCGGCCAGTTCCTCAACCCGCACGACTATCTCGATAAAAAAGGGGTGGGGTACTGATGGCCGGGATTCTCGATCTGGATGTCGGCAGTATCGTCGGCAACGTGATGGAAAAGGGGCTCAAAATCGCTGAGCGGTATTTTCCACCTGATATGAGTGATGCTGAAAAGGCAAAAATCAAACTGCAGATCAGGGCGGTTGAAGAAAGAGAGAAAGAGCGGGCTGAAAAGTATCTGCTGGAAGCTACCCAAGCATTGACAGACAGGATCGCTCAGCTTGAGGGCACGGCCTCGGATCTGAAGTCGGTGCCGGTTGTTGGACCGCTGATGCTATTCCTGCGTGGGTCACAACGTGTCGCTTGGGGATTCGGTGTGCTCTATATGGACCTGCAGGTTTTCTCAGGTGCCTGGAAACTTGGGCAAATGGATGCCGGTGATCAAGTGGTCGACCTGGCTGGCGCATTCTGGATTATCAATCTGCTCGTGCTGGGCTTCCTATTCGGCGAGCGGGCAATCAAAAACCTGATGCCGTTGTTCGAGAGGCTGCTGTCATCGAAGGTCGGCAAATGACAGACGCAACGTTCGCCATTGCTCAGAAGAGTGTGGTCATAGGCGATCCTCTCAACCCGAATAATTGCCGATTTTCAGCAGGGGCCGTTCGCAAAGTCTTCCCAGTGATGGGCCACGCCCCTGGTGAAAATAGTATTTGGCGGTTTGTGACGATCACCGATATTCCCATCGGGCCAGAGCCGTACCTGATAACGGTGCCGGTTGGTGGTGAACTGGTTTCTGTTGAGATGCAGCGGGACCCAATCGACAGACTTAATGGGCAGTTCGTTCGGCCTCTTGTCAGTGGTTACTACAACGCAGAAGGCGAATGGGTCCAGTCGTCAGAGATAAGATCCGATCGTTTTGTATTCTCCCCAGAATTAGCAGATCAGGCCCGGCCCGGAGTGGTGGCTGCGCTGGCATCTGATAATCGGGTGACTGTGTCATGGCTTGAGGCTAAGCAGGCCCTCATTGATATGGTGACTCTGACCCCCGTGACAGATAGGCACCTGTCTGAGAATCTCCTGATCTGGCCGGGAGCCGTGTAATGGCTATCCAATACATTGATCCGTCGCGGACAATCGGTGACCCGCTCAATGATGGGCTAACTGAGGCCACCGCATGGGCCGATGCGAACGAGGCCCTGGACAGTCTGGCGGCCCCAGTCGCCTCTGGGGAGGTGCTGGAGTTTGTTTACACCGGCACCAGTGTCTATACAGACTCTGTTACACAGCTGTCGTTCGGCACAACCCATTGTGCTAATGGCGGCATCATCCGGTTCCGGGCTCAAGCTCCTTATGGGCCTAAGTACGATGCTGCCAAGTTCGCCATCTCGAAATCATCTGCTGGCGATCTAATAGTAACCGGCACTGGGTTTGAGGGGCAGATCCACTTCAAATGGCTCCGCCTCTATAACGTGTCAGGCCGTATTGCAAACCCGATAAATGCGGGTGGTGCAAACCTCGCCAAACTCGACTTTGAAGCCAACTATGTGTTAGTTGGCAGTGCTGATGATGTGTTCCGCATTGGCGCCGCAGATGTACGGATACGCGTCTGGAACAACGCTATTACCACAAACGGGTCGAGTGCCTCTGACGAGGTATTCAATCTAGCTAACAGCGCCTCGTTCATGTGGGCCTATTGCAACTCCATCTGGGGTGCCCAAAACCCATCAGTATTCGAGGCTACTGGCAGCGGTTACGATTACGCCAATAATGCCTTCTGGCGGGTCACTCAAGACGTTACTGGCGTTCAATCCGGCCTGACAACTAATTACATCGCCAGTGATGATGGTACCGCTGTAGGTACTGGTAATATCACATTAACAGTCAATCCTTTTGTTGCTCCTGCATTAAACACAGCTGGCGATATGACAATGACTGTGGCAGCACAGTCGGTGCTCAACGTTGGTGCGGCTTCTGCAAATACAAATTTCTCGGTCACTGACGACATCAATGGAGTCGCACGTGGCGCCGGTGATTATTTTATCGGCTGCGAGACCGTGCCCAGCGCCGGCGGCACCACAAAGTCGGTTTCAGATTCTGGCACCGCCCTCGACAGCGTCGCCCTACCTGCCGTTTCCCTGGCGCTGACAGATGCCGGGGCAGGGTTGGATGCGTTCGCAGGCCCATCGACTACCTATGCCATCGCAGATGTCGGTGCGGGCGCTGACAGCACGCAGCCATCGGCATTGATGCAGCTGGCCGAAGTTAGCAGTTCGCTGGAGTCAGCCGGGTTGTCTGGTCTGCTGACGCTCCAGGATGCCGCGGCAGGTGCAGAGGCCACCGGCCTGGCTGTTACCCTCGCGGTCGGAGAGGTTGGTCTCAGCTCTGAACTGCTCTCCGTACTGACTGCAGCGATGAAGTTGGTGGCCGACACCGGCAGCGGTAGTGATGCCGTCACACTGGCGACCAATCTCATAGTGCTGGATTCCGGTGCCGCAGCAGATCAGCCACTACTGACAGCTGCCCTGAATGTCACAGATGCCGGTTCTGCCATCGATACCCTGCTGGCCCTGACAGACATCCTGAAAACCGTCGCTGATATCGGCACTGGCGCTGAGGCTGTCAGCACCTCGGCACTGCTGCAGTCGACGGAGGCCGGCACCGCAACCGACACGCCGACTGTTGCGGTCGCACTCTCTCTCCAGGAGTTGGCTAGCGCCACAGAGGTGATCACCACCCTGCAGGCCCTGCAGAAAACAGTCACTGACCTCGGCTCAGCGGTCGAAAACATGGGCCTTTCGGTCTCTCTCACGCTGCCCGATACCGGGAGCGGCTCTGACGCAGTTGATGCCTCCACCTTTCACCAGGCGCAGGACACCGGCTCAGTTTCCGAACTGCTCACCACCCTGCAGTCCGTTCTGAAGAGCGTCAGTGATATCGGCAGCGCGGTGGATGGCCTCTTTCTGTCGATCGCCTTGTCGCTGCCCGACAGCGCCACCGGGGCTGATGCGGCATCTGCCGATGCCTCGCTCCCGATCCAGGACACAGGCACCGCCCTCGAGGCAGTGAGCACCCTGCAGTCGATTCTGAAGCTGGTCAGCGACGCCGCGACCGCAATCGATGCGCTCACCCTCTCTGTCGATCTGCCTGTGGCTGATGCGGGCGCGGGCACCGACGACACCACCCTGCAGGCGATGCTGGCGCTGCTCGAGTCCGTCGGTGCCACCGATCTGGTGGTGAGCCATATTCCCGGCCAGACCCGCATCACCACCATCCGTTTCACCCTGAAGGCTCGATCGATGACCTTCACCCTGCACTAATGAGGATACGCCCCATGAATGATCCCACTCACATTGATGACCGCGGCCAGATCCACCGCAAGTGGAAGGTCGAGAAATATGCATCTGGCGTCTACGAGGCTGGTGGCGAGCCCTATGAGACCGTCGAGATTCAAGGCAACCTGCTGCTCAACGAAGGCATTCAGCTGCTGGAGGATCTGATGATTGGCGCCGGCGGCACCTCCTGGGACAACGCCAATGCCCGCCTTGGTGTCGGTGACAGCAACGCCGCTGAGGCGGCCACCCAGACCGATTTGCAAGGCACTAACAAGACCTACAAGGCGATGGAGGCGACCTATCCTCAGCGCAGCGGTCAGACGCTGACCTGGCGCTCTGTGTTCGCGGATGCCGAAGGCAATCACGCCTGGGCCGAGGTCAGCCTCTCCAACGCGGCCGACGGCACCGGCGTGAATCTGAACCGCAAGGTGCAGGATCTGGGGACCAAGGCCACCGGCACCTGGACCCTGGAACTGCAGATCACCTTTAGCTGATCGGGGACCACGATGGGTGTCACCGTCACAGCAGTCAATGAGGGCTCACCTGCCTGGTTGACCATCGCGTTCACCGATCGGGATGGCCAGCCGGCGGCACCCTCCAGTGCGGTCTACCGTATCGACTGCCTCTCCACCGGAACAGAGGTCCAGCCCGATACACCGCTCTCCCCGATGGGCGAGTCGGTCGAACTGGAGCTGACTTCAACGATGAACCGGATCATCGATCAGACCAACCGGGAGGAGTGGCGTCTGGTTACGGTCAAGGCCAGCTTTAGCGACGGCACCATCAATGATCGGACAGAGTACGCAGTGAAAAACCTGATGGCGGTGTGACATGGGCGATATGAGCAGAGCGGCACTGAGGCACGACCTGACCGCACTCCTGATGGAGTCGGCAGACAAGTTCAAAGAGCTGGACCTGGAGCGCTTTCTGGAAGCGGCAGCCCACGACCTGAGCCGGGTGCGGCCGCTGTCGCTGCTGGGTGAGCTGGTGTTGGTGGCCGACCAGTGGCTCTATGCTGCACCGGCCGATCTGATCCGACCCCTGGCCTCTTATTGGGGCCTGGATGCGCTCAAGAACCGCAAGCCCTGGGAAGAGCTATGGCCAGGCCGCCTGCCGAGCCTGGGCATGGTCACCCACGGTGGTGTGCGCAAGCTGACACTGACCCCGGCTCCCACCGGGGCACAGATTCTCAAGCTGAGTTCGGCCTACTCATACCGCTACAGCGCACGCTACGCCATTGGGATACAGGCAGCAGATACCACCGTGCCGGAGGAGTCGAGAGAGCTGCTGCTCACCCGCGCCACGGCAGCGGCCCTGCAGGCCCTGGCCAACCAAGGGGTGACCAAGCCGGTGATGTTGGGCAAGGCCGCCATGGGCGGCATGCCGAAGAACGGCTCGCCCGCGGCCCTGGCGCAGGACCTGCTGGATCTGTTTGAGAGAATGGCAGCATGACCACCCTGGCGCTGGAGATCCACAACAAGGGGCTGATGCAGGCGCTCAGCCAGGGCCCTGAGCTGCTAAAAAAGCACGTGCAGCAGGCCGTGCTGCGCAGCGTGATGGAGATCGCCCGGGATGCCCGTCGCAACGCACCCAAAGCTTACAGCACCCTGACCCACTCCATCATTCAACGCATGGTCGACCCACTCACCGGCGAGGTGGTGGCCGGGGTGGATTATGCGCAGATGGTGGAAGAAGGCACCGGCCCCGGCGGCTGGCCGAGCGACCGCACCATGCTCGATTGGATCCACGCGAAGCACATCGAGCCGCGTGACCCGACGATGGATCAGCAGGATCTGGCCTTTGTGATGGCCAGAAGCATTGCCCTGCGTGGCACCCCTGCCCAGCCCTATCTGAAGCCTGCCCTGCAAAGCAACAAGGCCAAGGCGGAGCGGCGCATCAACCGCGCCATCAATGCCGCGCTGAAGGAGATGGGCCAATGATGGGAGCAAAAGCGCTGGAGCGTATCGACGACCGGCTGAATGCCATCCAGCCAGTGCTGGAGGCCGCCCTGCCGGGCCGATTGGTGGAGCGTGGATTCATCCCATACGAGACACGCAGCCAGCCAGAGCTGTTGCAGGGCGTGGTCAACCTGGTGGCCAGCGACGAGGGCCACTACAACGCCGCTCGAGGCATGGCCGCCAGAGAGGGCACCCTGCAGCTGATCCTGTCCTGTCACCTGCAGGTAGAAGAGGCCCAGACCAGCGCCGAGCTGCAGCAGGCCGAGATCGACCTGGCGGAGCAGATCAAGGCTTTCGTGCGTGGTGGGGTACAGGGCATGAGCCTGTCGCTCGAAAGCCTGCAGCTCTCCCGCCAATTGGAACACCCCTACGGCTGGGTGGTGGCGTTTATCAATATCAGGCCGCCTGCGGCCGCAACACAATGAGGCAACTATCATGAGCGAACAATTTGACTCGATCTATTGGCGCGGCCAGGGGCCGCTCTTTCTGGCCGCACGGGACGCCACCGGCCAGCCGCTGGGGTTCAGCTTCGTCGGCGATGTGGAATCCGTTGAGGGCTCCCCCTCGGTCTCACGTCAGGACATCAAGGAGAACGTCACCGGCCAACGCAATACCGCCGCTAGCTTTATCACCGAGCAGTCGACCGACATCACCATCAACTTCAAGTCGGCCAAGCCAACCCATCTTGCCCAGGCGCTGCAGGCAGACCTGACCGTCAAGTCAGCTGGCAATGTCTCCGCCGAGGCCCACACCGCCTACCATGACAAGCTGATCAAGCTGGCCAACGTGAAGGTCTCGAACGTGGCGATCTCGGGCTCTGCCGAGGGTACGGATTTCATTACCCATGCGGATGAGGGCATGGTCGAGATCCTCTCCACCGGCAACATCGGCGACGGCGCGGCGATCACCATCGGTTACGACTTTGCTGCGCAGAAACATCTCTCGGCCAACCCCAGCAACACCGAGTTCATGATGACCTTTCCCGGCATCAATACCGCCAATAACGACAAGCGAGGTCGTTGCACCGTCTACCGCATCACCATCGATCCGGCATTCCTCTCCCTGATCCAGGGTGACCAGGAGATGTCGCTTTCGGTCAAGGCCAAGATGCTGATGGATGACTTGCGCCCGGTGGGCGATCAGCTCTATGGCTGGGAATTTGAAGACTGATGGCTGAGGATCTGGAAACCCTCTTCCCGGATGCGGATCTGATCCTCAATGGCGAGCCGGTCACCGTGCGGGAGTACCGGTTCCTGGATGGTCTGAAGGTCGCTGCCATGGCCCAGTCGTTGATGGCCGGCCTGGCTGATCTCTTCCTGGAAGAGACAGCTCCTGAGGCGTTCGACTTTGCAGCTCTCGAGGCGGTGTTCGGCTCCATGCCAGGCCTATTGGTCGAACTGCTGAGCATCAGCACCGGCAAGCCACAGGAGTGGATTGAAACGCTCTCCGATGATGACGGCCACACACTGATGATGACCTGGTGGAGGGTCAACAGCGGTTTTTTCGTCCGCCGCCTGGCTGCCCCGCTGGTAGCCAGGCAAAGGGCGAACGCTCAGGCTGGGGTGGCGTCTTCGCCAAACTGATCCGCCACGGCCATCAGCGGGAGCAGCTGCCGCACTACACCCGGCGGCAGCTGGAACTTTACTTCAGGCAGGCAGAGCGGCAGGAGGCGGCAGACAGGGCCGGTCGGATCGTGGATATCCGGGCGGCCTTGTCGAAGGAGGGGGATCGGTTGATCAAGGCACTACGTGATTGAGCGCAGGCCCATTGGCCAAGTCGCCGGCGTGATGTGCATCTCCAGAGCAAGGGCGCGGGCCACTTTGAGCACCACGGCAAAAGGGGGGTTTCCCTTATCGGACCATGCCTTAGTTGGTTAATGCATTCACAGTGGGCCACGCTGCGTTGTGTAACCAATTGATTTAACCCATAATTAAGCCAAATAAAGGCATAACGCAATCAAAGCGAAAAGCCCGGCAACCGCAGCAGCGGTGCCGGGCTTTTTGCGTTTAGGGGCACCGATGCCAGCTGCAGACAAAGAGTTTCTGATCCGGGTCAAAGCGGATATTGAAAAGGCGGTGGCGGACATGCGCCGCATGGCGGCTGCCGTGGAGAAGGAGGGCAGGAGCGCATCCAAGTCCAGCCGTGGCAATCAGGCGCTGGGCGGCTCT
>Ga0256846_1000492_pt1 | contig 15913 bp, 16 predicted proteins | sample TevniametaG_FD_189098 | JGI IMG/M metagenome (GOLD analysis project Ga0256846, IMG submission 189098) | Tube worm associated microbial communities from hydrothermal vent at the East Pacific Rise, Pacific Ocean - Tevnia | ecosystem: Host-associated > Annelida > Integument > Unclassified ...
GCGAGACAACAACTGCCGGAGCCGGTAATAATCCGCCAGGGATCCTCGCCCACCAGGGTTGTGATGTTTGCGTGGCCTTTTCAACGATTTGACGTGAAAAATCGGAAGTCGGTTCAATATCGGGTAGTTTTTTCAGCCTGCCATACGTCTGAAGAAACACCGCATATCGCTTCTTGCAGGCTTCACAAGAAAGAAGGTGATTTTCAACCATAGCCGCTTCAGTCGGGTTCAGCTCCCGGTCCTGATAAGCGGACAGCTTATTTCTGATAATTCGGCATGTTTTCAAACGGGTCCTCTTTCAGAAATGGGAATGACCTGTGTCTAATAGAATAAACCCCTCAGAGGTTAAAAACCTGCGCTTTTATTTTTTTATTATCAATTTTGACGCGTTCATCAGGTTTTTATGAAGATTTTTTTTGGCTCGAATGAGCAGAGAATCAACCGCCGAGACCGAACGGTCCATGATATGAGCGATTTCCTGATAGGACATTTCATCGCAAATTTTCAGAATAATGGCGATCCGCTGGCTGGTGGGTAACGCGTTGATGGCATTTAACAGCTGGCCCGTCTGTTCTAAATAAATAAGGCGATCTTCGGGGGTTAAACGATCAACGCCCTTGCCGCCGAAAAACGGATTCCCTGGATTTGCCTGCGCCTCTTGCAGGCGAGATCGGACAAACAGCTTTCGAATGCGGTTGGCCCGTTGCTTATTGATACACCGGTTCCGGGCGATTCGATACAGCCATGTCGTAAATTTCGCATCGGGCCTGTAGGTTTTAGCAGCTCTCCAAACGCTTAAAAACACCTCTTGAGTGAGATCTTCGGCATCTGCCCGACTGCCGGTGAAACGAAAAATAAAATTAAGAATGGCGCTTTGGTGGCGGTGGAGCAGGGCTTCAAATGCCCGTTTGTCGCCATGGCCGATCCGGTTGACCAGATCTTCATTGGTTGCTTTCTTGTATTGTTCATCACGCATTGAACGGCAGTGCCAATTGAAAAATATCTTTCATCGCTTGAACAGTCGGTTGACAATCCCCTTTTTAGCAATGACCGGTTCCGGGAGCCCCAATTGTTTACAAATGGCCGACTCCAGTTCTTGCTGAGAGATATCGGTGCCCTCTACCACAATGTCATCGCCCACCATTACCGCCGGTGCCACGGGCAAGTCCAGCTCAAAATAGTCATCGGTCATGTATTCGGCGTTGGGTTTGGATGTGGTCTCAATGCGAATATCGTATTTGGTACCCAGACCGGGTATCATTTTTTTAAAATGCTTTCAGGGCTTCCCGTTGGGTTCATTCATGAAAAATCTTACCTCAAGCACGATTACCTCCTCTTCTTTGCTTCCACCATGCGAACCAGGAATTGATCCGGTGGCAGGAAATCGACCAGACGCAGATCCTGGCGTTCTTTTCCCTGCCGGTCTAAAAAAACAACGGTCGGGACACCTTTAACGGTAAATTTTTGTAACAGACGCTCGCTTTCCAGCGTGCCTTTGCGTGTCAGGTCCACCTTGACCATGATAAAATCCTGCCCGGCCTGTTTAACCACTTCCCGGTTGTGAAAGGTGACCTCATCCAGCTCCCGGCAAGGGGCACACCAGACAGCGGTAAAATCAATGATGACCGGTTTTTGTTTCTCAACAGCTTCAAATAATACCCGTTCGGTATATGCCTGCCATTTTACACCCGGTCCCTGCATGACTAAAGAACCGATCAGGTAGGTGGCCACCACCAACCCGGCGACGCCGGTCCCGGTCTTCATCCAGTCAAAGGCCCGAAAAGCGGCCCGGGTCCGGTCGATCCAGCACAGGTGCAGGCCGGCTGCCAGGGCCACACCGGCCAGCACGATGATTCCGGCGCTTTTGGGCAGAAGGGGTCGGATGAAATAGGCGGCCATCCCCACCAGCACCCAGCCCATGAGTTTACGAATCCAGATCATCCACTCGCCGGATCGCGGCAGTTTATCCAATTTTCCCGAGAACATGGCCAGAAGGAAAAGCGGCAGACCCAGGCCCAGGCTTAACGTGAAGAAAACTAAAAAGCCGAGCCAGGGATTGCCCATGCCGGCCACCCAGGTAAGCAATCCCAGCACAAACGGCCCGATACAGGGTGCAGCCACGATACCCAAGGTGATCCCCATGAACAGGCTGCCGAAATAGCCGGAGTATGATTTTGAAGCCGACCGGGTCAACCACTGGGGCAGTCGTAATTCCCAGAACCCGAGAAGGCTGGTGGCAAAAAATACCAGGATTACGGCCACAGACCCCAGCACCAGCGGGCTTTGCAGCATCGACCCCATCAAACTCCCGGTCAGGGCCGCGGTGACGCCCAATAGCGAATTGGTAACGGACAAGCCGCCGATATAGCAGATTCCGTGACCCAGTAAATTTCCCGGGTCCTGGCCTGATTTACCGCCAAAATAAGAGACCGTAATCGGAATTAGCGGATAGACACAGGGCGTCAGGTTGAGGGCAATGCCACCGGCAAAAATACCCAAAAGCGTCCAGATAATGGCCCACCCCTGTAAGGACTTTGAAACCGTAGATGACGAATGCGACGCCATGTTGGAAAGACCGGCGGGAGAGGCGTCCACGGGAAGATTTTTTGCTTGCCATTCCGGGTATCCCAAGGGATCCCGGTAGACATTTTGATACCCCAGATTGACGGCCACCCGGGCCGCCGAGTCACTGCGGACTCATGCCAGCCCCGCTCAGTAAAAAACAAGAAATTGTTTCTTGTCCGGTCCTAAAAATTTTTCCAGCGCCCCTTTTTTTCGCCAGCGCGCCAACCAGGTCGGTTCAATGGGAAAATTTGAGGCCCCTTTAATATGTCCGGTTCGATACTCCCACGTCTGCCTTGTGTCCACGATACGAATTTCAGCCTTGTTTTTTTCGTACCGCGCTCTCAAATCATCCGTACTGATAATTTGATAACCGCCGTTTCTGCCCTCTGCAAGGACATCGTTCCATGTTGCTTTGACCGGAGTAACAATACGGTTCGTCTGCCAGAGACAGCCGATGGTGATAACCACGGCCATCAGTGCCAATAACCCTTTTTTTGCCCGGCTCATTTGTTGTCATTCCTGTGAAGATTCGGTGATTGGAACCCCCATGGCCCGAAAATCCTGGACGCCCTCTTCAAGCCGAATGGCATTAAAGCCCTCGGCGCGAAGCATCTCAACCGCCTGAATGGAAAGCACACAATACGGCCCCCGGCAATAGGCAACAACCTCCTGGTCCTGCGGGAGTTTGGACAGCAGGGGTTTCAGCTGCCCCAGGGGAACGGACAGGGCACCGGGGATGTGGCCAGCACGGTATTCTTCCACCGGACGGACATCCAGCACGGTAACAGCGCCGTTAATAACCCGTTCCGTCAGATCGTTGCGATTGACAGGCTCCATATTTTCCCGACCTTCCAGGAAACGACGCTTGATCATCTCGACTTCGGCCAAGCGGTTTTCCGCCAGCACCCGCATTGATCTGAAGAAGTCGCAAACCATTTGATCGGCCAGCTGGTATTTAACATACAGGCCTTCTTTTTCCGATTCGATCAGACGTGCCGTCCTAAGCGTCTGGAGATGTTGTGAAGTGTTGGCAACACTCAGGCCGGTTTCCCGGGAAAGGGTGTCCACCGTTTTTTCACCCTGACAGAGCAGGTCAAGCAGCTCTAGTCGTTTCGGGCTCGAAATCGCCTTGCCGATTCGTGAGAACTGTTCGTAAATGGCATCTTTGAATTGTCTGTTTGAATTTTTCACAACACACCATTCAAGTATTCAATTTATTTATTGAATAATATAGTTCAGGAACACCAGAATTGTCAACTGAATTAGCAATAACGTTTTAAGATTTTTTAAAAACATTTACTTCTTCGTTCTTTCCCGTTATATTTCAGGCGCAATCCGCCTGGCGATACCGCTGACTGGCGTGGTATATTTATGTTCAAAATTACAGACAGATATGATTTTTCACCTGGAATATCGGCAATTTTTTCGGGAACAATAAAATGAAACGATGCCAATGGGCGCTGGCCACTCCGATAGAGCAGACATACCACGATGAAGAGTGGGGCGTTCCGCTCCATGATGATCGCCGGTTGTTAGAATTCCTCATTCTCGAAGGCGCCCAGGCGGGTCTCAGCTGGGTGACAATATTAAAGAAAAGAGCAGGATACCGGCGGGCCTTTGATCACTTTGACGCTCAAAAAATTGCCGGCTATTCCAAAAAAAAAGTCGCCGCCCTGCTTGCCAATCCGGAAATTATCCGCAACCGTCGGAAAGTGGCCGCCGCGATCGTCAATGCCCGGCTGTTTCTGGACATCCAGGCCAGGTATGGCACGTTCGACAGCTATATCTGGCAATTTGTCGACGGTATTCCGGTACAAAACGCCTGGGAAAACGCCGAGCAGATTCCCGCGTACACGGCCCGCTCAACCGCGATGAGCAAGGATTTGAAATCCCGGGGATTTCAATTTGTCGGCCCGACAATCTGCTACGCGTTGATGCAGGCCACCGGCATGGTCAACGATCACGTGGTGGGCTGTTTTCGGCACCGCCAGATTAACGCACAGCATTAACATGCAAGTATCACGAATCGCATTAAACACCTTTTGAATTTCAGTGCCATCTCAAACAAAACCCAGGACGGTGACATGTTTTTATCTTCAAACCGTCACGCAATCGTAGCGGTTGTGCTTCTCTTTTTTTTTCTCACCGGATGCGAATCAATCGGATACTATGGCCAGGCCATCCGCGGCCAGCTGTCGATCTTAAACAGGCGCCAACCCATCAAACAACTCCTGGCCGCGCCTCAGACCCCGGACAAACTGAAGGCCAGGCTCCGGATGGTCCTTCGGATTCGCCAGTTTGCCGCAAAACAGCTGGACCTGCCGGTCAAGGACAATTACCTCACCTATGTGGCACTGGGGCGCCCGTGTGTGGTCTGGAATGTATTTGCCGCGCCTGAGTTTTCCCTTGCACCGAAAACCTGGTGCTTTCCCATTGTCGGCTGCACGGCGTATCGGGGATATTTTTCCAGGGAAAAGGCGGAAAAATACGCTGAAAAGCTGAAAAAATCAGGGCTGGACGTCTATGTCGGGGGCGTGACAGCCTATTCCACCCTGGGCTGGTTTGATGACCCGGTGTTGAGCACCATTATTGAGCGCTCCACCGCCGGGCTGGCAGCGCTGATTTTTCATGAACTGGCCCACCAGGTTCTCTATGTAGACGACGATACCACCTTTAACGAAAGTTTTGCCATGGCCGTTGAGCAGGAAGGGCTGCGCCGCTGGATGACGGCCACCGGCAATACGCAGGCGTATGCCGGCTACCGGAAAACACAGGCGCGACAACGCGCTTTCGCCACGCTGGTGATGTCCTGGCGCCGGCGGCTGGCAGCGCTGTACGAAAAAAAGATTCCCGTCAGGGAGAAACGACGTCGCAAAGCAATGCTCATTGCCGGTCTGAGAAATGCCTATCAGGATTTAAAGGCGACCTGGCAGGGGCATGCCGGATACGACCGCTGGTTTGCCGAGCCGGTCAACAATGCCAAGATCAACACCGTATCCACGTATCACCAGCTGATACCGGATTTTCAACGGCTGATCCGCCGCACACCGGGCCGGCTGAAACGATTCTATGATATTTGCCAGAGCCTGGCAGACCGGCCCGTAGCCGAACGGCGTACGATGTTAAAAAGAATGGGCCAATAAAAAAGGGCGCGCAAAGAAAAAATCCTTGCACACCCTGAAAGTGTATGAATTGGTTAAATTAAAAAATTTACTGTACGGCAGGCGCTTTAAACAACCGTTACATTCACGGCAGACGGTCCTTTTTGCCCCTGCTCGATCTCGAAAGTGACCTGGTCGCCTTCATTTAACGTCTTAAAACCATCCGAATTGATCCCGGAAAAGTGAACAAACACATCCGGTCCATCTTCCTGCTCGATGAATCCATAACCCTTTTTCTCACTGAACCATTTTACCGTCCCATTAGTCATCGTGACTTCCTCCTAATTAAACTGTCTAAAAAACGCTTGTGTTCCAAACTTCAGGCTGCCACTTCAAACGAATGGGTCGACCTTCGGCAAGAAACTACCTTGAGGCAAAATCCACCTCACCAAATAATCGGAATAATAACGGTTGTTTCGATATTGTCAAGAAAATATTAAAAAAATATATCCTTACCACCGTATATAGAGCACAAACTCTCTAAGGAACCCATATATTGTAAGAAAATACCACCGGCACTTTTTGTTATCGATTTATTTTACCGAAACGACCGGGCACGGCGCCTTTAGAATCACATATTGGGCCGTTGAGCCAAGTAAAATCTTCCGGGTCCGGGTTTTTTTCTCAATACCGACAAATATCTGATCAATATCATTGTCCGTCGCAAACTGAACAAGGTCTTCCGCCGGAGAGACGCCCCGCACCATCTCACGGGCCTCGCATGCGATATTTTCTTCTTTGATAAAATTGACCGCATATTCGAGATCGGTTCGGGCCTTTTCGATCTCTTCCAGCTTTTCCGAACTTCCCCCCTCCATGGAGACGATCACAAAAACCTTGGCGTTAAAAATTTTGGCAAAATCTCTGGCCAGGGCCAATGCGGATTTGGCCGCCTTTGAACCATTGTATCCCAGCAAAAATTTCATCTACCCCCCCCTTTACGTACAATGTAAATATCCAATCGTGATAAACAATTTACATATATATTTTTGGAAAAGTCAATCCTTATCCGGGGGCTTCAGGGGGAAGACTGTAAATGCCGCATGGGAGGGAACAGCAAGATATTCGATGTGTCTATTCAGCCGCAGATTCATACAGGCGCGGCTATGTTTAAACACTGGAAAATGATGGATATGGTATGTAAAAGTTTTTATGGAATTTATAATGAGCCGGCGATGGATTTCTGGAATCTATAATTCACAGGATCTGTGATAATATACGAAAAAATATCCGCGCAGATCCGCGGCTGAATCGTTACTATTCGATTGGTATATCAGGGGTGATGCCCTCAGGCGATGACGGGTCGACGGATGATCTGCTGTATGGTTTTGGGCCGGAAACCGGCCAAGCATCACATCCAGCGTTTCCGGCGTTTGTAGGATTTCACTTCTTTAAACGATTTGCGTCCGCCGCCCTGGGTGATCCCCATGTAAAACTCTTTGACATCCGGGTTGTCCTTCAGCTCTCCGGACGCCCCTTCCAGAACAATCTTGCCGGACTCCATAATGTAGGCATAATCGGAAAGCCCGAGGGCAAGCTTGGCATTTTGTTCGACAACCAGAATCGTCGTATGCAGCTCTTCGTTAATCCGCTGGACATTTTCAAAAATTTCCTTGACGAGAAGCGGCGCCAGCCCCAGTGACGGCTCGTCGAGCATCAACATTTTAGGGGCCGCCATTAATGCCCGGGCAATCGCGATCATCTGCTGCTCCCCGCCGGAACAATACCCGGCCAGCCGGTTGGTCACCCGCGACAGCCGGGGGAAATGCGTATACATCAAATCCAGATCCCGGCGGATTTTTTTCCCGCCGTCCTTGCGGGTAATGGATCCGGCCCGGATATTTTCATTGACGCTCAAATGCTTGAAAACACGCCGTCCCTCGGGAACCATGACGGCGCCTTTCTTTACCACCGCGGTACCCAGCTGGTTGGTCAGATCATGGCCATCGAATTTGATATACCCGTCCTTGATAAACCCGTTTTCCGGTTTCAAGAGACCGCTGATGGCGCGCAGCGTCGTGGTTTTACCGGCGCCATTCGTCCCCAGAAGTGATACAATCCCGCCCTCCGGCACCGTCAGACTGACGCCGCGGAGCACCTGGATGATATCATTATAAACAACTTCGATGTTATTGACTTCGAGCAGAGTTGCGCTGGTTGTCTTGTCTGTCATGGATTTTCTTTTTTTAAAAAGGCATGGGCGACGTCTGCCACCCATGCCGGTATTTATTATAAATGGTTACCTAGTTTATTTGATCTTTTTCATGTATTCAGATGCAATCGGCTCGCCCACAGCCTTCCAGCTGCCACCTTCCACGCGATAAATCTGAAGCTTGTCAACGCCCTGTTTATCCGTTTCTGAATAGTCAACCGGCGCAACCGTGGTTTTCGGGTCGTAGGATTTGTCGCCGTTCATGGCCAGCAGTTCTTCGTAAAGCGACTTGCGGGTAATTTTTTTACCGTCGGCCTTGGCGCGTTTAATGGTTTCAACGGCCACCTGGGCGACCATGATGCCGTTGGTGTAGTTATGAGAATTGGCGATTTTATCATCCCGGCCATACCGTTTGGCCAGCGCCAGCTGGAAATCGGTACCGGCACCCTTAACAGAGGTCAGAATATAGGATGTGGTCCAGAAATAGTTTTCCGCCGCCGATCCGGCCAGGGCAATCAGGTCGTTGCCACCGGTATAATGAGCGCCGAGAAATGTGATTTTTCCGGGTTCGCCAAAGGTTTTGGCGGCAATGCCGAGCCGCTGCGCATCTTTTATCAATGTGGCCACCGGAGACTGAACCGTGTGGCAGATCACGTATTGTACTTTTTTGTTGAGCAGTCGTTTCAGCGTGGCGGTATTGTCCAGATCCTTACCATGTTCCACCACTTCAACGATCTCCATTTTCAACCCGGCTTTGACCGCTTTTTTAGCATCTTCCACCGGTCCCCGACCGAAGGCGGAAGGATGGATAAACATGGCGACTTTGGGCGTGCCGCCTTTGTGATGCGCCACCACATATTCGGCCAGGGTGACCATCTGGCTGGAATAGGATGCAATGGGCAGAAAAATATAATGGGAATCAACGAGGTTGCCCGCGTGAAACGAGGCCGGAATGACCGCAATCTGCTCTTCTTCGAAATCCCGTTTCAGCGCCAGGGTGCTGCCCGTGGAATAATTCAGGTACAATACGATGCCCTTGTCCAGATAATCTTCAAAGTTCCGCTTGGTCACATCGGTTTTGTACTGATCGTCGCGGATAAAACATTCCACTTTGTCATCACCGAGCACCTTCTCATCGTTGACGTACCGGATGTAATCCTCAACGCCTTTGGAATACGGATTACCCGCATCGGATGTCGGGCCGGTAATGGCCAGCGACAATCCCAGCTTATAGGTATTGCCCGCCTGCGCCTGGGTACCGAACGCCAGAATCAGCAGCAGTGCCAGACCAACATGGATAAAAAACGCTTTGTTTGCTTTCATGTGTCTCCTCCCATTTTCAATTATGGTGTTAACAATGAGGTCCGCGAAAAAACCAGGTTTTCCGCGACGCCGGTCAAACCGTTACCACCTCTCTTCCAAGCACGTAACGCATCAATAACGGAACGGCCACAGCTTGAAATAGGTCCGTGTGATCCGCCACCAGTTGGCAATCCCGCGGGGTTCGAACATCAAGAATAATACAATGACCAGCCCAAAAGTCAATGGCCGCAACGCTGTAGACAGGTTCATGGCGGCCGGCATCAGCTGGCCGACATACTCTGCCAGCGTCTCGACTTTCAGGTCGAGCAGGTAAATCGCAAGGGGGCCGAAAAATGAGCCGACAAGCGTACCCAGCCCGCCGACAATGGCCATGGCCAGATACGTGATGGAGTGGTGCAGTGTAAATGATTCAAACCCGACTCCCCGGTAGAGATACGCATGCAGCGCCCCGGCTATCCCGGCAAAAAACCCGGCCAGCGCAAAGGCGTACACCTTGGTCAAGCCCGGAGACATGCCCATGGCGTCGGCGGCCCGGTCGTTGTCCCGAACGGCAATCAGGCATCGGCCGTATCGGGTACGAATCAGATTCCGCACGGCAAAACCGGCGGCCACCACCACCACCAGAATCACATAGTACCAGAAAAAATAGTGCTGTTTCCGTGCTACTTTTCCGGTCAACCAGAATACCCGCCCGATAAATATTGTCTGCCCCTGGTTGAAAAATTTCATGAAATTGATGACCCACTCGAAGATCATCTGAAACGACAGGGTGGCAATGGCCAGGTAAAGATGCTTGAGGCGAAAAGCCGGCAGACCGACGAAAGCGCCAAATACGGCCCCCACGCCTCCGGAAATCAGAATCATCAACGGCCAGGCATGGGTAATCAAAAAGTGGCGATCACCCAATACCTGGGAAAAAGAAGCCAGCGTATAAGCGCCGACGCCCACGAAAGCCGCATGGCCGATGGAAATCAGGCCGGCAAACCCCGTCAGCAGATTCAAACCGAGAATCGCTATGATGGCGATGAGAATATTATCGACGACCAGAAGGGTCCGGTCCGAAACGGAAATAAAGAGCGGCCAGGCAAATACCAGCACCAGCAGGCTGCAGAAAGCCAACCGGTCAAAATGCGTTAAAAAAATCCGCTGTTCGTCTTTATAAGAGGTAAAATAATTACCCGTGGCCATCCATCGATTTGTTGCCATCTGTTATACTCGCTCAATTTCGTGTGTGCCGAACAACCCGTGCGGTTTAAACAGCAGTATAATTAATAAAATAACATAGGGCAGAACATTGGCGGTCCCGTTGAGCCCCCAGTTGCCGTCCAGATATCCGGCGGCAAACTGCTGAATCAGCCCCATGATGATCCCGGCCACGACCGCTCCGACAATGGAATCCAGCCCGCCGAGAATAACCACGGGAAACACGGCAATGCCGAACGCATGCAGGGTATCAAAATTTAGCCCGGTAATGTTGCCGATAATCGACCCGGCCGCCGCCGCGCTCAGCCCGGCCGTGGCCCAGGCCAGTCCGAAAACCCGCGGGATGGAAATCCCCACCGACATGGAAGCCAGCTGGTCATCGGACACCGCGCGCATGGAAATCCCCAGTGTCGACTTGGTAAAAAACCAGGAGAACCCGCCAATCATGATGGCCGTGATAATCACCCCCACAAACTGGGTCCACGAAATGGAAACACCATGGAAAACCAGTGGCGCCGCCGGCAGAAATTCGGGAAACGAAAAATTTTCCGTGCCAAACGGGGTCAGATAGATCAGGCCGTCGATAATCGACATCAGACCGATGGTAACCATGATCACCGATATGATCGGTTCGCCGATCAGGCGGCGCAAAAAGACGCGCTCCACCGCCATAGCCAGAAAAAACGTGATAATCAGGCTCATGATAAAGGACAGAAAAATGGGAATGCCGGCCCAGACGGTCAAGGCGTAGGTAATGAACGCCCCGGCGGCAATGATCTGGCCGTGGGCGATATTAAGCACCCGGCTGGATTTATAGATTAAAACAAAACCCAGGGCCGACAGAGCATAGATTGAACCAACCACAATTCCGCTGACGACCAGTTGAAAAAAATAACTCATTTTTAATCTTCCATTGTATAAAAGGACATCTCGGTTTCAACCGTGGTGGACTGCCCGTCCTGATATTGAAAAGTGGCCTCGATTTTTTTCCGGCTGACGCTTGTGTCGTACAGCCCGTCGTAAAGCGGCTGATATTTTTCAAGGAGGAACTTCCGGCGCAGCTTACCGGTTTTGGTCAGCTCACCATCATCCACGTCGAGCAGTTTGTATAAAATGACATAGCGCCGGATTTTATAATAGTCTTTCTCCACCCCCTGATTGTAGGCGATCACCTGCCGGCGGACCAGATCGGCCACTTCGTCTTTCTGGGAGAGATCCATATAAGTCGTGTAGGAAATCCCGTTATCTTCCGCCCATTTCCCCACCACCACCGGGTCGATGTTGATGAGCGCCGCGATAAAATCCTGCTTATCGCCGAAGATGACCACTTCCTTGATATAGGGGCTGAATTTAAGCTTGTTTTCCAGAAACTGCGGGCTGAACATCTCATCCCTGCGGTTATGCATGACATCCGCCAGCCGGTCAATCACCACCAGATGGCCGTTTTCATCAATATAACCGGCATCCCCGGAATGCAGCCAGCCATCAACAATCAGTTCCTTTGTCTTGTCCGGCTGTTTGTAAAACCCCTTGATCATGGAGGGGGAACGCGACAGGATTTCACCTTCCTCGGATATTTTGCACTCGGTTTTCGGCAGGGGCTTGCCCACCGTATCCGGCCGGACATCTCCATCCCGGTGTATATACGCGATCCCGGTGATCTCGGTCTGGCCGTAAATCTGTTTGAGGTTTACCCCGATGGCCTGGTAAAACGTAAACAGGTCCGGCCCCAGTGCCGCTCCGCCGGTATATGCCCGCCGCAGACGCAACAGCCCGATCTGGTTGACCAGGGGAGACAAAACCATCGTCTTTCCCAACCAGTCCCGGAACTTAAGCCAGAACGGCATACGACGGCCGGTCATGCGATAGGTTGCGGCCGCTTCACCGATTTTGATGAAATATTTATAAAATTGGCGGTTGAGCCAGTATGACTCGTCGATTTTCAGCCATATCTCGGAACGAATCGTTTCGTAAATACGCGGCGCACCGAAAATAAAATGGGGCCCGATCTCTTTCAGGTCGGCCATGGCGGTTTCAACCGATTCAGGGAAGTTGATCGTAATGCCGGTGGCCATGGCCACGCCGAACGAATTCATCTGCTCCCCGATCCAGGCAAAGGGCAGAAAAGACACATATTCATCGGTCTCTTCCAGGGGGTCAACCGTGGTGATCTGGACGCCCATGTTGATATAATTGCGATGGCAAAGCACCGCGCCCTTGGGCAGTCCGGTCGTTCCCGACGTGAGGCAGAGATGACAGGCGTCATCCGGTTTCCCCGCGTCTACCAGCGCCTCGAAATGGCCCGGATTTTCCGCCAGCGCCTCCTCCCCGATTTTGTACAGGTCGTCGATGAACATGAACCAGTCGTCGCTGCGATACGAACGCATGCCCCGGGGATCTTCATAGAGGACTTTTTTGACCTTGGGAATCCGGTCCCGGACCTCGACGAGCTTATCCACCTGTTCCTGATCGTCGCAGAAAACGATGCTGACGTCCATCGAATCGAGTATCTGTGCGATTTCATCCGGCAGGCTGGACTGATAAAGACCGGCCGACAAAGCACCCACCGCATGGGTTCCAATGGAAACGACCAGCATTTCGGGGATATTGTCGCAGATCAGCGCCAGTTTATCGTCTTTTTTAAGACCGATTTTTTCAAGCCCCAGGGCGGTTTTGGCCACCAGGTCGTAGTATTCCTTCCAGGTGATGCAGTTCCATACCCCGAAATCCTTCTCCCGCAGAGCGACTTTATCAGGCGATTCCTTTACCCGCCAGCGGAGAAGCTGGGGAATGGTCATCTCTATTAAATGGTCTCTGTTTTCCAATGGTTATTCTTCTCCAATATACGCTTCAATGACCTTGGGATCTCTGGCCACTTCCGCCGGTGACCCGGCACCGATGAGCTGGCCGAAATCGAGCACAAATATCCGGTCGGAAATATCCATGACCACGCCCAGATCATGTTCAACCAGAATGACGGTTGTGTTGCGTTCTTTCTGGATATCCATGATAAACCGGACCATATCTTCTTTTTCTTCCACGTTCATCCCGGCCATGGGCTCATCCAGCAGGATCAACCTGGGGCCCAGGGTCAGGGCCCGGGCCACCTCGACCCGTTTTTGAATCCCGTAGGCCAGGCTGCCCACCATGCTTTTACGATACGGCTCAAGCTCCATGAAATCGATAATATCTTCAACGTAGGCACGGTTTTCGGCTTCCACCCGGGATGTTTTGCCGATGTAAATCAAGGCTTGAAAAAAATTATAATTCAGATTCTGATGCCGCGCGAGAAGCAGGTTGTCCAGAACCGTCATCCCCGAAAACAATTCGATATTCTGAAACGCCCGGGCAATGCCCAGCTTGGATATCTGATGTGGCGAGGCCTTGGTCAGATTATGATCGGCAAAATGGATCTGGCCGGAAGTGGGGTGATAAAACCCGGATATACAGTTTAAAATACTGGTTTTCCCGGCGCCGTTGGGTCCGATGACCGAGGTAATCAACCCGGGTTCCACGGTCACATTCACACCGGAAAGCGCTTTTAAACCGCCAAACGATAACGTCACATCTTTGATAATTAGTTTGCTCATAACTTATGCGCTGTTGTGTATAAGCCCTTTAAAATATTCGAAAACAAAAATCGGGAAGCCATAATATAGCTCTTTCCGGATTGTAAGCCAAAATTTTTTTGCCGCCATTTTCAGTCACGCAGGTAAACGCTTTGGAAGCCTAAACATTCTCCACACCCGCGCAAAAATGTCAAGCTGATAAATCAGTTGGATAATAGTGGGCTAACCCCACTGATCTTCAAGGGCCATTAGAAAAGTCCGCAAATTCACCTTCTTATTCTTAATGCCGAGTTTGCGCCGGATATTGAATCGATGAAACATGATGGTATTTTTTGAAATCAGCAGAAGGTCGGCCATTTCCTTGTTGGTCTGGCCCTCTTTAACGAGATTGGCCACCCGGATCTCCATGGGCGTAAAATGGGTAAACTGTGACGACAAATTGCGGATAAAAGGCGAGATGATATTGTCCAGGTTGGTTTCCAGCACATCGACCAGCGTATGCTGCCGGGTCGACAGCCGCCCGGTTTTCAACCGCCCCAGATACGGGCTGACCAGCTCCTTGATATTGGACGCCACCTTTTCTTCCAGCTCGCGTTTATCGGCCTCGCGCTGTTTCAGCAGAACTTTCAGGGCAATATTGACATTTTCAAGCCGATCCGACTGGGCCTTGAGTTCCCTTTCCCGTTTTCGCAGCGCCACTTCCACCCGCTTGCGCTCTTCAATCTCTTTGCCCAGATGCAGGTTGGTGACTTCAAGCTCCAGCGTTCGTTCCTGTACCAGATCCTCCAGATGATCCCGGTATTTCTTCAGTTCCTTTTCGGCCTGCTTCTGTTTGGTGATATCCCGCAGCGTCACTATGTTTCCGGCGGTATTTCCCTGGTGATCCAGATACAGCGTAGAGCTCAGCTGAACATCCAGTATCCGGTTATCCCGGGTACGGCGACGGGTTTCAAACAGGTTCACCTTCTGCCCGCTGAGCATCGTTTCAATGGCCGCCTGGGTTTCGGACCAGCTCTCTTTCGGAACAAAATCGATCCGCTGACCGATAATCTCTTCCCGTGAAAAACCAAACGTCTGTTCAAAAGCCGGATTCACATACGTCGCGTTACCCTGCATGTCGTACACGACCACCGGGTCCGGAGACGACTCCAGAAGCCCGCGATACCGCTGCTCACTTTTCCGGATCTGCGCCTCGGCCTTTTTCCGTTCCACCAGTTCCGTGCGAACATCGGCATACAGCCGTGCTTTTTCCAGGGCAATTAGCGCCAGGGCCGCAAACCGTTCGAGCATGGTGATATCATCGGCATCGAAACATTTTTTCGGATCCGTATGGGCCAGGCCGATCACCCCCTGAACACCCCGGTCGGAAGCCAACGGAATACCGATGGTGTTGTGCAGACCGTCAAAAGCCTTTTCTGAAATACGCCGGCGCCATCGGTGGTAATCATCCACCTGAACCGGCTTTTTGGATACCCAGACCATTCCCCCCAGCCCTTCGCCCCGCCTGACCGTCAACCCCAGCAGATCGGCGAAAAACCCCTTGCCCACCCGCATCTCCATCTGTTTTCGATCCGAATCAACCAGAAAAACGAACCCGTGCTCGGTACCGACAAGGGTGGAAACCCGTTCCAGGATGGTTTGAAGGAGCTCCTTCCGGTCCAGCCGGTCGATCAGGGCCAGCGCCGTCTGGTGGAGCGCTTCCATATAGTCGCTCTGCCGCTGAAAGGATTGTTTCAGGATGCTGTAATCCCGGGAAACCGGGTCGGGAGAAAGTGGGGCGGTGGGGGTCACTGGGTTATCTGAGCACATTGAGTGGGTTCGATTTGCCGGGCGTATTTCCACCCGGTGATCTGTTTATCTCATATCATGCCTTAATTTTCAACCAGACAGGCGCAACATGCCATGGCCGACACAGGAATAATCATGTGCGGCGCAAGCCC
>Ga0256846_1000493_pt1 | contig 15913 bp, 16 predicted proteins | sample TevniametaG_FD_189098 | JGI IMG/M metagenome (GOLD analysis project Ga0256846, IMG submission 189098) | Tube worm associated microbial communities from hydrothermal vent at the East Pacific Rise, Pacific Ocean - Tevnia | ecosystem: Host-associated > Annelida > Integument > Unclassified ...
AGTATTGTATGAATATAATCAAACCCTTGACAAAAAGTTCTTTTTAGGCATAATCTTTTACATTAATGTAATAGCTTGTGTACTGTAAAATCTAAATTAGGAGGAATCTATGGACGAACAGGCTAATGTAGAACAACTGCAGAAAATAATCGCAGGGACAAAAGGCTGGCTAATGTTTTTGGGTATCCTAGGGGTAATTTTGGGGTCCATTTATGGGTTAGCTGGATTGATAGGCAGTATTGCAGGTGCTATGGATTTTGCCTCTAATTGGGTTATAATGCTTACTACGTATACGCTTCTTGTCGCAAATCTATTTATTCTAGGCGTTATTTGCATAAAAGCTGCGCGCAGTGCAAAACAATATCTTAATACTTCCCATATTTCAGAATTAATAGGTTATCTGGATTATATCCGAAGCTATTTTAAGGCGATGGGGGTATTGATAATTGCGGGCCTTGTTCTTTCGACGATAGCGTTTATTATATCAATAATTATTATAGGTGTTTTCTGATATTTCGCTAGGTGTCAAAATCTAATTGCTTAAGGGGAGTTTGCTATCGCAGGCTCCTCTTTTTTTCTTTTCTAATCCTAGTTTATTGTGAGTTCGCTTGACAAAAAGTTCTTTTTAGGCATAATCTTCTACATTAATGTAATAGCTTGTGTACTGTAAAATCTTAACATAGGAGGAATCCATGGACGAACAGGCTAATGTAGAAAAATTACAGAAAATAGTCGCAAAGACAAAAGGCTGGCTAATGTTTTTGGGTGTAGTAGGTGTAATTGGCGGTTCTATATATGGACTATATTCATTGGTCTCGTTTATTGACGCTTGCAGTTTTGGAGGGTTTTACGGAGGTGGTACTATATTTGCATCGATTATTTACATGTTCTCTGCGGTAGTTGTACTTTATATGGGGATTCTTCTAATAAAGATCTCGCAAAGTGCTGACCGATATGTTAGAACTTCCAATTTAGTACAACTAAGGGGTTATCTTGATGGTTTGCGAAAATATTTCAAGATTACCGGGTGGATGGCAATCATAGGTTTTATTCTAGGGCTAATGACGCTAGCAATTGCCGCAGCCTTTATTTAATAGGTATTTAAAAATCTATTTGTTTAAGGGGAGTTTGCTATCGCAGGCTCCTCTTTTTTTCTTTTCTAATCCTAGTTTATTGTGAGTTCGCTTGACAAAAATCACCTTTTAGGCATAATCTTCTACATTAATGTAATAGTTTGTGTACTGTAAAATCTAAATTAGGAGCAATCCATGGATGAACGGGTTAATGGAGAAGGACTGCGGGAAATAGTTGCAAAGACAAAAGGCTGGCTAATGTTTTTGGGCATTTTAAGTATAATAATTGCTTTCATATATCTACGAAGCTCATACGGTATACTTGTAGTGAAGGACGGTTTTGGAAACTATTCTGTACTCATGTCAGTTGTTTATATATTGGTTACGTTAGTTGCATTTTATATAGGAATTTTTCTAATAAAGGTCTCGCAAAGTGCTAAGCGATATGTTAGAACTTCCAATTTACCAGAACTAAAGAATTATCTTGACGGTTTACGAAAATGTTTCAAGATTATTGCGTGGATATCAGTTATAGGTATTGTTATAGTAGTAATTGTAAAAGTAGTAATAATAGTAGGAATGACCGGATTCTACTATTGATACTCTTCTATCCATTCAACCGAACTGTTTTAGGGGAAGCCGTTATTGTAGATTCCCCGTTTTTTTGTCTTTCTGCTATAAGTTATTGACATATAGATAGTAGACAAGTAGTATTACCGATGAAGTTATTCTCGCGCTATGTTTTGAGAAGCTATATTGTGCCGTTGGTTTTAGCGTGGAGTGTATTGACCGGTATCTTTCTTATGGATAGGCTTTTTTTGCTTTTTGATTTACTAATCAGAAAAGGTGTTGAGCTAAGGTTCGTTTTCGAAATACTCCTATATAGCCTTCCCTTTGTTATGGCAATGTCGGTACCTTTGGCAGCTCTTGCCGGTTCAATGATGACTTTTGGTCGTATGGCGCAAGATAATGAAATTCTTTCTGTACGATCCGCCGGGGCAAGGCTTTTTTCAACCTTTATTCCTGTTCTACTCTTTAGCCTTATTCTTGCAGGACTCATGGTTTACTTTAATTTATTCGTTCTGCCGGAGGCAAATCACAGGGTAAGGAATCTTCTTACAGATGTATCTAGCAAAAAGCCTACAATTAAGCTTGAGGCAGGGGTAACCAACGAGGATTTTCCAGGCTATACCATATATATTGGCGATAAGAACGAAAAAGAGTCCAGAATATATAAGGTGATGATTTTTGTCAAAAGGGGAGACCCTTTTCCAACCCTTATAACGGCACCCGAAGGCATTATCGCAACTACACCTGATAAAAAATATATGCAGATAACGCTTTTCGACAGTGAAGTGCATGAGTTATCGGGAGAGAACTATCGAGTAATAAAAACAGATACCCAGACCATAAATTTTGAAATAGATACCGATTTTATGCGCAGGCAGCGTGAAAATAGAAGCGAAAGGGAAATGACCCTACCTTTATTGAGCGAAGATATTCGTAAAAGCAAAAAAAGCCTGACTGAGTACACAGAAAAACTTAAGCATCCTGCAAATGAAGTGGAGGAGAAGGAATTAGAGCGGCGAATTGAGAGTGTTCAGACTCGAATAAATAGGTTGCAGGTTGAGATTCATAAAAATATCGCTTTTGCATTGGCCGGACTGTTATTTTTATGTTTCGGTGCGGCCCTTGGAGGTAAGCTTCGGCGTAGTGAAATTGGTTTTGCTATAGTTTTGAGTCTTGTATTTTTTGCATTTTACTACATCCTTTTAATAGGAGGCGAAAGTCTTGCGAAAACAGGTAAGTTGAAAGCCTGGCTTGCCTTATGGCTTCCTAACCTTATATTTCTTCCCTTTACTGCTGAGCTTTTTGCAGAGGTGTTCTTTGAAAAATCACTCATTAAAAGGCGTATTCGCACATAATGAAGTTTGATAGATTTTTGGTCAAAGAATTCCTCCTTTTCTCTCTACTTGGTTTTCTTTCGGTACTGCTGATATATGATTTAGTAAATCTGATAGAACGTATGGGCTATTTTCTTAGTCTTGGAGCCTCAGCTAAGAATATGTTTTTCTACTACTTCTACGATATCCCCATAACTACGAATCTTCTTTTTCCCGTAGGCTTCACCTTGGGATGTTTTATTGTGGTTGGCCGTTTGATTAAAAACAATGAATTAATTCCGTTAATCGCCAGTGGGGTTAATCTCTATAGGATATTTGCAGTTTTTCTAGCAGTTTCTCTGGCTGCCGCCGCCTTTTTGTTTATCCAAACAGAACTTCTAGGCACTGTATCAAAAACCCGTTTTATAGAATACAAAAGAACACAAATTGAACATAGAAGTGCGGTTCGTTCTACAGTTCGTCAGGATGTAAAATACCTGTCGGGTGAGAACCGACTGTATTATATCCGCCAGCTTTATATTCAAGACAGTATGCTTACGGATTTAATTATATGGGAATTCGGGACAAATCAGGAAATTAAGAGAACTATAAAAACCCCTAGAGCTGCCTTTGATAATACTGGTAAATGGGTTGGCGAGAATGTGGAAATATATGACTTTCAAGGCCAAGAATCTAAGTTCGCGTTTTATAAAAAAAGAATCCTTAAGGAGATGAACGAATCGCCTGACGAGTTAGGTATACGTACTAAGGAAACACAGGAAATGAAACTTGCCGAATTGAGAAGGTATATCTCGCGAATGAGCGCTGCCGGAGTATCTGTAAATATCGAGAAGGTGGAATACAACTACCGTTTCGCATCACCCTTCATAGTAGTTATTGTAACCGTTTTGTCGTTTGCTGCGGCAACCCTGTTGCGCAAGAGTAATTTAACCTTGGGGGTTGGACTTGGTCTTCTGCTGGGTTTTCTCTATTGGGGGCTTATTCAGGCATCCAAGGCCTTTGGTTACGAAGGAGCGTTTTCTCCATGGTTTGCAGCCTGGCTCCCCAACATCTTGTTTTTTGCAATTTCTGTGGTAATATTATTCAAGATAAGAAGATAAATAGGAGGCCGTTATGAGAAAAAGGTTTTGGTTTGGGATGCTGGGTCTGTTAACGTTTATTGCTTTACTTACCGGTTGCGCCAAGAAAGAACACTACATTATCTACAAGGGAGGTCCACTAACTGTTGACAGCTTTCAGACAAGAATTATGGCCTTGGATGTAGATACTGTATCAGGTAATGTGGCTCTTGGGTTCGCAGACAGCCTTGCCGTTGTATGGAATCCGCAAAAGCGGGAGGTTCTAAATGAGTTCTACTTTCATCATCATATTATAAATGATTTGGCTTTTTCTCCTGACGGAAAACTTTTGGTACTAGCTTCAGGCGATGAGCGCTTAAGCGTCAATAACGCTGTTACAGGAAAGTTTATAGATTCAATAGCCCTATACAACGGAGCGGTAACCAAAGTTGCCTTTTCCTATGATGGACGTTTCCTTGCCGCAGGTTTTACAAACAGCGAGGTTGATATATTTGAACTTCCTGATATGTCAATATTCGGTACATTCAACGAACATACAAATGTAGTTACCGAAGTAGCATTCTCTCCCAACAACTACGAGCTTTATACCGCTGGACGCGACAGTTTATTCTTTATTATGGATGTGGAAGATTCGCTATCGTTTAAGAGCAAACAAACCTATGGTTACCTTGATGCCATTGCAATATCTTCCGATGCTAAATACTTTGCGCAAGGTGGGACGAATAAAATGGTTAAGGTTTGGCAATGGAAAGATGAAAATCTTATCCCAGTAGGTTGGTTCTCAAGAGATATTGCAAAAATAAACGATATTGCTTTCTATCCGACTAACAACAAAATAATTGTAGCCTGCGATCAGGCAGGTCAGGTTATATTTCTAAAGCATTCGGAACCCGTAGACAGTAGTCAAAAAGGCCTTGAGACAGGCGGAGTGTTTCGTTTAGCTGTTTTAGAGCTAGGTCGTTTCAAAGCCCATGATAAAGCGGTTCGTAGTTGTGCATTTTCACGCGATGCATCAAAGCTTTACACATGTTCGGATGACGGAACCCTTAAAACCTGGGATGTTAAAAAGATACTTGCAGATTTTAAGAAAAAGGGAAGTTTCCTACATACTGAAAAAGACTTGAAAGTCAGCGTTAAGAAAACGTCCTAATCAATATACTTATCAATTCCCTATTAGGTTAAGAGACCTGGCTTTTACCTAAGTCCCTCCCCTATCCTTTCCAACACTTAGCTTTATGCAAAGACGCATGTCTAGGATTTTTGCACTCTTCAAACTCCTCGTCAAACGATGGTTTAGCTTGCTTTAAGCTTGAATATACAAAAGTTCCAATCGTTATTGAACAACTGCTTGGTTTCGGAGATATCCAGTAGTGGCACTGAGTATATGTCTTCTTTGATAAGGTTCCACACGTTAAACAGCGTCGGAAATATCCAATAGTGTAGCTAAACTAAATAAAAAAGGAGCGATTTAACGCTCCTTTTTTATAAAATAATTATTAAATTTTTCTTATCTGGGGGCAGTGCTAAATTTCCAGAATTTCCAGCCGGTAGTATCAGGTACGGCTTTCCAATGATCTTCGCCTACCACTCGCCAATAGTAGGTTTTTCCAGGAGCAAGCCCTTTAACATAGCCGGCACGTACAGTTATTCCTGATGCTTTAACAGAGACACCGTTCCAGGTGGAATCTGTTCCCAGGTAAATCCTATATTCAACAGGGTCATCATTTGGGTCAGATTTGTTACTCTGAGCCCCGCCACCGTTCCAGACCAGTTTTATTGAATCTCCTGCAGGAAGGGTAATAGTAGCGCCTTCAGCTGGGAAGTAAGGTGAGCAACTGTAAGGGGGTTCATTCGCTTCGCGTGAGAATGAGTAGGCCTTGGTTTCAGATTTTTTATTAAAGCGATCTTTGGTAACTACTTTCCAGTAGTAAGTAGTGTTTGGCTTGAGGTAGAAGTCTTTTTTAAAAAGGGAAGTGCTCCATCTGGCGGTATCTTTGGGATTAGAGGAACCTTTAATATTCTTTTCGGCTAATTTCAGATTCGCTTTGTTAGTTCCAAAGTACAGGTCGTACTTCAATTGCTGGTCAATCAATGTGTCAGGATCAGAGCCTTGCCATTGAATATTAATTGCCGCGACTTTGATTTTTTCATTATCTTTAGGTGTTAATATAGTCGCTTCAGCTGGCGTTTCATTTGGTATGCGGATAAGGTAGGTAAGAGTGGCGGTTTTTGCCGAGTTTCCGGCTTTGTCATAAGCAATTGCGCCAATGGAATAAGTAACGCTGTCTTTGAGGGCTGTCTGAGTATCCCAGAAAAGGGTATAGGTATCTCCAGATATCTTACAGGGAAGATCTATAATGTTTGTGGTGTCGTTTACAAACAGTGATACTTTGGTGACCCCTACATCGTCGGTAGCGGTTACCACAACATCTACCGCTCCATATATAGTTTTACCGACAATTTTTGAATTCTTATTCGGGGGAGAAGCTAGTTTTACGGTCAAACCTGATATTGTGGGGGCAGTTACATCTGGCTTTTCACATCCGAGCATCAAAAACGATCCCACAAAGACAAGTGACGCCAATACAACCAGAGTAATACTGGCTTTTTTCATTGTGCACCTCCTAACGTGCTTCAATGTACTATTTCTATATAGAAAGAATACATCATCTGAGGAAGTTGTCAAGAGTATCTACTACCCCTTGACTTATGCTAATACTTCAATATATTTAGATTCTTGCCGGGGTGGTGAAATTGGCAGACACGTGCGTTTGAGGGGCGTATGGGTAACTCCATGCGGGTTCAAGTCCCGCCCCCGGCATTTTTCCCCCTCAACCAAATACATTCTACCTGTGAACGCAAGATATCCTTGAGGCCTATCCTTATAGGGCATCTGTCTATTCGGTTTTTGGAGAGTTGGATATTTTGAGAAAAAAGCCAGAAATCTTTTCTGCAAAAAAATTAAAGTAGCCCGTAAATCAGAATCCATATCTCAGAAAATCCAGTACGACCTTAAAAACCAATTCCTATCGCAAGCGAGGAGTTGTTTTTCCAAGAACCAAAGTGGAGCAAGAGCCGCTGCCTAGACTATCTTCCTAATACAATTAGCACAGCCGATGTATTTGTCTATAGACAAATACTTAAAGTTAGGATGGTATTAGGTTTTAATAGCCAATCTTGCGCAACTCTGTTTCAGAGAGGCCGAAAAAGTGGCCTATCTCATGCAGCACAACCTTACGTAGGAGTTCGCGAATCTGTGAGGGGCTTTTAGCGCTTGCCTCAAGCATAGATTTGTAGATAACAATGCGGTCTGGAAAGGTGCTAAGGCCTGTGGAAAGACGTTTATGCATGGGAACACCGTGGTAGAAGCCTAAAATCTTTTTTCTTACAAAATCAGGCGGGTCATGGATATCTGGAGAGTCCTTAATGCCAATTACTATGTTTGCCTCATCAAGCAAGCGGCGAAATCGTTCGGGCAGTTGCTGAATGGTCTCTACAACTATTTGTTCAAACTCTTCTTGAGTCAGCATATCCCTTCTTTCACATCCTTAGCTTTAGATGCGGAATGCTACTTCTTTCATTAAAGCAGATGCTAAAACCGTCAATTTGCCTAATTGCTTTACGAATGGAATAATTCACTAGGCGCGTGGATGAAAGGTTTTGTAGACTTCTCTAAGATAGGAACGGTCAATATGGGTGTATATTTCTGTAGTGGCAATGTTGGCGTGTCCTAGCATTTCTTGAACAGAGCGGAGATCGGCGCCGCCTTCCAAAAGATGTGTGGCAAAGGAATGCCTAAAGGTGTGGGGCGTAACGTGGCGTTTTATGCCTGCGGCCTTTACGTAGCCAGTGATAATTTTCCATGCGCCCATGCGCGATATGGGAGTGCCGCGGACGTTCAAAAATAAAATATCCTGAGCGGACGCGCGTATTTTCAAAAGCTCTTGTCTTGCTGTATTTCTATATGCTACAGCTGCCCGCATGGCTGGTTGACCAAGCGGAATAATTCTTTCCTTGTCGCCTTTGCCCACTACTCTTAAAAAGCCTTCTTGCGGGAATATATCACCAAGCCTTAGACCTGTTAATTCAGAAATTCTTAAGCCTGCTCCATATAAAACTTCAAGCATTGCTACATCGCGGGAGGCCAGCGCCCTGGTTTTTTCAGACCTTGCTGCACTCTGAGTCAATTTAGCTGCATTAAGCACTGCTTTTACTTCCTCGACAGAAAGTACTTCGGGTAACTTTCGGGCAAGCCGCGGATTAGTTATATTTTCTGCAGGATCGCGTACTATTTTTTCCGTATCAGTAAGATAACGAAGAAGCATTCTTATAGCGGAGAGTTTTCTGGAAACAGAACGCGGAGCAAGACAGGCTTCAGCTAAATTAGATAGAAAGTTTCGAATATCGGTTGTTTTTATAGCTGTCAGTTCAATCTTTCTATTTTCAAGGAAGAGCTGGAATTGATACAGGTCACGCTCGTAGGCGTCAATTGAGTTGGAAGAAAGATTGCGTTCAACTAATAGATAGGTCAGGAAGTCTTTAATCAGAGAGTTTAGTTTTTTATCCGTTCTATCCAATATCAAAGCTTTGTCCAATCTCAGGAATTTCCACATTCCTGTAGCCCAAGTCATACAAAGCCTTGGCAAGCGCCTGAGTTTGGTCAAAATCACCATGAACCAGGAACACTTTTTTGACTTTCTTGGGATCATAAGATCGGAACATATTTAGTAAATCTTCTCTATCTGCATGAGCGGAGTATTCGTTCAAGGTCTCAACATGACAGTTCAAGGGATACTCCTCGCCGTATAAGCGTACTACCTCAAGGCCTTCAACTATCCGGCGTCCCAGAGTTCCTTCTGCTTGGAATCCGGTTATCAAAACCAAATTCTTTTCGTCTGGTACAATGTGTTTCAGGTGATGAACAACCCGACCGCCTTCACACATTCCCGAAGCGGCGATAATCATAGATGGAGCGTTAAGGTCATTTAATGCTTTCGATTCCTCAACGGTTTTAACATAGCGAAGTCTGTAGAAACCGAATGGATCAATGTCACGTTGGAGATATTCGGCTGTTTCGGCGTCAAAGCATTCAGGGTGCTTGCGAAAAACCTGAGTAGCCTCAAGCGACATGGGTGAATCCACCCAAATTGGCATTTCAGGAAGCAGGCCTTCATCCATCAATTGGTGCATCACGAATACAAGCGCCTGAGTACGGCCTACGGAAAACGCAGGTACCAAAATTTTTGCACCTCTGTCATAGGCTTCCTGTAGAAGTTTTCTAAGATGTTCCTTGCCTTGTTCTAGTGGAGGATGAACCCTGTTGCCATAGGTTGATTCGGAAATTATGATGTCTGGATCAGGAACAATATCGGGATCCTTAATTATCGGCAATTGAGGTTGTCCCAAATCGCCTGTGAAAAGAACCCTTTTTCCATCCATATTATATAGAACCTGAGCTGAACCTAATATATGACCTGCATCGTGAAATTTTACCTTGACGCCGTTGGCAATTTCGCGCTCTTTATAGTAGGGGATTCCAACGAAGTGTTCATTTACCGCATAGGCATCTTCTACCGTATACAAAGGCTCAACAAGCGGCTCGCCGCGTTTTTTATGCTTTTTATTAACGTATTGAGCGTCGCGGGTTTGAATTTCAGCCGAATCCTCAAGCATTATTTTAGCTAAATCAATAGTTGCAGAGGTTGAGTAGATGTTTTTGTTAAAGCCTGAAGCAACCAGACGCGGAAGATTACCTGAATGGTCAATATGAGCGTGAGAAAAAACAGCAGCATCAGCCCGCAATGCTTCTTCCGGTACAAGGCTGTTCAACTCAAGGGCCTTCTTACGGTGTCCTTGGTATAGCCCGAATTCGGTAAGTATCGACGCCTTATCGGTTTTCATGACGAACTTAGATCCGGTAACCGTTCGTGCAGCGCCGTAAAATGTTATATTCAATGACATGAAGTAGTTTACATAAAACTATAGACTATGCAAGGATAATTACGATAATGCGAATAATATGACCAATATCTTATGTTTACCTGATAGGAGTAATACGCAGAAAGGTAAGTCGTAACGCTTTCAGCGTAATATATTGATGTATTTCAGGCTAAAGCGGGCTAAAATGTTAATGATATCCGTAATTATTCTGAATGAAGCTATCTTGATTTAAGGCTCAATTTGCGTATCCTGAAGCAATGGAGAGTTTGAAAAAATCTTTGCACGTAGTAATAATGTTTTTAATTGTTGGAGCAAGCGTTTTGAGCTGTATACCGCCTCATTATGTCATCAGGCCTTTTGCGCAGGTGAAGGTATTAGGCGGCAACGGAAAAGTTGCTGTCCAATTTTGGCTTACAGACACTACATTAAACTATCAATCAGGTAAGCTCGGCTTGTTCAAGCTGATGAGAAGTAAGCAGGGAGAAGATAAATATCATGAAGTAGCCCGATTGGGGCCAATTTCCCCTCCACCCAAAGCATGGTGCTTTTCAGATTCAAGCGTAAACAATGGTGAAGCCTATGAATATTATATATATGCGACGTTTTCTGTTTTTGAAACTCCTGACGATGAAGGTTATTCAGATACTTTCACCGTCAGACCTGCATCAAACCTAAGTGATCCGCGTCCCCCTGCTCCTAAGGAATTTAAGAATCTTGAACTTCGCAAGGACACCGTGACTTTAATCTGGATACCTCCTCAAAACCATGACAGTCTCTACTATATATTATATTCACCTACCGGCTTGGTTTTTCGTACATACGATAAGGAGTTCGATTCTAAAGGTAACATATGGGATCCCGCAGGCGATAAAGCCAGTCCACTAAAGTTGGATTCAGCACGCTATACCTTTAAGTGCAGTTGTGACGGAGACTTCAGATACTATTTGCTGTATGCCTTTCGTGATTCAATAATGTCATATCCCTCCAAAGTTTTGAAAATAAAACACACTCAGTAACTTTGAAGCGCTTTTACTTTAGGATAAAACTCCGAAAATAACACCCAGCAGGAATAACAAACCTAAAAGACCCCCAACTATAGTTAGGCCTTTTGATGTAAGTACTTGCTTCATTCCAGGAAAATTAAAAATCTTTTTTCGTATTCCTAACCATTTATTTGGCGTAAGGAATCCCATCGGCAGTTTCTTTAGCGTACCTAAAACCCTTGCTTTCGCAGAACCCAAAGGCGACATCAATTTTAGAAAGCCCTTCTTTCCGGTGAGTTTTTCAACAATTAGTCGTCTTATACGCATAGGATCTTTATCAAAAAGTCCGTTTGAACCTTTATCTGCCGAAAAGCATAAACTGTAACCTGCTTTTTGTAATAAAATATCAAACTTGCGGCGGTAAAAATTTCCAGGCGGCGCTAAAGAAATTATTTCTTTACCGGTAATTGATTCAAGGTATTGTTTTGAACGTTTGAATTCCGCGTACACTTCGGAATCCCTCAATTCTGAAAGGGGATGGTGATTAAGGGTATGCGATTGAACTGCAACTCCCTCTTTTGAAAGTTTCAAAAGCTCCTTGGGTGTAAGCATTCTGTCGCTAAATTCATCTTCTTTCCAATCTGGATAAGGTGAGGCAAACAAAATAGCAGGGATTTTATATTTCTTTAGGTAGGGTAGACCTTTTGTTAAGATGCTATGGTAACCGTCATCAATCGTAACCACAGCTGTAGAACGATTTAATTTAAGAGAGCCATTGAAATATTTAGATACCTCTTCAAGGCCCCACACATCAAGCTTACCTTCGGAGAGTAATCGCATTTGCTCTGCAAAGTCGCCTTCATTTACCGTGTAGAGTAAATCGTTGTTGTCTTTTTCATCATCAGCTGCAATGTGGTGGTATATCAATACGTACAGTCTCGGTTTAGTTAGTTCAGGGACAATTAATACTAAGCCGGTAATGGTTAAAAGTGCAAGACAAATAAAAATAAAAGCCATTACTTAATCCTTGTTCTAATTTTACTAAAGAAAACAGGAATTGCTTTCTTAACGAATTCTTTTCCATTATCAATTATATGGTGAACCTTCTCAGCCGTGTGATTGCCAAGAACTGTAGCTTTGAACAAACACCACGGTGTTGAACGTTTAATTGGAAATCTACGCACAATAAATCCAAGAGGTAGACTATTTATCGCGCGCTGTGAAGTACAGAAATATTTGTATCCTGCATCTTTAGCTATTTCTAAAGCATGTGGATGCATACTGCCGCCTGGGAGAGCAAGTGAAAGTACTGGTTTTTTAAGTTTATCCTGAAGATTTTTTTTTGAATCCACTATTTCTTCGAACAATTCCTTATCTTCCAATTCCGAAAAGCGTTTATGATATAAGCCGTGCGTACCAAATTCAGCGCCTTCATCAGACATTGCCCGTACATCGTCCCATTTCAAATAACCTTTTTGACCAATTAGTGCTGGGGAGATAAAGAAAACAGCTGTTAAACCACGTTTAAGCAAAATTGGCCAAATTCTGCTGCTTGCTGACGCTAAACCGTCATCAAATGTTAAGACCACAATTCGACTACTATCTGTTATTGAAGAGATATTGTTAAATGTAGTCGCCTTTAGATATTTCAAGGAAGCCAAATAATCCATCTGCTTGCTAAATTCACTCTTTGTCAGTGAATATATAGGATCGTCGGCTTCCCCAACGGACTCTTCATCATGAATACCATGATACGTTAATACTATAAGCTTAGACTCCACGTCTCATTCTAAGTTAGCAGCATACTTTGTCAAGAACTTAAAGGTTCTCCACTGTGTAAAGTGTTGGCGGATATCTTAGTTTCAAATGCGCTATGGTCTTTTCTTTCTTAAATCTATATTTTTGATGATCTCTTCGTTCTTGTCTTAAGTCTTAAAACCCTGCAAAAGAATAAAAGGTTTTTCTTGACTCCTGCCTGCCTGCCTGTATCATCAAATAATGACTAAACTCTTGCCAAAATTTGAACCAAGACAGGTAAAGCTAAAGGATAATAAGGAAATTACAATCCGTTCTTTTGATAAGGGAGACGTTAAGAAATGTCTTCTTTTGAGAAAAGAAGTCTATGGCGCGGCTTTTAGTCGTAAGGAATGGGAATGGAAGTTCGGAGAGAATTGTCCTTTCTATTCTGATGTCTTGCTTGCTGAAGAGGCTGGCAAGGTAGTTGGAATTCAACCCATGATTGTATTCCCATTTGTAGTTGACGGCAAGGAAAAAACTTCCTTAATGCTGCTTGACTTAATGGTAACCCCCTCTTGGCAAGCCAAAGGGATATTCTCCGCGTTTATAGATATTCTTCAGCATGAAGCCCTTAAAAGCGTTAATTTCATCTATACTTTCCCTAACAAAAGATCCCTTCCCGGATTTATCAATAAATTCGGCTGGGAAATTCCCTTCCAACCCTTGCTTTTGTCTAAAGTCGGAAGACTAAGGGTTTTGCAAGATATAACTGCTGCGCCAGAATCTTCATACATCGGATTAAAAAAAGATAACGCTTATCTTGACTGGCGATACAGTCGTCCTGGAATGTCCTATGCGAGGATTGAGAAGAAAACGGTACTAGCCTGGCAAAAACGTTTTGGAATACGATGCGGACTTCTTGCAGAATTTGACTTCGCTGCCTATGAAAAAAGGATTGTTGATGTAAAAGGCCTTGCAGGTACAGCACCACTGATATTTCTCATAAATTCTAAGAGTCGCGCATCAGAGATTCTTAAGAACTATCGATTTGCCAAAACCCTTAATTTACTGCGTCAATTCAATTTGGTCGTTAAAGTCAATCCCGCAGATACCTATCTTCTAAAAAACCTATCGCAATGGCAACTTTCGTTTGGTGACGTGGATGTAATATGAAGAAAGCGGTTCTTTCGTTTGATGTTGAAGCCTGGTTCTTTGCAACCGACTTCGCCAATATTATACCTAAAGAAAGCGTAAATAAATGGGATTTAAGACTTGACGAACCCATACATTACCTTTTGGATACACTGGATGCAGCAAATGCTAAAGCTAGCTTTTTTATCGTTGGGAAACTTGCTAAAAGAATCCCTGCTTTGATTAGAGAAATTGCAACGCGTGGCCATGAAATAGGCTGTCATTCAATGAATCATAAATTACTTTATGCCCTGACAGAAGAAGAGTTAACAACAGAAATAGTTGATTCAAAGAAAATGCTTGAGGATACTGTTGGTGGAAGAATTGAAGGTTTCAGAGCGCCTACATTTTCACTTACAGCTGAAAGCATACCATTCTTAAAAAAAGCAGGCTACACCTACGACTCAAGCTTATGGCAAGGCAGGAATATTTTAAGGAAAGAATTAGAAGAATCTGCTATTAAGGAATTTCCCGTATCAACAAGAAAATTCCTTGGTAAATTAATTCCTTTTGGAGGCGGATACCTACGACTACTAGGAACCGGTTTTTACAACCCTATTTTCAAAGATAACGATAGTTTTCTTGTTCTGTATCTTCATCCATGGGAGTTTGATCCCAAACATCCCCGAATAAAAAACGTATCTATATGGAGTCAATTCAAGCATTACAATGGCCTTTGCCGAAGCAAAAAAATGCTCTCTTTTTTGCTAGATAAATTTTCCTGGGGTAGTTTCAAAACCTATAGTTAACGGCGTGCGGTTTCTTCCCAAGTTGCAAAGTGTTTGCCACGAATTACATTAACCAAAGCGATTATAGAAGCTGTGCCACTGAGTAAAAAATACCACACAGAGCTTGCTAAGAGAATCTTCTTTCCGTACATAGAAGCTATACCTCCAACTAAACCTAGCGCGTAGAATGTAATCTGACTAACAAGTATCCCTTGCCACAACGGAGCATTGGCCAAAATTATATTAGTGATAAGCATTCCTAACATAAACCAAGGATACATCCATCGCAGAACCTTATGAGACCAAACCTGAAAAGCTAAAAGGGAATGCCTAAACGGATTCAAATATTTGAGGTTATTAAAAATCAAACCCATTGCTTGAGTCATCATTCTCACCCTGCGTTTATACATATATCCGGAAGTTGTTGGTGAGAAATCACGGCCAGAAATTTCCTCTATAAGATAAACTTTACCGCCTTTTTCTCTTGCCTGCAAGGCAGCGAGCAAGTCATCTGCAAATCGCGGATCGTGCGGATTAAATAGTTTTGGTCGAATTGCGTAAACTGCACCGGTAAGCCCAATGAGATTTCCAGTTATACTTTCTATACGTCTTGTAAGAATCTCAAATTTCCAATAAATTCCTTGGCTTTTACTTATTCCGGTTTCACCAATATTAACATATCTAATAATACCCGTAGTTGCAGATACTTGTTGATTCTGAAAAGGCGTTACTAACTTAATTAAATCATCAGGTTCAAGTAATGTATCAGCGTCTGTAACAACAAAGATGTCGGAGTCACAACCTTTAAGCGCTTTGGCTAAAGCTGCAACTTTACCTAAGCGACGCGGATTTTCTAAAAGGATAAGTTCCCTTTGGTTTTCGGCTTTTTTTAAAACATTAAGTGTTTCCTTATCCGCATCATCTGAAACCGCAATTATCTGGAGTTTATTTGCCGGATAATTAAAATTTTTGATGTTCGCTATTTTTGCCTCAAGCCTTTTGCCTTCTCTGCAGCAGGCAAAAACGAATCTCACAGTTGGTAACCCCAGTTGATTAGGTGTAGGTTTTTTTCGTTTAAGACATGCTGAAAGAATAAGCATTATTAATGGATACCCGAGAAACGGATATATTAAAAGAAAGAAGAAAAAGAGAAATAAATACACCATTTCAACCCCAAATGATACTGCGGGAAGTATCTTGTAAGCAGTTTTGGGTTTTACCGTTTGACTTCGGTGAAGGCTTCATTATAATTTTGGTCGTGGAAGATATTTTAATGCA
>Ga0256846_1000494_pt1 | contig 15866 bp, 13 predicted proteins | sample TevniametaG_FD_189098 | JGI IMG/M metagenome (GOLD analysis project Ga0256846, IMG submission 189098) | Tube worm associated microbial communities from hydrothermal vent at the East Pacific Rise, Pacific Ocean - Tevnia | ecosystem: Host-associated > Annelida > Integument > Unclassified ...
TTATATTCTGTAACAGAATCAGACATAAAACCTCCTGTTTTTCAAAGGGTAAAAATTCAAGGTTTAATCCTGACGCAACGGAACCCAATAAAAATACTGCGCTCAATGAAATCACTAAAGTATCGATTTATACAACGGCAATATTTACTAAAATTATTAAAAGAACCGCCACACAATATAGAATATCTTCTATTTTTTTTATATATTGATGATGTCCATTCCCAAACATTACCTGCCATATCATAGCATCCATAGGGGCTTATTCCATTAGGATATATTGTAACTCTGGTTGGTTTTCCAATACCTGATTCTTTTGTATTACATTTTTCCTGATCAAACTCATCACCCCAGGGATATACCCTGCCATCATCTCCCCTTGCAGCTTTTTCCCACTCTTCTTCTTTGGGCAGTCTGTATTCATGCCCATCTTTTCGGGTGTTTGTCATCCATCTGCAAAAAGCATCTGCTTCATACCATGACACACCAATAACAGGCTGTTCAAAATTATTAAAATCCTTATCAGACATATATATAGAATGAGATATATTATTATTATTTATCCATTCCCATCCTGCTTTATTCCAATATTCTTTATTTGTATACCCGCCTGCTGTAATAAATTCCTTATATCTGCCATTGGTTACAGGGTAGATATCAATTTCATAATCTTTATCAATTGTTTTTTCCTCTTTGTCCTCTCCATAAAGAAATTTTCCTTTGGGAACAAAGGCCATGCTATCAAGGGGAGACCTTTTTTTATCAACTCTTTTTCTTTTTATATCTTCTGTGGTTTCAACTATTGAGGTCAAAGTGATCAGCTGTTCTATTTGCTCTTTTGAGCATCGAAATTTATCAATAATCAGCACCAGTTCTTTATCTTTAAAAAAATCTTTTAAGGAGTCAGGCAGTTTAAGTTTATCAAATTTTTCTTCTGCCATTCTAGTGAAAAGGTTGGATAAATCCCTTAAAGGTTTATTATCTTCTTTATACTGATCCAGAACAGTCTGCATTGCTTTAATATTTCCATATTCATTTCCCTTGATTGCCTTTAAAAAATTAAAATACCTGTATTCAAGGATCATCCACAAAACAAGATTTGATTTTTCAATTTTAACATTTTTGTTAATCAAAAGGGTTTCCATGAGGCTTAAATTATTTAAAAACCGTTTTAAATTTCTTGGATTGTTATTTAAGGCAGGTATTAAAAGATGCAAATATTCTTTAATACCATCCTGGCTGAATCCATCTGTCTGTTTAAGTTGTTCCAGATAATTTTTAAATTGATCATTGGGAATTTTAGGAAGATTAAATGTGACCTGGACAATCTTGTCCATGAAATTGTCAGCATCTTCCTTATAGGTTTCCCTTAATGCATTGATTATTATTTCATTGGCAGCTCCCAGAACAAATATGCAGCCTTCAATATCCATGAACAATTTAATACTCTCAAGGACATTGACAATTCTCTCTTTTGGACATCTGTCCAGATCATCGATAAATATTACAAAGGCTGCTTTTTTATCACCTGTTTCTTCGTATTTACCGAGTTTTGGCTGCCAGTTCAGATATGTCCAGATAAGATCTTTAAAAAAGTTTTTAAAAACACCATAAAACCCAAGCCTGTTTTTATGGGGAAGTTCTGCAAATATATCGTTTACTGTTCCTCCGGACAATATTCCCATAATAGAACTAAATATTTTTTTGCCGTCCAGACTTTTAATAATTTTCTCAACTTTTGCCTTCCCGGCATTAAACAGACCATCCTGTTCCATTGTTTGAAATATCTCTTCAATCAGAGCTGCAAGGATTTCAGTTTCCTTTCCATACTTCCAGGGCTGAAACCACATGGTTTTTATCTTGCGAAAGTCAGACCCGGTTTTATTATATCTTTCATCCTTATCAAGGCTCTGCTTTATGCTTTTCATTAAAGTGGTCTTGCCAGTGCCCCAGGCACCATAAATTCCAATTGTCATAGGTGTTTTATTTTTATTAAATGCTATGAGGTCGGAAATGGTTTTTATATAGGCATTAAAACCAAAACCTGCGTTTATCTTTACTGGCTGGTCACTTATTATTCTGACAGGTTTGCTTTTATCTGAACCCATATTGCTCTCCCCTGGTAAAATAATATTTGAAATTATCAATTGGAAATATCAATTGGAAATATCAATTGGAAATATCAATGGTCAGACTAAATATAAACTACTGCTTTGTCAAGAAAAGGTTGATTTTTCAAGCCCGGGGGGTTGATTTTTTTTATTGACTTATTATCTTCTGGTGTAACCTAATTATTAAAATTATCAGGATTTATTATGTTACGCATTTTTTCACGATTTTTTAAAAAAACAGAACAAGACCTGGAAGATGATTCAATCATTGATTCTGAAGAGTATGAAGAAAAAGAATCTGAAGAGCCCAAAGCATTTGTAAAAGGCGGCAACATTGCCTATCATCCTGAACTGATCAATGAGTTAAAACAGGAGCATAAAAAGCTGCTTAATATTTTTTCCAGGATTCAAAAAAATAGCAGGGCAGGAGAAAAAAAAGCAACAAGGGATCTGCTGGATAAATTTAAAAAGAATTTACTCTCCCATGTATTTAAAGAAAATGTGAAGTTTTATGTTTATGTAAAATATCTGCTTGCCGATGACCCGGTCAATAAAAAGCTTGCACAGATGATGCAGCAGGAGATGAATGGTATTGGTAAAACCGTGCTTGGTTTTATTGCAAAATCCATGGAAAAAACAGAACAATTCGGCCCAGATTTTCAAAAACAACTTAACAAAATAGGTGCTGTTCTGACAGAACGGATAAAAACAGAAGAAGAAAGACTGTATCGGTTATATATTCACCCGGATGATGTAAAACTCTTATAACCCGGTTAGTTTTCCCTGGTACATTCCTGTTTTATCAAACTCCTTTTGTATCATCTGAAACGTCTCATTCCTTTTTATGGACCATTGAGGCGCTATGAGCTCATGCTTATTGGGATCACCTGTGATGCGCTGGATTATTATGTTTTCAGGAAGACGTCCAATAAATTCGCAGATGGTTTCAACATACTCCTGCTGGTCCATGCATACATATTCACCCCGCTTATACATTCTTTCAAGGAAAGTGCCCTTAATAACATACAAAAGATGAATCTTTACACCGTGTATGCCAATGCAGGAAATTTTGTCAGCTGTTTCCAGCATCATTTTACGATTCTCTCCTGGAAGCCCCAGAATAATATGGGCGCAGATATTGATTTTTGTCCCCTGTGCCAGTTTTACCCCGTCTTTAAATGATTTGAAATCATGGCCCCTGTTTATCAAGGCAAGGGTTTTATTGTGGGCTGACTGAAGACCATACTCAAGCCATACAAGATAATTTTCAGCATAGGATGCAATCAGTTCAATTTTTTCTTTGTCAATGCAGTCAGGTCTTGTGCCTATGGCCATGCCCACCATATCGTCATGGCAGAGTGCCTTGTCAAACATGGTCTTCATATTTTTGAGCGATGTATATGTATTTGTATAGGATTGAAAATAGGCAAGAAAAAGCTTTGCATTGTATTTTCTTATCATTGCTTTTCTGCCATTGTTGATCTGCTCTTCAATGGACTGTCCCTTTATAAATGCGCCTGATCCGGAACCACGGTTGTTGCAGTAGATACAGCCTGCTGTTGATAATGACCCGTCTCTGTTGGGGCATGTCAGGCCGGCATCAATTGTTATTTTCTGCACCCGCCGGCCATAAAGCTTTTTTAAATAACTATTATAATCATTATATTTTCGATTATTGCCCAAAAAACAACTCTCCTTTTTCTTCCATTTTAAAACCATTTAAAAGATCTTATTTTTCATGTGATTGTAAATTATACAGCGCTTATTTACAAGGGGTGTGGCCTTCTTGACCTTAACCCGTCCAATAAGATACAATGGTTTAATTATGGATTTAAACAGAAAAAAGTATGATGTTGTAGTTATCGGCGCTGGCCATGCAGGGTGTGAAGCTGCCCTTGCCGCTGCCGGTATGGGATGCACAACCTGTCTTTTAACCATTGATCTTGATAAAATTGCAAGCATGCCGTGCTCACCTTCCATTGGGGGCATGGCAAAGGGTCAGCTTGTAAAGGAGATTGATGCCCTGGGCGGATACATGGCAAAAATATCTGATTCCTCTGCCATCCAGTACAGAACCCTGAATACAAAAAAAGGCCCTGCTGTGCACTCCACCAGAACACAGAACGATAAAGCAAAATACCACCGGAATATGAAAATCGTTCTGGAAAATGCAGAAAACCTTGATATCAGGCAGGCAATGGTTGAAGATTTTATAATTGAAAATAATAAAATCAGGGGGTTGCTTGACAACACAGGCCATGAATATTTAACAGAAACAATTGTCCTTGCAGCTGGTACTTTTTTAAAGGGTGTAATCCACATTGGCTCAAGTAAAATCCAGGCTGGCAGGGCTGGCGAGTTTTCATCCATTGGCCTTGCCGACTCCCTTGGGAAAGCCGGTTTTACAGCCGGGCGCATGAAAACAGGGACACCTCCCAGGCTCCACCTTGACAGTGTGGATCTTTCACAATTTGATGCCCAGGAGTCAAATCGTGAGCCTCAGCCCTTTTCCTTTTCCACAAAAGAGCTTGTTTTACCTCTTCTTCCAAGCTACATGGGCAGAACAAACCAAAGAACCCATGATCTTATCAGAAAAAACCTTAAACATTCTGCCCTGTACGGAGGCCATATTAAAGGAAAATCTGCAAGATACTGCCCCTCTTTTGAAGATAAAATTGTAAAATTTCCTGAACGGGAAAGTCACAGGGTTATACTGGAATATGAAGGAATTGACTCAAAGGAGATCTATGCAAGCGGGCTTGGCAACAGCCTTCCTGTGGAAATTCAGACCAGGTTTGTGCGCTCTGTCAAAGGACTTGAACAGGCTGAAATAATGAGGCCGGGATATGCCATAGAGTATGATTATATCAACCCCCTTGAGCTGTTCCGGACTTTAGAAACAAAGCGTATTAAAGGCCTTTTCCTGGCAGGCCAGGTCAATGGAACATCCGGATATGAAGAGGCTGCAGCCCAGGGATTGTGGGCAGGTATTAATGCGGCATGCACGGTTCAGGGACGTCCTCCGTTTATTCTGGACAGATCCCAGGCCTATATGGGTGTAATGATTGATGACCTTGTTACCCGGGGAACCACTGAACCATACAGAATGTTCACTTCCAGGGCTGAATACCGCCTGGTTCTGCGGGAAGACAATGCAGACCTGCGCCTTGCATCACTGGGCCATGATCTTGGGCTTGTCAGTCTTGACACTCTTTTATCTGTACAGGAGTTAAAAAAAGAAATTGACTGTGAGATCCATCGCATTAAAAAAACCATAATAAAACCTTCAAAATCAATAAATGAATATCTGAAAAAAAAAGAAACCAGCCCCATTACCACAGGCATTCACCTGGATCATCTTTTGAAAAGATTTGAAATCTCCTATGCCGACGTGGATAAGCTGAGTCCTTCCACAGAATCCATTGGCAAAAGAGTGAAAAAACAGGTTGAAATTGAAATAAAATATGAAGGGTATATCAAACGGCAGATGGGTGAAATAAAAAAATACAAGGATATGGAAAAAATAAACATACCGGAAAAGCTTGACTATACTGTGGTGCCCGGCCTTTCCAACGAGCTTGTTGAAAAACTTGAAAAAATAAAGCCCTTGTCCCTTGGCCAGGCTTCAAGAATCGACGGAATGACCCCGGCTGCACTGTCGGTAATCATGGTTGCAATTTCTGCATTCAAGGCTAAAAGTATATCTTGACACCATGCAAACACTTATTATTATTAAACTATTAATTGAACAAATATCTTAATAATTATACTTTAAGGAAAGAATGAAAAATGTCAGCAGATTATTATAAAACACTGGGTGTTGGTAAAACAGCATCAGGTTCTGAAATAAAAAAAGCATATAGAAAGCTTGCACTGAAGTATCACCCTGATAAAACAAAGGGCGATAAAGCACTGGAAGCAAAGTTTAAGGAGATCAGTGAAGCCTATGCTGTTCTGAGTGATCCTGAAAAACGCAAACAATATGACACTTTTGGCTCTGAAGGCTTTCAGCAGAGATATTCCCAGGAGGATATTTTCCGGGGCACAAACATGGCAGACATTCTCAAAGAGTTCGGGTTTGGCAGTACTTCCCAGGGCGGATTCTCAAATATTTTCGGTAATGCCTTTGGCGGTGGTGGTTTTTCCTCCATGGGAGGCGGAGGATGCCGCAGGCAGAACAGCGCCCCTCCAAAGGGAGAAGACCTTGAACACTCAATTCCCCTCTCCCTGGAAGAGATTATGACCGGAACAACAAAAAAGCTCAATATCAGCCAGGGATCTTCTGTTAAAACCATTTCAGTAAAAATTCCCAAAGGCATGGTAAAGGGAAAAAAGATCAGGCTTGCAGGTAAAGGTCAGCCAAGCCCCTATGGCGGTGCAAACGGTGATTTATATATCACATCCAACCCAATACAGCCCATTGGCTATGAGATAGATGGAAATGATATTCTGACCAGAAAGGAGATAAAACTGACCCAGAGCCTGCTTGGTACAAAGGTTGACATAACAACTCCCCTTGGTAAAACAATCAGCCTTAATATACCACCGGGCACCCGGCATAAATCCAAGATGAGGCTTGCAGGAATGGGCATTCCCCATATGAAAGGCAGTAAAACAGGAGATCTTTTTGTGGTTATTCATGTTAATGTACCGAAAAAACTTAGCACAGAACAGAAAAATCTTGTTGAAAAATTAGTACAAACCGGGTTATAAGTATTGTATGGCAGAACTTATTCCCATTTTTTCAAAAACTGAAATTAAGAAAATAATCAGCGAAATAGGATTAAAAATTTCCACTGATTATAAGAATAAAAATCTTGTACTGATCGGAATATTAAAAGGCTCTTTTATATTTCTAGCAGACCTGGCAAGGGAAATATCCCTTGACCATGAAATGGATTTCATTGCTGCATCAAGCTATGAAGGCACTGCAACAACAGGGAAAGTTAAAATAACAAAAGATATTGATATTGATATTAAAAACAAGGATATACTGATTGTGGAAGATATTGTTGACACGGGAAATACCCTGTCAGCTTTAATCCGCCACTTTGAATCCTTTGAGCCCGGATCAATAAAAATCTGTTCTCTTATTGACAAACATGAGCGACGTGAAGTAGATATTAAGGTGACTTATTCTGGTTTTTCCCTTGAAAAAGGGTTTATTGTAGGGTATGGACTTGATTATAATGAGAAATACAGAAACTTATCTGCAATATATGATTTAAAATTATAGACATATATAATAACAATAAGGGGTAATCCATGATTATCATCTGCAAGGAGTGTTCAACCAAATTTAACTTAGATGACTCTCTATTAAAGGAAACAGGCTCACAAGTAAGATGCAGTGTATGTAAAAATATCTTTACTGCATATCCTTCCCAGGATTCAGGAGCAACCGGAGCAGCACCAGCCCCGTCTGCTCCCCAGAGTTACTTTGACAGTGAAGAAGAGCTGGGATCAAGCAGTCTGGGAGGTTTTCAGAAAGCATCGTCTGAACCGGATGACGATGACGGTCTTGAGCTGGATGTTGAAGAAGAAGAAATGGAAGCTGAAGGACTTGAGCTTGGTGATGGTGGTGAAGAGTTTGATGACGCAGGGATCGATATGGGCCAAACTGGGCCCGGACCTGGTTTGGGCGAGGGTATAAACTTTGATGAAGACATGGATACCGATGGTGTGCCAGGTATGGAATTTGACGGTGATAACAGCCTTGATGAGCTGGACCTTGGCACAACTGATATAAATATTAACATTGACCAGGGTCAGGATATTGAACTTGATGCAGTATCAGACATGCAGACCATACCAAAGGATCCGGAAGCTGACCTCCCGGAACTCGGAGAAGAGCTTGAGACAGATGACACTGCAGCCCAGGAGGGTTCGGACCTGGATGAAGAGTTTGAGTTTGAGTTTGAACTGGATGAAGAGGAAGGATTTGAGCTTGAAGAAGAAGCTGAAGAAGAGGAGATAAAACTTGATATATCATCTCCTGAAACAGAAGATCCTGCCGAAACTAAAAAGGATAGTGCTGCTGAACCGGAAGAAGATTTTGAACTTTCAATTTATGATGATGACCTTGATTCAGACTCCGGGGCTGCACTGCTTGATGATGACAAAGATGATATCACCCTCCTTGATTCAGATATGGATGAGCAGACCGATACTGAAGAATATGCATCCATGGAGCTTGAAATAGATGAAAGTGAAGATGATGATTATGATGAGTTTGAAGATGATGAAGAGTATGAAATAGAAGAATTTGATGATGATCAGGAATATGAGGATGATGATATCATTGATGAAGAGTATGAGGACGATGAAGAGTTTGGGAAAAAAGAAAAAAAACCAAAGAAAAAATCAGGCGCGCTTCTTAAAATACTCTTACTTATTCTGCTGCTGCTGTGTATAGGCCTTGGAGGTTTTAAATTAACCGATGGTTTTACAAATTTTTCCAGACTCAATATATCTTCGGTTAAAAACCTGTTCAACTTTTCCAGTATGGGTGATGTCCCTGAATGGACACGCATAGACGAAATAGCCCTTAGCGGCAGCTATGTCACCAATGAGTCAAGCGGGAAGCTGTTTATAATAACAGGTTCTGTCATAAACCAGTCCAAACTGCCCCTCAATAATATTGAAGTGGTTGGAACTCTTATTGCAAAGGGTGGTGTGGTTGCAAAAAAGAAAAAGGTGTACTGCGGTAATATACTTTCCAAGGAACAGCTTAAAACTTTGAACATGGGTGCAATTAACAGGATTCTCCTTCGGGAAAATGGTGACCAGGGGAAAAACCTGAATATCAAACCCAACCAGTCAGTCCCTTTTATGATTGTTTTTTCAAACCTTCCAGATGAACTGGATAATTATGGTGCAAACGTATCTTCATCCAAGCGTATGAAAAACAAATAATAGATTGACTTTAACGTATATGAGTGATATAAATTGCAGGTTTTTCTGGCGATGTAGCTCAGTTGGTTAGAGCATGCGGCTCATATCCGCAGAGTCCGGGGTTCAAATCCCTGCATCGCTACCAGGAAATAAAAGCCCCTTTGTTTTAAAGGGGCTTTTTTGCTTAATATTCTCCTCTATGATATAATTTTAATAATTATTAACAGGTGAATCTATGACGCAAATATATGAAATATATGTAAAAGACCATTTTTCAGCAGCACATGCCCTTCGGGGGTATGATGGAAATTGTTCCAGAATGCATGGCCATAACTGGATAATTGAAGCATACATTCAATGTACAAAACTGAATAAGCTGGGAATCGGGATCGATTTCAGGGATGTGAGATCAACCTTGAAAAAAATTCTTGAAAAATTCGATCACACCGATTTAAATCAGCTTGCTGAGTTTGGAAGCATTAATGCCACCTCGGAAAACATTGCAAAATTCCTTTTTAAAGAGCTTGAAAGGCATTTTAGAACTGAGTATTCAAGGGTTTCCAGGGTTAAGGTACTTGAAAGCCCGGGCTGCGGTGCCACCTACTGGGAGGAATAATTGCAGCTTGATGTTTGTGAAATCTTTCTAAGCCTGCAGGGAGAATCCACATATACAGGCCTTCCATCTGTTTTTGTCAGGCTTTCCGGCTGTAATCTGAACTGCTCTTATTGTGATACTCTCTATGCCAGGGATGAATCCTTTACCATGGATTTTAATTATATTTTTAAAAAAATTGAATCTTTTAATTGCAGGCTTGTGGAAATCACCGGTGGAGAGCCTTTACTCCAGGACAATACTAAAGCTTTAATAAATGAATTAATTGTCAGAGACTTTCTGGTGCTTCTTGAAACCAATGGAAGCCTGCCCATTAAAAACATTCATCCCCAATGCATTAAAATAGTAGATATTAAATGCCCTTCCAGCAAAGAGAGCAAGAGCTTTGCCATGGAAAACTTAAAATTTTTAACTGACCAGGATGAATTGAAATTTGTAATTGGAACCAGGGAAGATTATTGTTTTGCAAAATCGTTTGTTCTGAAAAAAATTCTAAACAGGGACATGACAAAAATCCATTTTTCGCCGGTTTTTGATAAAATCAAACCAGACACCCTTGCTTCCTGGATCATTGATGACAGACTGCCTGTCAGAATGTCCATGCAGGCACATAAAATAATCTGGGATAAAGATAAAAGAGGAGTATGAATACAATGAAAAAAGCTGTTGTACTTTTAAGCGGTGGCCTTGATTCTTCAACTGTGACCGCAATTGCACACCATGAAGGATACGAAATCCATTGTTTAAGTTTTAATTATGGACAGCGTAATGTTGCAGAAATTGCGGCTGCCAGACGGGTTGTCTCCTTTTTTAAAATTCCCAATCATTATATTGTTGATATTGATCTTGGAAAAATCGGCGGATCTGCTTTAACCGATGATATTAAAGTTCCCAAAAACCGTGATCAGAAAAGCAATATAAAAAATGATATCCCGGTTACCTATGTCCCTGCCCGGAACACAATTTTCCTCTCATATGCACTTGCCTGGGCAGAAGTTCTGACCACAGATACTATTTTTATCGGTGTTAATGTCATGGATTACAGCGGCTATCCCGACTGCCGCAGGGAATATATAAAAGCTTTTGAAAAAATGGCAAATCTTGCAACCAGGGCAGGAGTAACAGGAGAGACCACCATAAAAATTCAAACCCCGTTGATAAATCTTTCAAAGGCTCAAATTATCAAACAAGGAAATTCCCTGGGTTTTGATTACTCTTTAACCCTTAGCTGCTATGACCCTGATGCAGACGGAAAAGCCTGTGGTTCTTGTGATTCATGCATTCAAAGAAAAAAAGGCTTCCTTAAAGCAGGGGTAAAAGATCCAACCCGGTATCAAAAAAAAAACAGGATTGCTACTAATAATATCTCTATATGATATGTTTTACTTGACACCCTTTAAATTAATAATGTAAAAAATACCTTAGGATTCTGTCAAACACGCCGATGATAGATTTAGAATCTAACCAAATCGACTATTACGAAACTGGGCAGATGGACAAAATTAACCGGGGGGTTGTTTCATGATTGTAAAATGTGATAAATGCGGTAAAAAGTATAAAATCGATGCTGAAAAGATTGCCGGAGAAAAAGCTCGAATTAAATGTAAATCATGCCATGCCATGCTTGAAATCAAAAAGCCCAGGCCAGCTGATGAAAAAAAGTATTCATTTGAAGATCTGGACTCCATGGCCCCTGCCCAGGAGCAGGAACCATTAAAAAAAACCAGAAAAAAGCGAGCGCCATCTCATAAATTAAAGGAAGATGATATCCCAAAGGGCCCTGCAAGTTTCAAGGGCCTGACAATGGGAACAAAATTTTTCTTGATATTTCTCCTTGCCGTAGTGATCATGACAAGCTTTCTGACCTATGCATATCTTAAATATGTTCCTTCATTAATCACCCAGCAGATATCCCTGAGAACACTTTGTATTTCCCGGTCTGTAAGCACTGCAGTATTGCATCCTCTTCTGGTGCGGGATTATCTTCGCATAAATCAGGTGGCTGAAAACAACTCAAAGCTTCCTGGTGTTGCCTATGTTGCTGTTGTAAATAAAAAAGGAGTCACTGTTGCAGGAATCTTCAGTGACCTGGAAGCATTTTCACCTGATTTTGTTATAAATGTTAAAAAACAGGGCTTTCCAAAGGAAATTCCCCTGAAAAACTATATTCCCCAGGGGAAAAATGAGAGTTCAAAGGAGTTAATTATTGGAGGACAGGAAATTCACGATGTGGCGGTTACAATTGGAGCAACAGGCGGTGTTGTCCATATTGGAACATTTGTCAGGGGAACGGAAAAATTTATTTTTAACACAATAAAGCCTCTTTTTACTAATCTTGCAACTCTGATTGTTATAGGCCTGTTTTTGTTTTTCATAATTGCAAAAATTATTACAAAACCTATTAAGCACTTAGCCATTGAGGCTCGCAGGATCAGCCTGGGTAATACAATTAATCCGGTTATGGTTAAGGGCAGCGGAGAGCTTAAAATGATTGCAGATGCACTGGAAAAAATTCGTGCTGCAATGCAGTCAGAAGATGAATGATAAATTAATTTAGTATCTCTAATATCAAGATGAGGGAGAGAATAATGAAAAAAATAGTGGGTTTGACACTGATACTATTTACGATATGCTTCTCAAACCAGGCTTTTCCAGAAGCTGCTTACCAGCTTTCCATGCTTCCAAGATACTCATTTGAAGAAATCAACAAGAGAATCACTCCACTTGCTGCTTATTTATCGAAAAAAACCGGCATTGCCATAGAGCCTGTTTTTATTAATAATTTCAGCCAGTACGAAAAACAGCTCAATACAGGTTCCATAGGGATCGGGTATGAAAACCCTTACATATACATTCTTGTATCAAAATCCCATGAAGTTGTTGCCATGACCCTTAAGGGAGAAGGAAAAGATAAATTTCGCGGAATTATTATTGTAAAGGCAGACAGTGATATTGTTGCCATTGATGACCTTAAAGGAAAAAGAATATCCATTGTTGCTAAATCCTCGGCATGTGGATTTCTGTCCCAGAAACTGACTATGCTGGAACACGGTCTTAATGTTGAAAAGGATTGTACAATAACAGAGGCCATTGACAACAAACAGGAAAATGTAATTTTTGCAGTATACACAGGTGATGCCGATGCAGGCTTTATACGGGAGTCAGCATTGAACAGAATAGATAAATTTGTGCCGCCTGCCATGATCAGGGTAATCAACCAGTCTGCCTGGCTGCCCAACTGGGCACTATCTGTCAGCAGGTCCATGCCCGAAGAAAAAAAAGAAGCCATTAAAAAAGCTTTGATTGATTTGAAAGAAAATGATCCTGTTCTGAAAGCATTAAAAATAATAAAATTCAGACCAGCCGCTGACAAGGAATATGACTCTATTCGTAAAGCATCTGGAATGACTATTCCAAAAAGAAATTAGGAAATAAAATGAAAAAAATACTATTATTGTTAGTTTTATCGGTTTTCTTATTTTGTTCTGTTTACCCGGTATCTGCAGGTGCAGAATCTTACACACTCTCCATGCTGCCAAGATTCTTTCCCAAAAAAATAAAAAGCATGATTGACCCCCTGGCAGAATACCTGTCACAAAAAACCGGGCTTTCAATCAAAGCTGTTCTTACAAAGGACTTTGCTGAATATGAAAAAAGCATCAAAAATTCCAGCATTGATATAGGATATGAAAACCCTCTGGTTTATGTAAAAGTTTCCCAGGTACATGAGGTAAGTGCAATGGCCATTAAAGGGGCAGGAGGGAACCGGTTCAGAGGTATTATTATTGCCCGTCCTGACAGTGGTATAGAAACCATCAAAGATTTAAAGCATAAAACAATAATGATAGTGGGCAAAACCTCTGCCGCAGGCTTTCTGTCCCAGAAAATATCTCTTGCTGATAATGGTCTTGATCCGGATACAGACTGCATAATTGAAGTGGCACCCGGCAATAAGCAGGAAAATGTTATAATTGCCGTGAGCATAGGAGATGTAGATGCAGGTTTTATTCGGGAATCAGCCTTTAATGTTGCTGATAAATATATCAGACCGGGCAGCATAGCCGTTGTAACAACCTGTGCATGGCTCCCAAACTGGGCTTTTTCCATGAACCGTACTCTTCCAGATAGAGTTAAAATAAAAATAACCAATGCCCTTTTGCAGCTTAATACAAAGAATCAGGTATTAAAAGCAATGGGTCTTGACGGTTTTCAAAAAACAGGTGACAGCTCCTATGATATAATGCGCAGCCTGCTGAACGACTAAATGTAAAGGGCCAGGGGAAACCATCGGTATATAATTCTAAAACCCTGACAGGGCTTTTATCTTTTCCTGTGTCAGGAGCTACAGGAATTTCTGTTTTCTATCTCTTTTTCCATGCCCTTTGCAATCCAGTTGAGCAGCCTGGAAAATGTTTTTCTAAAAAAATTTTTTACTCTGGTCAAGGTATCTGCCTCTTTTAAAAAAATTAATTATTGTTTTTTAATCATTCCTTATCTATATTAACTAATTAAACCACAATGGTAAAGTACCGGGCAGTTTCAAAATCATGATAATAAAAAAATTTATAAACCCCCGTACAATTGCAGGGGCTGCATTATTAAACGTGATCCTGGCAATAACTGTCATGGCAATAATTTTTGAACTCTTTTTAACCTGTAAAATGCACCGTCAGCATAATGCAACCATTAAAAAGACCACACAAAGATATACTCAGTTTTATAAAAAAATACTATCCAATGACATTGAAAATGTTAAAAACTTTATTAAATACAAACGAAGTAATGCTGAAAAAAAAATACGGGAAAGCCTGAAAAATCATGTATTAAATGCCTACTCCATTGCAAACCATCTTAACAGCATGAATAAAAAAACAAATACAAGCCAGCTCATGCTGGAGATAAAGGAAGCCCTGCGCCCGATACATTGGGGAAACAAGGAGTATTTTTTTATTTTCAACAAAGACGGATCATACAAGCTGAACACTGAAAAACCCGAGCTTGAAATGATTGTTGCATCAAAGACCCAGCCCTTTACTGAAAATCTTGCTATGATGAAAATCGCCCAGACCAGAGGCTCAGGGTTCTACAGGTATAAAGAAAAACCCTATGGAAAAAATGTTGCAGAGTCTTTTAACATTGCTTTTGTTAAAAAGTTTAAACCTTTTAACTGGGTCATTGGCGCAGCTTCACATCTGGCCGATACTGAAAGAAACACAAAAAATGAAGTATTAAACAGAATTGCTGAAATGGGCAGGGACAAGAACCAATATATTTTTGTTCTCCAGGATAATGGGTTCTGCCTTTATCATCCCCTTAAAAAATTCAATAAAAAACTACTGCTGGATTTCATATCAAAGGATGGGAAAAAGGTTGTTGCAGACTTAATAGATACTGCAGTAAATAACAAAAATAACGGCTATTACAAATACAACTGGGAAAAACCAAGCACTGGTAAAATAGCCCCTAAAATGAGTTTTGTCATACATATTGATGACTGGAACTGGACCATTGGAACCGGTGTTTATTTAGATGAGATGGAAAAGACCATTTCCCTTGAAAACAAGACATATGAAAAAGAACTTAAAAAAAACATGGTGGCAATAATCCTGTTATCCCTTTGCGCCATTTTTTTTCCTTTTTGTGTGAGCCTGTTCATAACAAACCGGTTTAATAAATCCATAAGCACTTTTATAAATTTTTTTAAAAGAGCTGCTGTCAGCGATACAATGATAAAAATGGAAGAGCTGCAATTCCAGGAGTTTAAATTCATTGGAAGTCTTGCAAATCAGCTTGTGATTGACAGAATGCAAAAGGAGATTGCCCTGGAACAATCCCTTGCAAAGACTAATGAGCTTAAGGTTCTTTTTAAAAATGTCACAGACTCAATGCCCTCTTCAATAATAACCGTTGATATGGATATGAAGGTTGTTCAATGGAATAAAAAAGCAGAACAAATTACGGGCATTGCCCTGGCAGAAGCTGTAGGTAAGCCTGTAACCGAATGCTTTCCCTTTTCCGATCATGAGACAGGACTTATTAAAAAAACCCTTAAGACAGGAAAACCTTGTTCTGAAACTAAAGTTTTAAGAAAAAACAATGACAATGGAGAAGTGAGATATGAAGATATCCTGATTTTCCCTCTGGTTGCAGGTAAAGCCAATGGCGGTGTCATAAAAGTAGATGATGTAACTGAAAATGTTAAAATGGAAGAGCTTGTAATACAGTCTGAAAAAATGCTTTCCGTTGGAGGG
>Ga0256846_1000495_pt1 | contig 15850 bp, 14 predicted proteins | sample TevniametaG_FD_189098 | JGI IMG/M metagenome (GOLD analysis project Ga0256846, IMG submission 189098) | Tube worm associated microbial communities from hydrothermal vent at the East Pacific Rise, Pacific Ocean - Tevnia | ecosystem: Host-associated > Annelida > Integument > Unclassified ...
ATGCATGCCCTTTTGTTACGGAAAGAGGCTGCTCTGTATATGAAGACAGGCCAGGATCATGCAGACTGTATCCCCTTGCCCGTGCAGTGGCACGCTCAAGACAGACAGGAGAGCTGACTGAATTTTTTGCCCTGATTGAAGAGCCCCATTGCATGGGGTTCAGCGTGAAGACCGGCAGGACAATTGAACAATGGCTGAGAACCCAGGATGTTGCAAGACATAATCATTACAATGACATGCTAATGGAAATTATCAGCCTGAAAAACAGGATAATACCCGGGAAACTCCAGGGAGCAGATTCAGACCGTTTTTATCTTGGTTTATATGATCTGGATGAATTCAGAAAACAAATCCGCGAAAAAAATATTTTAAAAAATCATGATATTGTCCTTCCGGATGATGTTACCGGAAAAATCATGGAAGATGATGAAGCATTGCTTGATTTTGGCATACAATGGGTAAAGCATGTGCTTTTCGGCATAAAAATACAATATCAGGGGTCAGAATAAAATGGAGATCAACGGCAGAACAGCCCTGGTGACCGGAGCTGTAAAGGGAATAGGAAAAGGTATCGGCCTTGCCCTTGCCCGTCATGGCGCAAACCTTGTGCTTACGCGCCATGACTGGGAAGAATCCTTTGAACAGATGGAAAAAGATTTTTCAGCTACAGGGGTTGAGTATGAAATAATTGATGCTGACCTGCGCAATATTGAAGAAATCAGAAAAATTGCAGATTTTATTGAAACCAGATACGGCCACCTTGATATCCTCATAAACAATATTGAACGCGGAGGATGGCCGGTTGTTCACGGCAAATACACGCAGGAGCAGTGGAATCTTGAAATACAGACAACCATCAATGCAAAGCAATGGATATTTTCAGCCATGCTGCCTCTGCTTGAAAAAGCAGAACAGGCATGTGTAATCAATATATCATCCATTGCAGGCATTACCGGTCGCTCAGGGCCTGGAGCCCTTGTTTTCAATGATGGATATGCCGCGGCCAACCGGGCAGTTTCAAGCTTCACTGAAACATGGGCCCGTCTTGGCGCTCCTTCAATCAGGGTAAATGAACTCATGCTCGGCATCTTTGACACCCGTCATGCAAAAGAAACACGGGGATGGAATGAGGTTCTGACAGAAGAGGAAAAAAAGTCCCTGATAGATCACACCCTGCTTAAACGCACAGGTACAATTGATGATGCGGCAAAGGCATGCCTGTTCATGATAAAGGATGCGCCTTATATGACCGGAAGTGTTCTAAGAATAGATGGAGGATATGTGCTTGCAGGAGAAAAAATTCCTCCCATGCCCAGAGGAATTTTATAAAGCAATATCTTAAATTTTAAAAAGATCCCTATCCCTTTCACTGAGCATAAAATTGGCAAGATCCACCTGCACAAAGGAGCCGATTGTTTCACGGATCCTTAAAAATTCAGGAAAATGCTCCATAAAGATATCGGTAATCCGGGGATCAAAATGCTTTCCTCTTTCATTTCTGATTATATCAAGGGCCATTTCAGGCGGGTATGGATCCTTATAGGGTCTTTTTGATGTGAGGGCGTCAAATGTGTCAGCAATTGCAACAATCCTTGCAGGCAGAGGTATTGCCCGGCCCGACAGCCCCCTGGGATAGCCCTGGCCGTTGAATTTTTCATGATGGCATAATGCAATATCCTTTGCCATCTGAAGTATACCTGATTTTGACCTTGACAATAATTTTGCGCCAATTGTGGTATGGGTCTTGATCACATCAAATTCTTCAGAAGTAAGTTTTCCCGGCTTAAGCATTATCTTGTCCGGGATCCCTATCTTACCCACATCATGCATGGGAGCGGCATAATAAATGGCTTCAACGGTTGCTGCAGGCAGTTCCAGCTTCTGAGCCATAAGCCTGCTGTATTCTCCTATCCTTATAATATGGTCACCTGTGTCCTCGTCCTTGAACTCCGATGCCATGACCAGCCTGTGAATTGAATCAATATATGCCTGCCTGAGTTCTTCATGGGCCCTATGAGCCTCTTTTTTAAGGCGCTGTTCCCTTAACACCCTATTTACCCTCAGGATAAGCTCCTGCACGGAAAAGGGTTTTTCAACAAAATCGCTTGCACCCACCCGGATCATTTCATCATACTGATAGCTTTTGACCTTTCCTGTCATCACAATGACATCAGCCGGATACATTCCTCTTATGTTCCTGGCAAGCTCAATTCCTGACATACCCGGCATGTTAATATCGGTTATAACAATATCAAAATGTTTTTCAGACAAAGCCTTTAAAGCAAGCTCGCCGCTTTCTGCTCCCATGCATTCACACCCTGACATCTTAAGGGCTTTTGAAAACAATGATATTATTCCCGGATCATCATCAACAATAAGAATACAGGGATCAGCGACTTTTTTATTATATCGGCCATATTGATCCATAAAGAACCTGAAAAGAAAAATAAAGATATAAAGATTACACCAAAAGTGTGTAATAAATTTTGACTGTATATCTCATCAAAGTCAAGAAAAATCTACGCGGAGTCAGACACAATTTCCTGTATGATGCAGGATAATTTCACGGAGTCATGGCGGACAATTCCGCCTTTGGTGTCCAGAACATCAAGCAGGTGAAAATCGCGATCCCTCCAGAAAGAATCAGAAGCGCAGATTTCAACAAAACTTGATTTCTGCTTTCTGTAAACATCAAGTACACCTTCCGCCGGCTTTGCAGAATTGGCTATGATTCCGTCCAGCCTGCGTCCAAGGCGTTCTTCAAGCTTAATCACAAAATCCTGGCCTGAAAAATTATGGGTTTCACCATATTTGGTCATGATATTTATGGTGAAATAGATTTTTGCTCCTGTTTCCAGCAGTGCCTGCCTTACTCCGGGTACAATCAGATTGGGAATGATACTGGTAAACAGATCGCCAGGCCCTATGAAAACATAATCTGCCTGTGCAATGGCATCCAGGACAGGAGGATATACAGAGATGGAAGAATGATGATGGGGAACCAGAAAAACATCCCTGATACGCTCTCTCTGTGTCCCCCTTGGAAGATCAATGGCTTCTTCCCCGTAAATCCGTCTTCCGTCTGTAAGCTCTGCCACAAGAGTGGCACGGTCAACAGTAACAGGAAGTATCTCCCCTTTTGCGTCAAGGATTTCAGCAAGAGCGGCAACTCCTGCCGGGAAATTTCCTGTATATCTTGAAAGCATTGTAAGAAGCATGTTGCCGGCACTGTGACCTGCAAGGCGCCTGTCCTTTTTAAACCGTTTCTGCAGAATGGAGCGGCAGGTATTCTGGTATGGAGACAGGGCAAGAATACATTTAAGCACATCTCCGGGCGGGAGAATACCAAGCTCATCCCTCAGCCTGCCCGTACTTCCGCCGGAATCCACCATGGATACAACGGCTGTAATATCTATATCAGGTAAATCCCGAAGTCCTGACAAAAGAACAAATTGCCCGCTCCCACCACCGATTGTAACTATTTTTTTTTCTGCCATCTTCTGTCTCCGAAACAAAACATCATACAACAGCCCGACCCGGTTCTGTCAGCATCTGGGCAATGGTCTGTCTGATTCTGCCCTGAAGGTCATGTATTTTTCTGAACCGTGCCTCAAGCTCTGCCATCTGTCTGTAAAATGAAGTCCTGTCAAATTTATGATATGGTTTTCCATCAAACCTGCCTGCATGACAGCCCTCTCCTCTGATGATTCCTTTTCCGGGCATGTGCAGCTCATGGGGAATGCCGTGAAGCCGGCAAATCATGGGCCTAAATTCATACACCAGACATTTTCCGTCCATGTTTGCAGGGCACATGATTTTAAGGCTTTTTTCGCCGGTGCTTTCTGCAAAAGTATGTTCACAATAATCACGGGCTGCCTGTAGAATAGTTTTCTGCACATGTTCATCAAGCAGGCTGAATCCATACAGAAAAAATTCGCGCTCAATATGGGTATGATGAAAAAAAAAGGACCTGCAGCAATTATCTTCACATCCTGTACACCTGAAACCATATTGCAGGGCTACCCTGTCCCATGCTCTGTCCATTGAAGCATAAAGTTCTGAAAGGGGTTCAAAAAGATCAGGCATCATGATTTAAAGTCATACAAGTGGTTTTGGAAGAAAAATTGATGCATAAAGTTCAAGGGCATATCTGTCTGTCAGGCTTGCAATCAGATCACATACCGAGCGTTCAAGACTGTTATTTGAAGGATCCCACAATGCCATCTCCATTCTTGCAAGTTCTTTTTGCAGACGATCGGGATTGTCCATAAAATAATTATAAAGATCAATAATCACTTTTTTTGCCTTTATAAATTCATTGTGAACAGCAGGTGAGCGGTATACTTTTTCATACAGAAATTTTCTAAGTATTATCATTGCATGCATGGTGTCTTTACCCATATCAAGGATAAATTTCCCGTCTTTCGGGCCGCTGTTGTACACAAGCTGTTCAATCATGATGCTGGCCCTTTCCGAATGGGTCTTTCCCAGCTTTTTGAGGCAGATATCAGGCACCTGTGACAATGACACAACTTTCCCCCTTAATGCATCATCAAGGTCATGGTTAAGATATGCAATAATATCAGCAACCCTGACGATCCTTCCTTCTACTGTAACAGCAGTCTCGCCCGGGGTTGAGGGAAGGATATTTCCGAACCCCTTGGAATGCTTTAAAATGCCGTCTCTGACCTCACGGGTGAGATTAAGTCCACTGCCCTTGTTTTCAAGACAGTCCACCACACGAAGGCTCTGATGGGCATGGGAAAAATGCTGGGAATAAATTTCTATCAAAGCAGTTTCTCCACCATGGCCGAATGGAGTGTGTCCAAGGTCGTGGCCAAGTGCAATGGCTTCTGCAAGGTCTTCATTAAGACGCATAGCCCTGGCAATATTCCTTGAAATTTCTGCAACTTCCAGTGTATGCGTCAATCTTGTTCTGTAATGGTCGCCAAGAGGGGAAAGAAAGACCTGGGTTTTATATTTCAGGCGCCTGAATGAATTGGAATAGACAATCCTGTCCCTGTCAAGCTGAAAAGCAGTTCTGATATTGCACACATGATTTTCATCATACCGTCTTTTTGCATCAGCACTTAAGGTTCCCCATCTGGAAATGAAATTCTTCTCCCTGGCCTGGAATTGTTCACGCACGCACAAGGTGGACTGCAGAGGTTCGATACTTATTTTCTTTTCTGTTTTCATAAATTACTATTGAATATCCAATGAAATTAAATAAAATACAATAATTATTTAAAAAAGCAAGATTAATAACAAAGGGTTTTCAAACTTAAAATGGATAATGAGTTTTTCATGGGCCTGGCACTTGATCAGGCCCAAAAAGCATTTGATGAGGGCCAGTTTCCAGTCGGATGCGTGATTGTTCATAATAATATGGTCATTGCAGACGGGGCAAGAAAAGGCACATCATCTCCCGAAAAGGGATTCAGTGAAATCATGCATGCTGAAATAAATGCATTAAGACAGCTTGAAACAGCTGATAATGTATCTGATTTTAGTAAAATGACACTTTTTTGCACAATGGAACCATGCCTCATGTGCTTTGGAGCCATTATACTGTCAGGCATAAAAAAAATTGTATATGCGTATGAAGATCCCATGGGCGGCGGCACAGGATGTGATTTAAAACATATGCCCCCCCTTTATGCAAATTCAGGAATCTGCATCATACCGGGGGTATTACGTCAGAAAAGTCTTGATCTTTTTTATAATTTTTTTAATAAAGAAACAAACTTGTACTGGAAAAACAGTTATTTGGAAAAATACACCATTGAACAAAAAAAAGGACAGGACATACATAAATAATCCTTGCATTTTTCAGTGCAAGCCATTATAATCGCAGGGTTATACTTGTTCTATCAATGGTAGAAAGACAATGATGCTATTGCAGGAGGTGCAAAAATATCTAAGCGAGGAAGGCAGGATCAGACAAGTGTGAATAAGGGAATCCGGGCCAGTCAGGTTCGAGTAATCGGTTCTGACGGAGTCCAGATAGGGATTGTGCCCATTGAAGAGGCTTTAAGACTGGCTGCTGAAGAGTCGCTTGACCTGGTTGAGGTTTCTCCGGGTGCAAAACCCCCGGTCTGCAAAATAATGGATTTCGGCAAGTTTAAATACGAGCAGACCAAGAAAAAGCAGGAGGCAAGACGCAAGCAGAAAAATACCCAGATCAAGGAAATAAAAGTAAGACCCAAAACAGGCGACCATGACCTTGAAACCAAAATAAAGCACATTAAAAAATTTATCAGTAAAAATGACAAGGTCAAAATCACCATGGTTTTCAGGGGCAGGGAATTCATGCTCAAGGAACAGGCAGGCCAGGTGCTGGAAAAAATTGTCAGCCTTACAGAGGATTTTGCCCAGGTGGAGCAGGAACCCAAGTTTGAAGGCCGCTTCATCACAATGCTGCTGGGTCCCAAATAAACCGGTATTTATTCTGCAGAGCAACAATACCCGAAGCACTGCTGAAATACGGCACAAAAATAATGGACATGTATGGTGGTATATTGTTTGTATCTTTATACCGCCATCTTTAATTTTAGAAATCAAATACAGGAGAGGACAAAATGCCCAAGATCAAGACATGCCGCGCGGCTGCCAAGCGGTTTAAAAAAACTGGTTCAGGAAAATACAAATTCAGAAAATCACATGCCAGCCATATTCTTACCAAAAAAACCACAAAACGCAAAAGAGGGTTCAGGCTGGACCAGATGATTGATCAGGATAACATGAAGGAAGTCAAAAGACTGTTGCCCAACGGGTAATTCACAGGTGAAACAAATTTTAGGAGTTTGACAAAATGAGAGTCAAAAGAGGATTCAAGGCAAGAAGGCGCAGAAACAAGGTTCTTAAACTTGCAAGAGGATTCAGAGGCGGAAGAAGCAAATTATACCGCACTGCTGCGGACGCTGTTGATAAAGCATTGATGTATGCGTACAGGGACAGAAAAGTTCGCAAAAGAGAATTCAGAAAACTGTGGATCGTGAGAATCAATGCCGGCGCAAGGATGAACGGCATGTCATACAGCAAGTTCATCAATGGTCTTAAACAGGCTGGAAGCGATCTGGACAGAAAGGTTCTGGCAGAACTGGCTGTTTCTGATCCTGCAGGATTTTCCCAGCTGGCAGCCCTTGCCGGCGCAAAGGTTTAATTCAGGCTGAACAGGTGGGGGTATTTTGCAAAATAATCTGACACAAATTGAAGAACAGGCCATTGAAAGCATTAACAATGCAGAGAACAGCAGCCAGCTGGAACAGCTTTCCATAAAATATCTCGGCAGAAAAGGCATACTTACAAAATTCTTAAGAAATATTTCTTCACTGCCGGTTGAAGAGAGGCCTTTAGCAGGAAAAAATGCCAACCTTCTTAAAACAAAGCTTGAATCTGCATTTAAAAAAGCATTGTCCAGGATTGAAGCAAGTGATGACAGCAGCTCTCCCGGCATTGATGTCACGCTGCCGGGAAGGCATGCCGTACGCGGCAGCCTTCATCCTGTCACCCAGGTGACACAGGAGGTCTGTGATATTTTTTCAAGGCTCGGTTTTGACATTGCAGAAGGCCCTGAGGTTGAAACAGATTATTACAATTTTGAAGCATTGAATATCCCCAAATACCACCCTGCAAGAGATATGCAGGATACATTCTATGTGTCTGAAAATATTGTACTGCGCACACATACATCGCCTTCCCAGCCCCGCGTGATGGAAAAAACAGCCCCTCCTGTCAAGATCATTGCCCCGGGCAAGGTGTTCAGGTGTGATTCCGACATCACACACACACCAATGTTTCATCAGGTGGAAGGCCTGATGGTTGATAAAAATGTTTCGTTCGGCGATCTGAAAGGGATTCTGACTACCTTTGTCCATCAGTTTTTTGACAAAGACACATCACTCAGGTTCAGGCCGAGTTTCTTCCCTTTTACCGAACCAAGCGCTGAAGTTGACATACGCTGCGTCATGTGCAGGGGCAAAGGATGCAGGATATGCTCAAAAACCGGATGGATAGAAATTTTAGGTTCTGGAATGGTCCATCCTGCGGTTTTTGAAAATGTAGGATATGATACGGACAAATATACCGGATTTGCCTTTGGAGTAGGCATGGAACGCCTTGCCATGCTCAAGTACGGTATTGATGATATAAGAAAATTTTTCGAAAATGACATTCGTTTTCTAGGGCAGTTTTAATATGAAAGTCAGTCTGAACTGGTTAAAAGATTATATTTCCGTGGACCTTGAACCTTCCGTGATCTGTGAAAAACTGACCATGGCAGGGCTTGAAGTGGACGGCCTTGAACAAAGATACCAATACCTTAATGATATTGTTGTTGCAAAAGTCTGTGAAGTAAAAAAACACCCAAATGCAGACAAACTTTCCGTATGTATGGTGGATACAGGCCAGGATCAGCTGATACAGATTGTGTGCGGGGCCCCAAACGTGAAAGAAGGTATGACAGCACCATGTGCTCTTCCAGGCACTGTCATGCCCAGCGGCATGAAAATCAAAAAAGGAAAACTCAGGGGTGAAATCTCAGCCGGCATGCTCTGCAGTGCATCTGAACTGAAGTTAAGCACAGACAGTTCAGGCCTGATGGAGCTTGACAGTGCACTTGTTCCAGGCACTGCCCTTTCCCATGCCCTTGATGTATCTGACGTTGTCTTTGAAATAGACCTGACACCAAACCGCCCTGACTGTCTGAGCATGATAGGAACTGCCCGTGAAATCGGGGCGTTCACAGACCCGAAGCAGAAAGTCAGGCTGCCTGACTTTTCCCTGCCTGAAGAAAGAATAATCAAAGAATCCATTCATGACCATGCAAAAGTAACGATACTTGATCCTGACCTGTGCCCAAGATACTCGGCCGGCCTTGTCTTTGACGTGAAAATAGGCCCCTCACCGTTCTGGCTCCAGCAGAAACTTGAAGCAATAGGTCTTACTCCCATAAACAATGTGGTTGATATCACCAATTTTGTCATGATGGAAACAGGCCAGCCCCTTCATGCCTTTGATTTTGACATGCTTGCACAGGGCAGAATAATTGTCAGGCGCGCAGGAGATGATAAAGAATTTACCACTCTGGACACAAAAACCCATAAACTTGAACCTGATATGCTGATGATATGTGACGGTGAAAAACCTGTTGCCCTTGCAGGTGTAATGGGTGGAGAAAATTCTGAAATTTCTGATTCAACCACCAGGGTTCTTGTGGAAAGTGCATATTTCAACCCTGTTTCAATAAGAAAAACTGCCAAAAGAACCGGGATATCAACTGATGCATCCCACAGGTTTGAACGCGGAATCGACCCTGATGCAAGCGTCAGGGCATTGAACAGGGCTGTTGCGCTGATTGCCCGGTTATGCGATGCATCCATATTAAATGATATAATTGATGAGCACCCGCAAAAACCTGTCAAAAGGGAAATCATTGTCAACACAAAAGCTTTGAACACACGCCTGGGAACCAATTTTAATTCCGACACCATCAAAGAGATACTTGAATCAGTTGAGTTTGAGGTAAAAATCCTTGAGAGCGGTCAGCTCAAAGTCATGGTTCCCTTTTTCCGGGTGGATATTGAAAGGCCAGAAGACCTGTCCGAAGAAGTTGCAAGACTGTGGGGCTATAATAATATTAAAACAAGCTATCCCATGATTCCTGCCAAGGGAAAGCCGGTTGCGCCTGAAATCAGACTGAGAGAAAAAACAAGACAGATCATGTGCGGTTTTTCCTTTCATGAAGCCATCAATTACAATTTCATCCATGAAAATTCATGCGACCGTCTGTGCCTGGCTGAAAATGACAGATTAAGACGGGTGGAATCTATTTTAAATCCGATATCAGACCAGATGTCGGTTCTCAGGACTTCAATGATTCCTGGCCTGCTGGAAACCATGAAAAAAAATATTGCCAAGCAGTCAGACACCCTGAAACTGTTTGAAATAGGCAAGGTGTTTTTTGCCACTGATAAAGGAAAACAGCCTGAAGAGGTTGAGATGGTTTCCGGCATTATAACAGGCACAAGAACAGCCAGAACATGGCATTCGAAAAAGGCTGATGTTGATTTTTTTGACTTAAAAGGGATCATTGAAGGTCTTCTCAATGCTCTCATGATCAAAGACGCAAAATTTGAAAAAATACAGGATGGGTTTCCTTATTATGAAAAGGGATATGCTGCACAGGTCAGCTCAAAAGGAGCGGCAATAGGCACACTGGGTAAAATCAGTGAAAAAGTCCTTAAAAACTTCGGTCTGAAGCAGGATGCATTTGTATTTGATTTCAGCATGAAGGCTCTTCTGCAGGTTCTGCCGGCATCTGTCACAGCCCGGCCCCTGCCAAAATTTCCTTCTGTGTCAAGAGACATTACCATTATTGTGAACAAATCTGTTGCAGTGGGCGATATCCTGGAATATATGACCATGGTATCAGAAAAACAGCCCCTGGTTGAAACAATATTCCTGTTTGATGCCTTTGAGGGCAAGCCACTTGATGAAGAAAAAAAATCCCTGTCATTCAGGGTGGTGTACAGGTCTGCTTCAAAAACCTTAAAGGAAAAAAATATCAGCAAGATACATTCAGGGATATCAAAAATGGTCGTAGAACAGTTTGACGCCGGCCTGCCTGAATAAGTGCTGCTGATAAAAACTATTATTTGACAAATAAAAAACACATTGGTATATTCATCGGCTGATGCGGGTATAGCTCAGTTGGTAGAGTGCAAGCTTCCCAAGCTTGATGTCGCGAGTTCGAATCTCGTTGCCCGCTCCATCTTTAAGGGAAGGATGGCAGAGTTGTTCCATTGATTGGAGTTAAGATATGATCTGAACCGGTTTTTTTGGGGAAGATTTTGTTTAAGTTGTTACAGGAACGGGCATCTGCCCGTTTTTGTATTTAAGGATATCAAAAAAGGCAGGAAAGGCTCATATGGGCAAAAGAGCTGAAAAAAATACAGGCGTACCTGTAAAAAAGCTGAAAGAAATAATTGTCCCTTTCTGTGAAGGAGAAGGGTTTGAGCTGGTTCACATAGAGCAGGTCACACAGAACAGGGAGAGCATAATACGTATTTTTCTGGACAAACCTTTGGGCATAACCCTGGATGACTGCGTTTATGCCAGCCGTCAGCTTGGTGATCTTATTGATATCCATCTTGAGAATATCGGTACTTACAGGCTTGAAGTTTCTTCTCCCGGCCCTAACCGGCCATTGAACAAAAAAGAGGATTTTCAGCGTTTCAAAGGAGAAAAGGTAAAAATTGAGGTCAAGGAACCAATTGACAACCGCAAAAAATTTATCGGAATCCTTGAAACAATTAATGATGATTCTGTTGTGATTGCTGTTGACGGGAAACAGGTTGAAATATCAGACCAGGCGATCAGCAAAGCAATACTTGCAGGTCAGTAATATGGAGAGCACTTAATAATGTTTATCACGGATATTAAAAGGGTTATCGACCAGGTAAGCCGGGAAAAGGGTATTGAGCCCGAAGTTCTTATCAATACCCTGAAAGAGGCTATTATATCAGCTGCCAGAAAGACAATAGGCCCAAGAGCTGATATCGAGGTGCACTATGATACAAAGACCGGTGAGGTTGAAGTTTTCCATTTCAAGGAAGTTGTCGAGGAAGTTGAATATGAGGACAGCGAGCTGACCCTGGAAGAAGGATATGAATATGACCCCGAATGTGAAATCGGGGACAGCCTGGGAATCAGAATTGATACTGAAGAATTCGGCAGAATTGCAGCCCAGTCAGCAAAGCAGGTTATAATTCAGAAAATGCGGGAAGCTGAGAGAAACGCAGTATATGAAAATTTCATCCACAAAAAAGGAAAGATAATAAACGGAATTGTTCAGCGTTTTGACAGGGGCAGCATAATAGTTAATTTAGGCCAGGCAGAGGCCATATTAAGGCCAAGAGAGCAGATGCCAAGGGAGAACTACAAACGCGGTGACAGGATCAGGGCATATGTTCTGGACGTGCTTGAAGAATCAAAAGGAGCCCAGATCATTCTGTCCAGAACCCATCCTGAATTTCTCATTGAACTGTTCAAGACAGAGGTGCCTGAAGTGGCAGAAGGCATAGTCACCCTTCGGGGAGCTGCAAGGGTTCCGGGTGTACGGGCAAAAGTTGCTGTCTCATCAATTGATTCTGATGTTGATCCGGTGGGCGCATGCGTTGGCATGAAAGGCAACAGGGTTCAGAGCATAGTTCAGGAACTGCGTGGTGAAAAAATTGATATTATCCAGTGGAGCCCGGATATTGCAAGATTTGTATGCAATGCCCTTTCTCCTGCTGAAATTGCCAGAGTAATCATTGATGAAGACAATAAATCAATGGAAGTTATTGTCAATGATGAATTTCTTTCCATTGCCATTGGCAGGGGCGGGCAGAATGTTTCTCTTGCCTGTGAGATCACGGGCTGGCACCTTGAAGTTACAAGCGAAGAAGAATACAGCAGGGAAGTCAAGCAGGGATATGACAGCCTCATGAAAATCAGCGGAATCGGCCTTGCACAGGCAGAAGCCCTTTTCAAGGCAGGTTTTGCATCTCTGGCTGATATAAGTGAAGCTGATACAGAAGATATAGTATCTGTAATTGATATAGAAGAACAAGCAGCACAGGCAATGATAGAAGAAGCAGGAAATCTTCTGGAAGAAGAACTGGAAGCCCGGGACCAGGAAAGCCCGGAAGACGGCGCACAGGAAGATGAGTCTTAACTCTCAAAGGTGCCGCCTGGATACGGCAGACAGAGTACAATTTTAAAAAAGGGATTACTTGGGGGCAGCAAATGGCGAAGATCAGAGTATATGAACTGGCTAAAGATCTGAACATGACGAACAGGGCGCTTCTTAATAAGATGAAGGAATTGAAAATTGAAGTTAAAAGCCATATGAGTTCTCTGGAAGACAGCACAGTCCGTGCAATCAGAAACGCCCTTCTGGGGAAAAAGAAGGGTTCAACCGATGTCAAAGTCAAGCCATCGGTCATACGCAGACGTCGTAAAAAGCCTGAAGTCATCACCAGGTCTGACCGGAAAGAAGAATCCGAAGATCAGGTTCAGAAAAAAACCGATGCTGCACCTGCACAGGATGGCACTGCACATAAATCAGTATCAGAAACCAAAGATGCGCCCAAAAAGGATTCAGACACAAAGATACCTGAAAAATCTGAACTGCCAGACCCGGAAAAAGAAGCTGATACTGCCGGAAAACAAAAAATTAAGGCCGAAAAACCAAAGCCGAAGGTAAAAGCAAAAAAATCCACGCCTGCAAAAATCATAAAACCTGCGACTCCGCTGAAACCTGAAAAGCCCGCTGATCCCTCACCTGCCCCTGCTTCCTCATCTGCTAAAGAAGAATCAGACCAGAAGGCTGTGCCTGTCCCAGAACCTGAAAAGGCTCAACAACAGGCCATTGATAAATCTGATAAAAAAGATGACCACAGAAAAATTCCAGAGGAACACCAGGATGTGGAAAACAGACAGTCAGCAGCATCTTCTGAGCCAGAACATGAAAACCGGCAGGAAAAGGAAGCCTCTGATACCCAGGAAACCAACAGAAAAAAAATAAAGAAAAAAAAGAAAAAGAAAAAATCCACACCTGCAAAAATTGTTAAGATAGCAGACCCTGTGGTGCTTGAAAATTTAAGAAAATCAGCTTCTGCTGATCACAGGACTCATTCCGGCCCTTCTGCAAAATCTGAGCGCAGTGAAGAAAAACAGCCAGCTGAATCCAGAATCAGAACCACTGGTTTTGCAGGTGCACACAAAAAAGACGCAGGCCCTTCTGCCATGCCCATGCCTGCGGAACCTGAACAGGGAAAAAGAAAAAAGGAAAAAAGAAAACACCGCAAAAGAAAATCCGTTATTGAAGGCGATGCCTTGTACAAAAGCAGCCGCGGCAAAAAGAAACGCGGCAGAAAAGATATCAAAGGCAAAAAAACCAGTTTTCAGAAAACCCAGATTACCACTCCAAAGGCAATTAAACGCCGCATAAAGATTGATGAAGCCATTGAACTTGCCGAGCTTGCAAAACGCATGGGAATCAAAGCAAATGAAATGATTGTCAAATTAATGGGCTTAGGGGTGATGGCAACTGTAAACCAGACAATCGACTTTGATACGGCAGCGCTTGTGGCAGCTGAATTCGGATTTGAGGTGGAAAAAGCCTCATTTGAGGAAGAAGCCCTGCTTCACATGGAATCTGAAGAAGAGGATCAGGGAAAAATGATTGCAAGGGCTCCTGTGGTAACCATTATGGGTCATGTTGACCATGGCAAGACCTCCCTGCTCGATGTCATCAGAAAATCAAAAATTACCAGCGGAGAGGCAGGAGGCATTACCCAGCACATTGGTGCATACAATGTTGAGACTCCAAACGGCGGAAGAATCACCTTTCTCGACACTCCGGGACATGCAGCATTCACGGCAATGCGTTCAAGAGGGGCACAGGTTACAGATATTGTCATACTTGTTGTGGCAGCAGATGACGGTGTCATGCCCCAGACAATTGAGGCAATAAACCATTCCAAGGCAGCCAATGTTCCTGTGGTTGTGGCAGTAAACAAGATTGACAAGGCAGGGGCAGACCCTGACAGAATCATGAGAGAATTGTCAGAACTTGGCCTGCTTCCTGAAGAATGGGGCGGAGACGTCATTTTTGTGAAGGTTTCTGCAAAAACAGGCGAAGGAATAGACGAACTTCTCGAGATGGTTCTGCTGCAGTCTGAAGTGCTTGAACTTAAAGCCAATCCTGACAGAAGAGCCAGTGGATATGTTGTTGAATCCAGGCTTGATACCGGCAGAGGCGCTGTGGCGACTGTTCTGGTCAAACAGGGCACCCTTAAGGAGGGAGATGCCATTGTATGCGGCCTGCATTCAGGCAGGATAAGGGCAATGATGGATGATTCAGGCAAGAGAATAAAATCGGCAGGTCCCAGCACACCTGCTGAAATTTTCGGCCTCAACGGAGTTCCCGATGCAGGAGATGAACTCATTGCCGTGGCTTCTGACAAGGATGCCAAACAGATTGCAACCCACAGAATGCAGAAGCAGAGAGCAAAGGAACTTGCACAGAAAAGCCGGGCCAACCTGGAAAAAATATTTGAGAACCTGGGTTCTGCTGAAATCAAGGAACTCAAGCTCATTGTCAAAGCCGATGTTCAGGGTTCAATAGAAGCTTTGAATGATTCACTCAAAGACCTTGCCAAGGAAGAGGTTGACGTCAAGATTGTCCATTCAGGAGTTGGCACAATCAATGAATCAGACGTATCCCTTGCAGGAGTTTCCGATGCCATCATCATAGGCTTTAATGTAAGACCCACCCCGCAGATCAGAAAACTTGCCAAGGAAGAAAATGTTGACATGCGGTTTTATGATATCATCTATGATGTCATAAATGATATCAAGACCGCATTGGACGGTATGATGCCCTCCACCTTCCATGAAATCATAATAGGACGGGCCGAGGTCAGAGAGACCTTTGTTGTGCCCAAGATAGGCACAATTGCCGGATGCCATGTCACAGAAGGCAAGGTTATCCGGGGCAAAAAAGTAAGGCTGCTCAGGGAAGGTGTGATCAAGTGTGATACTGAACTTTCATCCTTAAGGCGGTTCAAGGATGATGTAAAGGAAGTTGAGCAGGGATATGAATGCGGTATCGGCCTTGAAAAATACAATGATATCAAGGTAGGGGACGCAATTGAATGTTATGAGATAGAAGAAAGGCAATATAAGGCAGAATAAAAAAAATGAAACCCTATCTACGTGCTGAACGTGTCAGCAACAGAATACAGCAGGCCATTACTGAGCTTCTATCCAGAAAAATGCAGGATCCCAGAATGGATCT
>Ga0256846_1000496_pt1 | contig 15849 bp, 12 predicted proteins | sample TevniametaG_FD_189098 | JGI IMG/M metagenome (GOLD analysis project Ga0256846, IMG submission 189098) | Tube worm associated microbial communities from hydrothermal vent at the East Pacific Rise, Pacific Ocean - Tevnia | ecosystem: Host-associated > Annelida > Integument > Unclassified ...
TTATTAAGTCTACTGAAAGGCAGTATGCTTTTTATGGTAACATTGGCAACAACCTTATCTTTTCTTACCGCACCTATCCTTGCTGTAATGAACTATAAAGTGGTTACCGGAAAGAACATGCCCAAAGGGACAACTCCACCGAAATGGCTTATCGTTCTTAGCATTGCCGGAATTGTATTTTTAACCGCTTTTAGTTCGATATACTTGTTTTTTAAGTTTGTTCTATAAATGTGTCAAACTTTTTTTCCGATAAAAAATATTGTCAAAAAAATCATACCGATAGTTCCGATTACAGTTATTACATAAGGGACGCCGAACGATATGGGTAGTATCCCTCCCATAAGGGCTATTCCGGCGACCGTCAAGGCGTATGGTATTTGTGTTTTGACATGATCTATATGATCACAGGAAGATGCCATTGAACTCATGATTGTGGTATCCGAAATAGGTGAGCAGTGATCTCCGAAAACAGATCCGGCGAGTACCGATGAAATTGTGATTATTAAAAAGTGCTTTAGATCTTGAGAATTTGCGAGGAGTCCGATGGTTATTGGTATTACCAAAGGAAACATAATACTTATAGTTCCCCAGGATGTTCCGGTAGAGAAAGAAATAATGGCTGAGAAGAAGAATACAATAGCAGGGAAAAAATGATAATCAAGGTTCGAGGAAATAAGTGAAACCAAATAATCGGCTGTCTTAAGTTTTACGAGAACTACCCCGAGCGACCACGCCATTACGAGAATAAGTATCGCCATTATCATAGATTTCATCCCTTGAACCATTGATGTTATTGCATCTCTCATTTTCAATATTTTTCTGACTATAGATAAAAAAAGTGCCGAGATAACTCCCATGAGTGATGCCCACAGTAAGACTTTGAAGGAGTCTGCAGAGGATATTATCGAACCAAGGTCTTTTAAAGCTGATCCGGAGAATAAAATTGAAAATAATGATTTTATTCCTACCGGATTATTTGAAGTGGCAAGAGCTGATTTTCCGGAAATATAAAGTCCTAAAAAAGTTGTTAGTATTACCGTTACAATCGGGATAACTCCATCGTACCATTTGGGATTTATATATTTGGATGGGGTTAGTGCGGAAGATTCAAAGTCGGAAAGCGGTATTGCTTTCTCGTTCATTAAAAGTCCTTTTCTTGCTCTTCTCTCTGCTTTTAACATAGGACCGAAATCTTTTTTTAACATAAAAACCAGAAAAACAAAAAATAGAGATAACATTGAATAGTATCTCAAAGGAATTGATGAAAGGAGAAGTGTGTATGCATCATAGTTTATGTTGTAGGCTTTGAGTGATTGGTTTATCAGTGAGATTTCAAAACCTATCCATGTTGAAATCAATGCAAGCGAAGCCATAGGTGCCGCTGTGGAATCAACTATATAGGATAATTTTTCTCTGGAAATTTTCCATTTGTCAGATAACGGTCTCATAGTATTTCCTACGATAAGAGTATTGGTATAGTCATCAAAAAAGATAAAAATTCCCATCAACCAAGTATACATCTGTGTTGAGCGTGCGGAGTTTACTTTTTTAGATAATCCTTCCACTATTCCTTTGAAGCCACCTATTTTAGTAATTATTCCTACCATTCCTCCGAGTAGCAGAGTAAAAATAACTATGGAAGCTCTATCATGGTCTACGATGGCATTGATTATGTATTTATCAACTACATTAAAGAATGATTTCACAATATTAAAATTATTAAGAAGTAAAGCACCGGCAAAAACACCGACGAATAATGCCGTTACAACCTCTTTAAATATCATCGCAAGTAAAATAGCTAAAATTGGTGGTATGATTGTCAAAACCCCAGGAATTGAATGTACGTAATAATTAAAATTTCCTTTTGAAGTGGTCACCATTATTTTTACAGTGCCGGTTTTTTCTATCCGAAAAGATTTGGATTTTATTACTATACCGTCAATTCTAATCTGAGAAATATCTTTAATATTGCTAAGGTCAATTTTCTGTCCTTTAAAAACAGTGTTTGGAATCGGTGGTTTGGCTGTATTTGAAGGGAAAATATTAATTGCCGAAACTATTAGGATTAAAACAATAATGACTCTTTTCATTAGTATCTCCAATTGGGTAATACTATAGTGTTCATAATAAAATTTCAAGAGAAAAAGAGGGAGAGGTTTAGGTAAATGAAAAATCGGGTGATATTTTTCTTGAATTACAGCTTCCCCTGAATTAAAATAATATTGGAGGCAAAAATGAAGGCGTTAGTGAAAAAAAGACCGGAAAAAGGGTTGTGGATGGAAGAGATAGATATCCCTGAATATGGCGTGAATGATGTATTAATTAAAGTGAAAAAGACTGCTATTTGTGGTACTGATCTCCATATTTACAAATGGGATGATTGGTCAAAAAAGACAATTAAGACTCCTATGACAATCGGTCATGAATATGTGGGTATTATTGCTGAAATGGGATCAGGAGTAACAAACTTTGAAATTGGAGATCGTGTTACCGGAGAAGGCCATATTGCTTGCGGACATTGCAGAAATTGTAGAAGAGGTAAAAAGCACGTCTGTGAAAATACTGTTGGAATCGGGGTAAATAGAGACGGTTCTTTTGCGGAATATGTTATGGTACCGTCTTCAAATGTTATAAAATTGAATGAAAAAATAAGTGATGAGATCGCTTCAATATTTGATCCGTTCGGAAATGCAACTCATTCGGCTTTATCGTTCTCGGTTGTCGGAGAAGATGTTCTTATAACAGGAGCCGGACTGATTGGAAGTATGGCTGTCGCAATTTGCAGATTTGCCGGTGCAAGATACATTGTAGTCTCTGATATAAGTGACTACAGGCTTGAAATTGCAAAAAAGATGGGAGCTACGAGAGTTGTGAATCCGATAAAAGAAAAGATATCCGATGCCGTTAAGGAGCTTGGAATGGTTGGCTTTGATGTCGGATTGGAGATGTCCGGTGCTCCAAGTGCATTTAATGAAATGATAGAGAATATGTATAACGGATCGAAGATTTCTTTACTTGGAATACTGCCTAATGAAACTACTGTTGAGTGGGATAAGATTATTTTTAAAGCTCTTCAGCTTAAAGGTATTTATGGAAGGGAGATGTTTGAAACATGGTATAAAATGGAGCAGATGATTTTATCCGGACTTGATTTGACTCCAATTATTACACACCGATTCCATGTAAATGATTTTTTGCAAGGTTTCAAGGTTATGGAGGAGGGTAATTGCGGTAAAGTAATACTAAATTGGGAGTAGTATAGGTTTTAGGAATTCTTGACAAAAATTCACCCTGATAATATACTGACACTCAATGAATAAGAAAAAAAGAGATAGTCTAAATTCTTACGAATTATCGATAAAAAGTGAATTATTAGGAATTGTATTTCTTTTTTTCTCAATCATAATGATTTTCAGTTTAATCAGTTATTCTCCTTTCGATCCGAGTTTTTTTCATTCGACAATGAACACCGTTGTAGAAAATTACGGTGGAAAAATAGGTTCGGAAATTTCAGCTTTTTTATACGTAATGTTCGGTTATGCATCATTTGTACTGTTCTTCTATTTCTTATTTGTAACGATATATTTCTTCTTGAACAAAAAGATTGTAAATTTTTATACGAAAAGTTCGGGATTTATTTTATTGTTAATATCATTTTCCGCACTACTGTCAAATGTAAAGCCTTATTCTTTAATTGATAAGGTTAATATAAAAAGCGGAGGAATTGTAGGTTTTTTTATCAATGATTTTTTTGAATCCGAAATCAAAGGATTTTTAACATTTCTTTTATTTTTTATATTGATTTTCGTCTCACTTATGATGATTGCCAAACTGTCACTTCAGAAAATATTAATGACGCTAAAGCGAACTTCATTTATCTTTTTTACCTTATTAAAAAAAATCCATACAAGCCAGTATGATAGATATAAAAAATGGAAGATGAGAAAGAGACTCAGGAAAAAGCATGGCGATGGAGCTATGGATAAAGTTGATAAAAAGAATAAGATTCCTATCAAAAAGACGAAAACATTCAATCAAAAAAGAGATATAATAAAAAAACCGAGTGGATTCCCCGAAGACCCCCCTTTGCTCAGTGGGATGGATACTATTCTAAGCAGATCGGAAAAGTATGTTTCTCCTCCGTTATCCTATCTTGATGCATCAACGGAAAGAAGCAAAATTGATTTTAGAGAATTGGAAGAGAAAAAAAATGAATTATCCGCAAGATTGAATGAGTTCAAGATAAAGGGGGAGATACTTGAATATACTCCCGGTCCTGTTATTACTACATATGAATTTGTTCCCGATATAGGTGTTAAGGTAAAGGATGTTGTAAATCTGGCAGAAGATCTTGCTCTTGTAGCGGAAGCTCAATATGTTAGGATTGAAAGAATCTTAGGGAAAAAAGCGATAGGAATTGAGATTCCAAATAAAAAAAGGGAGATAATTCATTTAAGAGAAATAATTGAGTCGGAGGAATATCTATCCGGTAGTTCTCCTTTAACAATTGCTCTTGGAAAAACAAAGAGCGGTGAAATTTTTACAACCGATCTGCGGGAAATGCCACATGTGATCATAGCCGGTGCAACAGGAAGTGGTAAGAGTGTGGCAATTCACACTATAATTTTGAGTATAATCTTCCGATCTTCTCCTGATGATGTTAAACTAATTCTAATTGACCCAAAACGTGTTGAATTGGCGATCTATAATGCACTTCCTCACCTTCTTACTCCGGTTGTTGTTAATCCTAAATTGGCTAAGAATGCTCTTGATTGGGCGGTATTTGAAATGGAGAAGAGGTATAAGAAGCTTGCACAGTTGCAGGTTAGAAATATTGAACAGTATAATAAAAGACTTAGCTTGTTGATAAATTCGGGTGACGATATCATTGATTCTTTGGAGGATAGTGAAAAAATTCCGTACATAGTGATCATAATAGATGAATTTGCAGATCTAATGATGGAATCTTCAAAGGAGATAGAATATAATGTAGCAAGAATTGCACAAAAGGCCAGGGCAGTGGGAATTCACCTCATTTTGGCAACACAAAGACCATCGGTTGATGTAATAACCGGAACGATTAAGAATAATTTTCCGTCAAGAATAGCCTTTGCCGTACCTTCGAGAAATGATTCGAAAACAATAATTGATTATATGGGTGCCGAAAAGTTGCTCGGACAGGGAGATATGCTCATTTTACCCCCTAAATCAGCTACCCTTGTTAGGGCTCACTGTTCTTTTGTTTCCGAAGAAGAGGCTCTTAGAGTGGTTAAATTTTTGTCAAAGAAAGGAAAACCCGATTTTAATACTGAAGTCTTGAAACCAAAAGTAAAACCGGAAACAACTGCAAATAATGGCGAACTTGATAAAATGTTTTTTGAAGCTGCGGAAACGATTATATCATCAGGACAAGCATCAGCATCATTTCTTCAGAGGAAGATGAGTATAGGGTATGCAAGAGCAGGGAGATTAATTGATCAGTTGGAAAGCATGGGAGTTGTATCATCTTCAAATACAAAGAACCAGAGGAAAATCTTGATGACAACAGCTGACTTGGAAGAAATAAGAAATTCGGAGGAGTAATCTTGAAGGTTGGAAATATAGAATTAAAAAAAGAAAAGTTGTTTATGATTATGGGACCATGCGTGATCGAAACTGAGGATATTACACTAAAAATAGCTGAATTTCTCAAAGAAATCAGTGATGAGATGAGTATTGATTTGATATTTAAAGCATCATTTGATAAAGCGAACAGATCTTCAATCAGTTCACCGAGAGGACCTGGAATAAATGAAGGATTAAGGATTTTGGAAAAGGTGAAGAGTGAGTTTGGGATTCCCGTTACCACTGATATCCATGAAGCATGGCAGGCAAAAATTGTTTCCGAAATTATTGATATAATACAAATTCCGGCATTTTTATGTAGGCAAACGGATCTTCTTATTGCTGCAGGAGAAACCGGCCTCCCTGTTAATGTAAAGAAAAGTCAATATATGGCTCCTGAAGATATGGAACATGTTGCGGAAAAGATAAGGTCTACCGATAATGATAATATCCTTTTTACGGAGCGAGGAACTTTTTTCGGTTATAGAAATCTTGTAGTTGATATTCGAAATATTCCGAAAATGAAGAAGAGCGGGTATATGGTGATAATAGATGCAACCCATTCGGTTCAGAGACCTACTGCAATAGATGGAGTTACAGGTGGTGATCCTGAGTTTATCCCTATCATAGCAGGTTCCGGAGTTTTAGCAGGTGCGAATGGAGTTTTTCTTGAAGTTCATCCTAATCCCCCGAATGCATATTCGGACGGAGCCAATTCACTTGAATTGAAAAAAATAAATTCTCTGTTAATATGGCTAAAAAAGATATATAATATAACTCAATGAGCATTATTGATTCCGGAAAAGAAGTATTGGAAATTGAATCCGAAGCAATATCAAAAAGTATAGACAGGCTTAATGAACATTTCACAAATGCTGTACGGTTAATGCTTAATACAAAAGGTAGAATTGTAATCACCGGAATGGGAAAGTCTGGTTTGATAGGGAAAAAGATATCCGCTACTTTGACCTCAACCGGTTCACCGTCGGTATTTCTTCATCCATCGGATGCACTTCACGGAGATATCGGAATAATCAATGATAATGATGTGGTTATTGCATTATCGACCAGTGGAGAAACACATGAAGTGATTAGACTCATTAATTTTATCAAAAGAATAGGGGTAAGCCTTATATCGTTAGTTGGAAATATGGATTCATCCATAGCGAAGGTGAGTGAAGTTGTTTTGGATTGTAGCATTGAAAAGGAAGCTTGTCCTATAGGTATGGTACCGACGGCTTCGACAACACTTTCACTTGCTATGGGAGATGCTCTTGCAGTAGCACTTATGAGAGAAAAGGGATTTGGTGAAGATGATTTCAGGTACAATCATCCCGGTGGTAATATAGGGAAAAAACTTCTTAAAGTTAAACACTGTATGCACAACCCGCCGGAACTTCCCATTGTTAATCAGAATTGTTTTCTTCCTGAAGTTATAAAAGTAATTGACGATATGAAATTTGGAGTTGCGATAATTGTTGATGATAATTTTGCGTTGACGGGAATAATTACCGATGGAGACCTTAGAAGAGCTTTCTTAAAAGGAATTGATCTTTCAAATTCGGTTGCATCTGAATTTATGACCAAACATCCGGAAAGTATTTCGGAGGAGCGAATGGCTGTCGAAGCTCTTAATGTGATGGAAGAGAAAAAAATAACCTCTCTTGTTGTTACGGAAGGGGAGGAAGTAAAAGGATTTGTTCACTTGCATGACTTGTGGAAAACGGAGATGATTTAATGGATCAGAAAGAATTGGCAAAAAAAGTAAAACTCATTATTATGGATGTAGACGGTACGCTTTCGGACGGGCGTTTTTTTATGTTACCGAATGGAGAGATAATAAAGTCTTTTGACGTTAAAGACGGTACAGGTGTTTTTTTTGCTAATCTTGCCGGAATAAAAACGGCTATTATTACGGGAAAAGCATCTGATGCCGTTAAAAAAAGAGCTGAGGAATTAAATATAGATGACTATTACGAAGGAGTATTTAACAAGACAATTCCATTTAACGAGTTACTCGAAAAGTATGGATTGAAGAAGGATGAAGTTGCATATATCGGAGATGATATCGGTGATGCGGAAGTTATGGGAATGGTTGGATTTTCAGCCGCAGTTGGAGATGCACACTCTTTGATAAAAAGGATATCACATTATATTGCCAAAAGGTATGGCGGACGGGGAGCAGTTAGAGAGGTTATTGATTTTATACTTGACGCTCAGGAAAAGTGGCCTGAAATTTTTACACGGATTAAAGAATCCGAAAGTTTTGAGGATGTTCTAAAGAAAGTGAATTCATAAATATTTATGTGATTTTAATTATTATGAATGTAATGTCATCTGTAAAATGATTTGATTCCGTAAAATCCTTTAGTTCTCCCATTATTTTCTCTTTTATGTTCTCAGTATTTTCAAATGAGTGTTTAATGATCAATCTCTTAAGCTTTTCAAGCGAAAACTGTTCTTCATCACTATTCTCCGCTTCGATAACACCATCGGTATAAAGCACGATAATATCATCTTTCATTATTATCTCTTCTCTTAGATTAAATTCCGCTCCGGAAAACATTCCTAAGACGGTATCTCCGTCGGAAAGTTCCGTTGCGGTACCGTTTCGGATAATAAGAGACGGATTGTGTCCGCAATTAAGATATTTCATTACTTTTGTTTTGGTATTTATTGAACATGTGAATGATGTAACATAAAGATTCGGATCTGTCGTTTCAGAGACAAGATCATTAATATGGAATATTGTTTTTAAAATCTCTTTCTTTTTTCGTATTGAGTAAACGAAGCTTGTCCTTACAATCGACATCAATAGCGATGCAGGTATTCCGTGACCGGAGATATCATTGATTGTGAAAACAGAGTCTTCATCATTGAGTTTTATTATATCGTAGTAATCTCCTCCCACACTGGAAGATGGGATATTAATAAACGAATAATCCAATCCTGAAATAGCAAGCTTTTTATTTACAAGAAACGATTGTTGAATATCACGGGCTATTTGAAGTTCTTTTTCTATTCTTTCCTTTTCCAAAAGCTTTCCGTACATTTCGTACTTATTAATGGATATGGCAATAAACACCGAAAGACCTTTAAAAAGGGAAAGAAAAGATTCATGAATAAATTCCGAAGATTTAATCTCAAGAAATCCGAGATGTTTATCTTTTGTTCTAAGGGGGAATATCGCTTGATTACTCTTAATAATTGTAAAATTTTGTTCCTCTTCAGCATTGTCTTTTTCTTCTTCTAAAAGTTTATAGATTTTTTTTTGCGAATTAACCATCACGTTTATTCCAACCGCAGGAATTCTTCCGGTGATGATATTTTTTATTGTGCTAAACACATCTTCAAAACTAAAGGATGAAGCAATGATCTTTCCTAATTCAATTAATTGTCCTTTCTCTTTTGACTGATTTAATACGTCTTGGAACAATATTGCATTCTGAAGCGGTATGGAAATAAAGGAGGCAAATTCAATTAAAACATCTTTGTCTTCATCGGTGAATTTTTTATCTATTTTATTAATGGACTCTACTACTCCGATAAGATTATTTCCCGAAATTATCGGAACTCCGAGAATTGATTTTGTTACAAATCTTGTCTCTTCGTCAACACTTTTCTTAAATCGGGGATCTTTTAAGCAATTGTTTATTATTAAAGATTCTTTTTTTTCTGCAATCCATCCTGCAATACCTTCACCTTTTTTAATAACTATATTTTTTAATTCATCCTCTTTGTTACCGGTTGCAATTTCAAAGTATAATTCTTCCTTTCGAGGGTTAAATAGAAAAATAGAAGATTCTTCACAGTTTAAATATATTTTTATTTTTTCAGCAATGGAATTAAGAAGGCTATTTAAATCCAACTCTGAATAGAGAGTGGTTAGCTCTGATCTTAAAGTATCCATATTTCTCATATTTAATACTATAAGGAAGAGGGAAATTTAAGTCAATGAAATCCACAAGAGTAAAATTATTTGAGTCCACGGTTTTGCAATATTTTCTTTTACCGGTTTAATTTACTTCTAACTCAAATTGGTATATAAATTCCCAATGGAATCGGTTAAAGATGATAACAAATGTTTTGCATGTGGAAAAAATAATCCGATAGGATTAAAACTGGATTTTGGTGCTGAGGGGAAAATAGTATTTTCCGAGGTTGTTTTTAATGAAAATTATGAGGGTTGGAACGGAATAGTTCACGGAGGGATACTCTCTACCGCACTTGATGAGGTGATGATAAAAGTGGCAAATAATAGCGGGTTAACGTGTGTCACAGCGGAATTAAAAGTAAGATTCAGGAAACCATGCCTGACCGGTAAAAAATATAGACTTGAGGGAAGTGTGTCGGATGTGAAAAAAAATTTAGTACTAACCGAAGGTAGAATAATAGATATGGAGGGTAAAACCGTTGTTTCAAGCATCGGGAAATTGTTTGTAGTGGCTCCGGATAAAAATTCAGTTATATGAAAATTGTTACATTTTATATCGTATCTGCTTTAAAGTTTAAGCTTGACTTAGTGAAATATGAAAAGATATCGTCAAATATAAACTGGATCCGAAAAGGGATTAAGGTCGGCGAAAAGTATTTTCCTTCTATTGTTAATTATCTTTCAAAGCAAATTGTCCTTTCAAATTTATACAAGTACAAAGTAGTTATTGAATCCGAAAAAAACAGGAGTCAAAAATTTATAAAAAAACTATTCTCAATTTGGATCAAAAAGGAGAAGATGAAGAGGAGAATATTTGTAGTAATTGAAGCAATATTGATCCCTTTTACACCGATACTTGCACTCCTTCCCGGTCCTAATTTCTTTTTCTATATACCGGCACTTCTTCTATATTATCATTGGAAATCACTGAGTGGTTTAAAGAAAGTTGATCTTGATAGTTTACAGTTGGAAATTCATTATATTAAAGAAGGAAAGATTATCAAATAGAAAATTTAAGGCGGCGACCGGATTTGAACCGATGATAGCGATTTTGCAGACCGCTGCCTTACCACTTGGCTACGCCGCCGTTAAATGGAGCGGGAAACGGGACTCGAACCCGCGACATCGACCTTGGCAAGGTCGCGCTCTACCACTGAGCTATTCCCGCTTTAGATTTGAAAGAATAATGTAAAAGGTAAAATTTGTCAAGTATAATTACACTAAAATCATTGACAAATGGAGAGGATTTTGATATTAATAGTACCTAAGCGTTCCTCGGTGGCTCAATGGTAGAGCGGGTGACTGTTAATCACTAGGTTGCAGGTTCAAATCCTGCCCGAGGAGCCATTTGGAATCCTGAGATAGCAAATAAAAAACCAGCCATATAAGGTGTGTGTGTATTTCTATTTATATTATTGTGAAAGTACTTAGAATACGTATGAAAGTTTTACAAAAAATGAATCCCAATTTTCTCCGATTTTTCCGAATCTATTACATCCTCTCTGGTAAGCAAATTGAATTGTACCGAAAGGAGGTTGGAATCTGTAAACGAAAAGAGCTTGAATATTCTTTTTAGCAATAGCTGTATTTGTTTGATAGAAAAATTTTATAAAAACATTTTTGGTGAAATAATTTGTTATTCGCATTACATGAAGCCAAGTACTTTTATTTTGAGGATCGGGATTGAATGTAAGTCTTTTTAGACTATATTCTATGGATATGGTATCAAACAGTTTGTAATTTATTCCTGCCCCGATCTGATTATATTTAAGCCCGAAATTCCGACCTGTTTTATAGTTTATTCTTGCAGACTGCCATTCCCGCATATTATAGCCTGCTTGAACCATAAAAAAATAATTATCAAAGTCTTTTTCATATCTCTTAAAATCCTTCACGTACATTATATCCAGTGAAGATTTATTTGAAAAATCAAAATTGATTATTTGGAATATTTCCCAACTTCGGAGTAAATTTTTAGTACTCCAGTAAACATTATAGTTGGAGAAATATACTATCCGCTCCATCCATGAATTCTTAATCCACCAAGTCTTTGATATCGCGGAATCAAGCTCTTTTCTATTATCATCTCTAACGAAACCTATACTGTTTGCATTATCACCGAATTTTTCTCCCAATTGAGTGTATCTTAGATGAAAGTGAAAATTTGAAGAATCATAACTGGGTCTGAGAAAAAAAGCTATATTATTATTTTTGAAATTACCATAACTAAATGCAAATTGACCTGTAAAATTAATTTTATCTGAAAAAAAATGTACCAAATCAAATCCGATGCTACCATAATTTTTTTCGTTGACCCTTTTGTTAGCACCGATAAAACCGATAGTTGAAGATTTGAAAATATCTTTTTTTAAACGAAAAACCGAATAATTGGCTGAATCTAAATTCATATCTTCATTTTTTTTACTTTGTACAGTCATAAAAGCATATTCATATCCGTTTTTCTTTCCATAAATTTTTGCACCCCCATAAATATCTTCAATCCTACGAGAGTAGAATAAACGGATTCTTTGTTTATAAATCTCCGAACCTTCCAAGAAAAAATTTCTTTTTTCTCGAAGTCTAAGTTCAAAACGGGTAAGATTAATTTGTTCCTCGTCCGCTTCAATTGTTGCAAAATCCGGATTTATGGTAATGTCGGTTGACATTGATTGAGAAATTGCATATCTGATATCAACTCCAACCGATAAATCGGTCTCCTTATTTTTTGTAAATTTGGTTATTATATGAGGAATGATCTTTAGGCTTTTTTTTGATTTTTTCAGAAAAAGATTTTTTAATGTTCCGAATTGAGATATTGTCGATGGAGTTTCGACGGGTCCCGTCCATGTATCTTTCTCAAGAAAGCGGGGTAAAGATCTGACAATTCCCAATCCCCATTTTATGTTTTTTCCCGGATTGTACTTTAATATACTAAATGGTATGGCTATCTCGGCATTCCATCCCGTGGAGGTAATTCTTGCAGATGATTCCCATTTTTCATCCCAAGTTGTATCTCTGGTTCTTCCGTTATCACTGATACGACCGTCTTGTTGTGTCCCTAACGGGTTGGTAAAAAAGAAGTATGCTGTGCGGCGATCAAAAAATGTATCAATCATAATTCCAACAGAATCATCGGAAGATAAACTTGCATCTCTTTTTGAGAATCTGGCAATGATTTTTTCAGGTTCTTTATCCTCACATATTATTCCAAAGTAAATATGGGTTTCAGAATAGAGTATCTTCACTCTTGTTTTAAAAGTGGATTTTTTATCCTTGTTTGGTTGGAACTGTCTGAAATTTGTTGCAGGTTCCGCCGATTCCCATTCGGGTTCATTAAAGATACCGTCAATGGAAATCTTACCGGATATTTTTGTCGGGCTTATCTCTTTATCTTTATTTTCCGAAATTAATATAAGAGGTGTTAATAAAACACATATAAGAAAGCAGTTTAATATCTTCATTTGCCGAAAAGAAAGTGAACCGCGGATTTTCCGGAAGAACATTTAACGAAATTTTTAATATCTTTCCAACCGTTCTTGCGGATATGATTCAAAGCTTCATGAATACTCCTAAACATAATTTTTCTCCCGTTTTTTTGTGTGAGTTTTCCAATAAATGCAAGATTATCTTGTGTTACTCCATACCTTATTGTTAATCCGGTGAGAATATTACCGGAGGTTTTCTCCCAATTCAATTCAAGAAATCTTATATTATCCATCTTAGATACGTTATTACCGTCAATATATATATTTCCATAAACATGTACCATGGATATTGCAAACAAAATAATTAACAATAGTGTTTTTCTCCCCATAATCCTAAAAATTTAACAATAAAGTTATTTTAAAAGGATAATAATTCAGTATTATCCAAATGTCAAATCGTTGTATCTGTTTTTTCTTATTTATGTTAAGAATTATTCTCTTATTGAGACTGTAACTATGATAAAATGAAAATTTTTCAGGAGGAATTTTGACAAATAAATCTGATATCGGTTTTATAATAGATAGCTGTGGAACTTTTGAAAGAGAGACTGAACAGACAATTAAACTAATTGAGGATGGGTTAAGTATTCCGTTTATTTCCAGATACAGAAAAGAGCAAACCGGAAATATGGACGAAGAAATTGTAAATTTAATATATGAAAAGTTTATTTTTCTTAAAAAATTAAATCAACGAAAAACTGCGATTATTAAAGCGTTGGAGAAACAAGGGAAACTTTCGGATGAGATAAAAAATGAGATCTCAAAATGTTATACTTCCTCAGGTCTTGAAGATATTTATTTACCCTTTAAACCAAAGAAAAGAACTAAAGCTGTTATTGCAAAGGAAATGGGATTGGAGGAGCTTGCATATGATCTTTTAAATTCGAAGATTATCGGTTCAGCTGAAAAACTTGCTGAGAAACACATTACTTTCATTAATGAAAAGATAAGTATTGAGAAAGCTCTCGAATGGGCAGGATATATCATTGCAGAGAAATTTTCAGAAGATACAAAACTCAGATCCGATGCAAGAGATATTATAAGAGAAAGAGGAAATCTTGAATCCGAAGTAAAAAAAACTTTCAAAGGTAAAAGGAGCAAATATGAGCAGTATTATAAATTTTCGGAATCAATAAAAAACATACCTTCTCACCGAGTGCATGCAATTTTCAGGGGTGATAGGGAAGGAGTATTAAAAAAGAAGATAGGAGTTGATGTTGAAAGATATTTGTTACCTCTAAGAAAACTTTTATTTCCAGATCACCATGTACGATTCCCATATTTAAGCAATGTATATTGCGATGCGATAAAACGACTTGTTTTTCCTTCACTTGAAAATGAAACGATGAATGATTTAAAAAAGGGTGCGGATGAAAAATCTGTAGTAGTGTTTGCTAAAAATCTTGAAGATATTTTATTATCTCCACCGGCAGGAAATATAAGTGTTATTGCAATAGATCCGGGATTTAGAACCGGATGTAAAATTGCTGTTCTTGACGAGACGGGAAAATATATTTTTCATACCACCATTTTCCCGACCAAACCCAAAGAGGATATAATCTCTTCTCAAAAAATAATAAAAAACCTGATAGTAAAATACTCAATTGAGGCAATAGTTATCGGAAATGGTACAGCTTCAAGAGAAGTTTACAGCTTTATAAAAAATAATGTCGAAGCACAAGTTGCAGTTTCGGTGATCAGTGAATCGGGGGCATCAATATATTCCGCTTCAAAGATAGGTAGGGAAGAATTTCCCGATCTTGATGTTACGATTAGGGGAGCAATTTCCATCGGGAGAAGATTTCAAGATCCGTTGTCGGAATTGGTGAAATTAGATCCGAAGTCAATAGGAGTTGGTCAATATCAGCACGATGTGGACGGTAGGTTGTTAAATCAAAAACTTGAGTCGGTAGTATCTTCGGTAGTTAACAGAGTAGGGGTTGATTTAAACAATTCTTCAGCTCATATTCTCAGATATGTGTCGGGTATCGGTGATGTTATTTCAAAAAAGATAGTTGAATTCAGGAATAAGAACGGGATGTTTATAAATAGAGAACAACTAAAGAAAGTTGATAAGTTAGGCGATAAAAGCTTTTTACAAAGTGCCGGTTTTCTTAGGATAACAGATGGTGATCAGATTCTGGATTCAACGGGGATTCATCCCGAATCATATTCTTTGGTGAAAACCATAAGTGAAGATTTAGGAATAGATATTCCAACGCTTATCAATAATGCAGATGCTATTAATGGTATTAATGAGAAGATGTACATTTCGAAAAGTGCCGGAGAGTATACTATCAGGGATATTATCAATGAATTGAAAAAGCCGGGTAGAGATCCAAGAAGTGTTTTCGAACCTATTGAATTCGATGATTCGGTAAATTCAATTGATGATCTGAATGAAGGGCTTGTATTGAATGGGGTAGTGACAAATATAACAAATTTCGGGGTATTTATTGATATTGGTGTCCATCAAGATGGTTTGGCACATATATCGGAGTTGTCAGATCAATATGTTAAGGACCCATATGATATAGTATCTGTGGGAGATAAGCTAAAAGTTAAGGTTATTCATATCGACAAAGAACTAAATAGAATCAGTCTGAGTCTGAAGACAATGGGGGCAAATCTTTAGTCTGTATTTCAGGAACAAAACTATAAGAAAATAATAATAAAAATAATTTTTTTTTCTTTTTATTATTTATTATGTTAAACAGTCTTCGGTAGACCGTAGCCCTTTCGTCCACCCTGTCAGACTCCCCGTTGTCGCCCTGAATTTAAATTAAGAATATTTATAAAAGCATTGGAAATAAATTTATAGGGAAA